>Ga0209367_1005822_pt1 | contig 17073 bp, 8 predicted proteins | sample WorMetLIZISLAND2_FD_187412 | JGI IMG/M metagenome (GOLD analysis project Ga0209367, IMG submission 187412) | Marine gutless worms symbiont microbial communities from Max Planck institute for Marine Microbiology, Germany - Olavius geniculatus... ... | reverse complement strand
ACGCTGCCCTAGATAGGCAGCGGTGGGCAGCGATAGTAAGAATGGCGTCAGACACCAACGGGCATTGAGCCCACGGTTGTCGATGATGATGATGATAATCTACTGTGACCGTATATTTATCTCACTCGGTTTAGTCGATAGCTAGAAATGCAGCACACGCCAGAGCGAAATGCTTAATTCGTATACTTGTAGAATAGAGATGCACTGCCGGTGCTGTCAATCAAGGCGCCGACGGCAAAGGTGCCGAAGGAGAATTGGGATATTTCCTTCCTGAGCCGAAAATAATTTTTGGTGCATATTGAGTTTCAAAAACGCATCTGCATGGTTGCGTATAGCAGATTGGTATTTTTTGACATTTTGACAAAATCAGCCGTCTACGCTGCGTATACTGCCTCTAAAGTAGGTGCCGGTGCGCCGTATATACCGCGGCGGAGATTAAGCGGTGACAGCGTTGTCGTTATGCTCGTGCCATGTCGTATAGCGTTGAGTCCACGCAGTGAGGACGTGGACAATACGATGCCGCCTAAGACGCAGTTCATCCGATTACACCGCTGTTTAGCCGCAGCCGGTCAGTGTTTATAGGCGATAGATCAGCCGGTGTTCGGCGACTGCGGGCCGGGTGAGCGAGGCGAGGCATCACTGAAGACTTCGTGTGTGTGAGGTCGTATTGTAGGCCATTATAGAATCGTCCCCTCCCAAGAAAAGTCTCCCCCGGCCGACAATTTACCGGTAAAATTTGGACGGATTTTTAGGGGTAAATTGTCGGCCGGAGAGAGATTTTTCTGGGGGCGATAATATAATGGGACACCGGCAGCGTTCACTGAGCAGGCAGCGGATCATCGATGAATTGACGAAGCGCTCACGTACTGACTTGACTCGTCTTCATCATTGCTTCACACAGGCGCCGAGCTGACACACTGCAAGCGATAGGAGCCATCGCCGCCACCCACTGTCAACGAGAAGCTCAGCTACCGCTTAGAGAACAGGGCGTCACCTTGGTGCATTAGGCTTTTCAAAATGCTACTTTCGCGCATTTGGCTTTCTGAGTTTAGCTACGTTTGGGATTTTTTAGCAAAAATACATGGCAACAGATGGACGCATCTGATTCTTCAAGAATTGCACCTCGTGATAGCATTCACAGTATTCTGACGTGTCCTGTCTAAAAATATTTCCGCATTTATTCGCGTAAGAAGTATGCGAACAAATAATTTTGTTGTAAGCTATTACGACAACTGTGGCCTATGTTTAGTGGTTTATTTAATGCTCCGCTCCGCAGCGACAAAATTTTACAGATGAAAACACTGCATCTATTGATGGTCGTCAATGCTAGATGTTGAGTTTTATAGACTGTATACTTGTCTTTGGGCTTGTGATTTGATGCTGTGTCTCTGTCGTGTATTTTTGCGATTTTTACAAAAGTTAGCCGTGTTTTTCACCATTTTGCCTTAATTTTCTACTGCCCTTAACCGTGTGTCAAAAACATGCCACGTTTATTTTAAATAACTCCTTGAAACATTGGCCGATTTTAATAATTTTTGGCACGCGACATTGTGGAAAAACGGCGCAAACATCATTATCGCATGTAGCCAGAACAGATACTGACCAACGACTGAAGATGTCAGCGACTGCAGGAGGATGACAATAACGATGAAGAGCACATGCAGCATTTTTGCACAGTGATGAACCCAGTATTTATAGCAGCAACAGCAGACGTAGCAGAATACAGATGACCTTCTAATAAGGACGTGAACGCTGTTTTATGCACCGCCGTGTTAAGACAGACGACGGTGTCGGCAACGTGATGTCAGACTGATGATCGCCGTCAGTAAGTAGTCGCCAGGGCTGAAAATGTTTTCTTCTGTCCTCTGTATAAAAATATCAGCAACGACTGCCCCCAATTGACTGGAAGCTCGCAGTCACGTGCTGTCACAGTGACGTCAACGTGACGTCATATCTGGTCACGTGGCGTCGATCTCGGAGACTGGCGCAGTGTCACCAGTGCGCACCACACCCAGACTGTGACAGGGCAAGCGAGAGAGAGGCTCAGCGTGCACAGCTAGTTGATTGACGGACAACGCATTGAGCGCAGCGTAGCGCCGCATGCTCAAACATACGCTCAGCCGTTGGATGCGTATACCGTCTTCAGCGACGTTTTTTGCTACTGTATTCATTTAATTGGCCGACCGTTACGTCGAGCCGTTCGTACCGTTTGTCTGTCGCTTTTTGCAACGCATGTATTGTAGCTAAACCGTACGTTGTAGGCAGTGGCGTATTTAGGATTTGACAAAGGGGGGGGGCATCGCGAGCGCGCAGAGCGCGAGCCTATAACGGAGGTCTGGGGGCGGAGTCCCCAGCGGGGTCCAGGGGCAGAGCCCGTAGTCGGGGGTCAGGGGGGCGAAGCCCCCTGAAGCTGAAACACTTTTTGCTTGTGAACGTTCAATGGAAGCCGCAAATTCGCCCAATTCTTGCTGGATAATGGCAAAAAACGCACCTTTTCATATAAAGTCGCCTGTAAAAAATTTTCATGGTTGGGCCAAAGGGAGGCATCGCACCGTGGCCCCCTAAATACGCCACTGGTTGTAGGCGATCCGCGATGGTACAGTTGGATAGGGCGATGACGGGTTCTTATAGGCTGTCAATAATAACCATATCTACAGAGGTTTTACCGTAAGTTTGAATTTTAAGTTGCTGCCTGCAGCCATCACCCATGAGTGCCGAAATACCGTATCGCATTCTAGCTTTGATTGTAGCGATCGATATAGCAGTGACACCATAGCCTTTATGGGACTGTAGTCACTCTGAAAAATCGTTTTCTTTCCGCGACCGGAAGTCAGACGCTGGCCTTCGAATATAGGCGGTACGGTCGGCCCACCTTAGCGACAGCTGGGCTTCTTATTTTTTTACTCAGATCGTACACGAAGCACGGAAAAACAACTAACAAAAACGCCTGCACATGAGAAGAATAAAACTAATGATAGTAAAATAATAAGAATAATGAAAATAAACAGTAGGCGATACATGCAGCCCATCTTATCTCAACATTGACTTACGATGCAGTTTGTTTTTGCACTGCTTTACGTAGTACATGTAGTTGCGCATCTTTCCAAGTTTCATCGAACACAGCTTACGAATAGGCCTACTGCAGTTGCTGATGTAGCAACTTAGCGGAGTGACGTATGAAAACGTCTCAAATATATAGCCTATAGACGTAACTTACTGTGAAACACAATTTGCACGATTAGGCCTAGGCTACTTAGAATTAAGTAGATCGGCAAAAATATAACTTGCGCTATATCATACGACTGTAACTGCGGAATTAAGCAACATGACATCGACATAATAGCCCGACACCATAGCCGATAAGTGCTCGATGTGTAAGTTTACCTCCGTTACAAATCTTTTTGGCTGTAATGGCTGCATTGCATCGTATTCAAGAACTCTCTGAATCGATTACCGACTACTTCTTAAAACTCATCGTGAACCTTATGATTTTACTCTTCAAAGAAATGTATGAACAGTGACGTCTTCAAGAACGTGAAACGGAAACAGAAGAGAAACAGAAGAGAAACAGAAGTAAGCTTATTCAGAGAAACGTCCGCCACTCAGTCAAGCGAACGCGAACGCGGAAAGCCTCAATTAGGCTTTAGGCTACAGAACTAAAGTTTTCGCTGCAGCAGAATCATAAGCAGAAATGGCTTATAGCACGTGACATATATGGCAGCATATTCGCTATATAGATGTGTCCGTCAGTTTGCGTGTCCATAAAGGCTGGCGGCGCAAAGTCGCCGATCAGCGACCAGCTTCTCCCTAACTCAATGACGATAATCTAAGTGAGATCCGCAGTCGCCGCCTGCTGTCCGGATATTAATAATAACACGGCTACGTCAGACTCGTCAGCACGACCGCATGGACTGATGGAGGGACATTGTGATTAGACTATAGCTGGACGCAGGAAGAAGAGAGAGTGTGTGCGTGCGTGTGTGTGTATTCTCCTGTATTCATCTATAGTTCGTAATTCTGCCGTACTTACCTCACACGCCGGGCGGGGTTTATCCGGCACTCAGTCATACTCATAACCACTACTGATGTGTTAGTGCCACACTGCACGTACGGTGTATCCGTCCGGCCTCAGCCCAAAGTCTCTTTATCAACAGTATTCAACATCTCAACAGCAATTTCCAGATTAAAAGCTTGAAAACGAGGGTGCTCTCGAGTCCAATTATGCTGCACGAAATACGAACGTTACATTGGACTTGATTACAAACAGTCTGTTCTCAAAAGCAAAACCAAAATACAGCAGTAAAAATCGTCGTAGGGGCCTAGTCAAGATCAAACGTAATACTTTTCCAAAGATGTCTCAATTGATTCTCACTGGTGTAGTTAAAATGTGTTTTAAAATATTTCAATAACTCAATATTTCAATGTTTTACACTGCGGTCTGCGGACTAGGCCTATAATATACATCAGCTCCACAGGGGGAACACGTATAGCTTCCAATTCCTAAGTCTGTCAACGGATGAATAACTGCATCAATTCATTTTATTCTAACGCGAACCCGCAGCAGTTAAAGACGGTCAAGAGCAAGATAGAGTGATCATAGGCAATATAATTACTCTCATGACTGAAATTCCTCGTTTCGCGATTTTTCCACCTTTATTACTCTCACCTCGGCTATTTCCAGACGACTGCGCGGGGTTAGTGGGGTAGCAGCCTGCACGGGTACGGATGTGATCTCTGGTGACATCATTAGCAGTACGTCGTTCATGTCGTCAGCTGCAGTAGCCGAGTAATTATCAAGCTCCATTCAGTGCAGCGACGACGTCGTCATCGACAGCATTTCACTGATAGCTCCCCAGAGACCGAGCCGCTATACTGACGGCCGCTGTCAGTATAGAACACACGCCGGCATTATCTAGCTGTCTTCAATGTATTGCCATCATTGCAGCAGTTGCAGTAGCACTATCACTGACTATTAGTAGCAGATTAGTGGTCCCTGGACGAGCAGAATATATGAACATCAGATGCGTCGTCAATTCCACACATAAAGAAAGAAAAAATTATCGAAAATTTAACATGATTCGCTGTATTTTTAGTAATTGCAACGTTCTGACGATTTTCGCGAATAATCGCAGTATTAAACTAATAACTATTTATACAATATTGGGCCTAAACTAGATATGCGTTTTACACAAAAGTTCGGATAACTTTTGATTTTGATGAGATTTAGGGAGATGTATGAGTGGTCGACCCAACCAGTCACATTATGACGACAATCGAAACCTAAAGATGTCGGCAATGTTTCTCCGTTGTTCGTCAGCGACAATGACATGCGGGGCCCGGGGAAACATTCTCGCGGCCGGAGCTCCTCTGGGGAGAAATTTTTCTGCTTAAAATGGCGCATTATTGTGTACGCTATATTTCTGAGCGACAGCGGGGCACCTAAACGACGCGGGTCCCGGGGTAACTTACCCCCGCCCCTGCCTTCCCCCTCTCGATGGGCCTGGTGACGACAGCAAGTGCAGCACATGCAGTATATATTCCTACAAGAAACGCATGGGCTTAGACTTAAACGTTGAGATGTAAAGTGACTGATCTGTGATTACAGTAATGTCATTACGAAACGCAAGATCGATGGCTATAGGTTTTGCAGCCTCCGCCTGGCCTGGCTGCAGTGTTAAATTGATGTCGTCGATATTGACCATCAAACGTCGACTCCGGCATCTGCTACCTCCCAGTGCAATCTGCGATGTCATCACCTTTCATTTGCCGCCGCGACGACACAAGACACTCATATGTCGGTCTTACAGCGAGCTATTCCAAAGCGCAGTGCTTGTCATGGCCATATAATACTAAGTTCCGTTATGGCCCGGGGGGAGGATATTGCCCCCCCTAAATTTCTGGCTGGCGGAATATTGTCGAACACAATTCTTCATGTCGGAAAATGTCGTCCAAAATGCCAAATTTGGGGCTAAAACTCCGTTTGGAGAAAATTTAGGAAAAAATCGACATTTTCATCGCCTATAATCTCCTCTGTGGAAAATTTGCAGTGTCTGTCAATTTTAAAAAAAAATTGCAACTTCTTGCCCTACCTACTTTTTTTAACCCACGACACCACTGTAAAAATACTACAGTAATGTCTGTCTGTTGTTGTCTTTTTGATTATTCGGTTTTGAGTGTGACCATCAATATACCGTGACTACCTTTTCTCTCTGTCTACTGTATGACTATAGCGACCATCCATTATAATTTATACATGTTTTTGTCCCCAAACACTTTTCTCCAACGTCTTTAAACTCACTCTCACCTGATATACATGTAGAATTATCAGCAAAAAACAGTAGCCTAATGTAAATGTAAAAACTTGAACTGAGAGCAATCTAGTCAGATTCAAATGTAGAATAAACGTAGATTTTCAAACGTTTCTGTTCAAGATCAACCAAACAAAACGAAGCCAATGGAAGTACACTGTAACTGATGCAATACCGAGAAATACTTGGACAGCTTGGAGATATGCCAAGCTTCAGTCATGGTGGCATACACATACAACAATCAATCATATTCACTAGCAGCATTAACAAACTAAATCTTATCTAAGCTAAACGTAACAAAACATAATGTAATGTAAATTGTACGACTTCAGTCAAAACATAACCCTTATTTACAAATTTGCAAACGGTTCAGCAACCACTGTTGCCTTCCTTGGAATGATGTCTGTTCACGGCTTGATGTCAAAAAAGACAAGAGCCCTTGCCAAAACGTCAACGATCAGCAAAGGTTGCATATCTTTACGAGTTCATATTAATTACTGTTTCAGCCTACAAGTTTATTCAAACACATCTGTTTTGTTGATAACAAGAACAACCAGAAGTACACAAGAGGGGAACATCGAATGGAATACAGGCAAATGATGTACAAAATAGACCAATGAGCTCATCACAGCCTCACATGCTTCACATGTTACAACAGCACATCACAGCACAGTGAGCGAGTGAGTTAGTAGGGTTTAACATCCCACCCGACACAGTATGGGTCATTTCAAGGATGGCCTTTGCAGGCAAAAGTGCACAAACGCATAATAACGAAACAAAAAGTTTAACCTTTACAGAAAGTTTAACCTTTATGAAACACAAAACCCCCCCAAAAACGACGGTAACCTAAAATTGTAAGAACTGCCGATTTTAATTGTGCACATGTATTGAAAATGGCACTTCTAATAATCTTCCCTGTTATCCTCCAGACAATCATCAATCTCATAATGCTGTCTATTGGAGGACAGGGGGCACATCACAGCACAGCATAGCTCATACTGCATAGGCCTACAGGTGTTTGTACAATGCACAGCTTGTACTCAGACAAGGTTCAAACACATCACAACAGTCTGGCACATACAACACAAAACTGGCAGTCAATACTGTATTGTAAGTCACATAATATACTTCATGCATTAATAACTCATGACTACAAGTGTACAGAATAAGACTGCTAAATTTGATCGAACTAGATGGATTAGACACTTTTTTGTGCAGCATAAAGACAAAAATAGCTTCGGCTACCTATTGCACAGCATGACTTACTGAGTCTGCAATACCTGCAGTGTCTGCTAGTCACATCTAGAACACATGCAGATATTGAGAAACAATGGGCGACTTCACTTTTTGACCTAAGGGAATGTCAGACAAACGACAAAATCGGCCGATTTTATCTGCCGACAAAAATCTGTTGTGTGCTATGCAAAAATCACCTGATTTTGTCAGCTGACAAAATCGCCAGATTTTATCGGCCAAGATAGAGCATGTTCTATCTTCGATGATTTTGTCGGCCAACTTTTTGTATATCGGACAACAAATTTTGTTTAAGTTGCCATGGTGATTGTTTACAACGGAAGATGAATATTTATTTTAGTTATTTATTGTGTTTTTTATTTATTTTCGTTCATAAGATGCAGAAAAAAGTGATGCAAGTATTATTTTGCGATCTGCATTCGGCTGTTGTGCTAGCTGATATCGTACGAAGTAGCAGACGAAAATATCGGCCGTGTGTCATGGTTCACTGATTTTGTCGGCCGATTTTGTCGGGCAACTAAACCACACCCACAAAAGTCAACCGACTTTGTCATTCGTCTGACACCCCCTTTAGACTTTTGACTTACTTTCGCTAAACCAAAGCTAAAGCTGAACACTAAAGTTTGTACTTAGGCCAAGACTACAGATTACGTAACGTCTTACATCACTGTGAAGTCACTACGGTGCTTATTTTTTATACCAGACTGCTTTAATTTACTAAACCATGACTGTAAATAGTCACCATGTTTTAGCTCAGCTAAAGTCGACAGTTAAAGTGGATTCAGGCTCAGCGAAAGTTTAGCTCTAAAGGCTAAAACTATCTCTTCCATGCAAATTGAACTGACTTTAGCCAGGTTAGTTTGGCTAAACTTTGGTCTAAGTAGGTACTTAAGTAGGTACATAAACCAAAGTTTGGTCTAAGTCACTGATTTACACCAAAACTTCAACCTAAGTACCTACTTAGACCAAACTTTCGAAATCACTTCAATTTTTGGCTTAAGTACGTACTTAGACCAAAGCTCAGCGAAAGCCTTAGCAAAAGTCTTAACTCAAAAAGTGAAATTGCCCAATGCACAAACAAAAATGTGACGGTGAACAGATCAACAAAATATGAACGCATTATCATACAAATACACAAAGATATGTAAACCAACACATGTATGAAAACTACTATCGATAATACATACACAAGCGTCTACAGTCCAATGTAACTACAGTACCTACTGGCAACGCCATGAATGAATTAAAACCAACAAATGGATAGCAACATTTAAAAACACTAAAAATTACACAGATCACAAGTAGTGACAACATTTATTACCAATAATGACCAACAGCAAGCATGCAACAAGTGCTGACATTCAGAAGTTCAGCCAATAACACAGACTCGCACCAATTATCACAATGTCAACAATATGCTGTCCTCAGTCCTCACGTTGCACGTTCCACCAATACACAATCCACAGCTTACCACCATCAAGCTGTCTGCCTGCCTCTCTTCCATTCAGGCTTGCAGCTGAAGAATGGAAAGTAGAAAGTTCGCACGGCATGAAAATGCAATTGTTTAGGTCATAGGTTCAGATCAGTGAGTGAGTAGAGTTTAACATCCCACCAAACGCAGTATAGGTCATCTCAGGGACGACTTTTCCACGCAATGTACACATATACATAATAATGGAACAGAATGTTTGAGCTTTACAATAATGAAACAGAAAGTTAACCCTTTACAGAAAAACGTGATATGGAACAAAACACAAAAAACCATCCTAAATCTAAAATTGTAAGAACTGTCTACTGTAAATGCACATATGTAACAATAAAGGCAGTTCTAATAATTTTCGCTGTTGTTCTCCAGACAATCACCAATATCATAATGTCGTCCGTTGCAGGAAAAGGGGAGATCACAAGACCTACCAGTAGAACTGCTAAAATTTCCCATCCCATTTTGGTGTGACAGTAAACTTGGATTATGAAAACTATTCAAGAAAACCCAAGAAAGTTATTATCTGCATTATTGATCTATCAGCTATCTGAGTCACCAGTTAAACTATGATGATCTCATACTAATCCTCACCATTCAAAAAATGCACTGTCATTAGAGCTGTCAAATTAACGCATTAATTAACGCGTTAATAAATTAATGCACATTAAAAAAATTAATGCGCATTAAAAAAACTAACGCACATATGTAAATTTTGTTTAATTTACTACATTCTGTGAAGCAAAAGTTTCAATATTCCGTTGAGCTGCGGTTATTTGACAATCAAATGAATTAAAGTAACTAAACTGTTGTTGCTATTCCGACACTACTGTAAAAACATAATTACCCCCCAACTCTCCCTCTTGACGGGATTGGGTGCATTAATAATGCATTAATTAATGTGTTAAAAAATTAACGCAGTGCGTTGATGCATTTAAAAAATTAACGCTTCAACAGCTCTAATTGTTATGCTAGTAATCTCAAACAATGCCAATAAAAACTAATCTGCACAGATTCGATGTTGATCTGTTCCCTAATGTACCCTACAAACAGACAGCGTTGTAATTTGGACAACAACCAATGACTGCCCACTACATTTTTATACCAGACTAGCCTGTTAACAAACAGTAGAAGACACACCGCAAATTATTGAGTTACAAATCAAACTATAAAAACAGGCGGAAGTGTAAGTTATAAAACCTGCCAACAACAACTGATAACAGTTTTCAAGAACTATAAGCCACTCCCGCAACAATAACACACATGCATTCCGAAATCTGATAATACTGCTAAACTGCAATGATAAAATTGGACACTCGTTGCACAAAAATCCTCAAACTATACGCGGAATTATATCGCTCAATAAAAGCAATTATAAGTTACTGCAAACGATGTGACAGGCAAAGGCTAATGATAAAATGAAAAGTATAAAATGTTTTGAGTGATCTCAAAATGCACCACAGTCTATATACAGATGGCAGCTATCTGAGTCCAAAAATGGAGACAAAGTCCAGGGGCCAAATTTTCGAAACTTTCCTGAGACATTTTTCCAAAGATCTTCCTATGTCACATAATTTACCAATTCCAAAAAAGTTTTCTTTTCAGAATTTTTAATGGCTTTCTTTCTGTCTCCAAAGAACTTCTTCTTTTCTTATCTCTGAAAACTAGTTGAATCAATCAGATGTGCTCCTACAAATCATATGACATAATCACCCTAGTTTCAAAACTTCTTTGCAAAAATTCTTTGGAAAACTTCTTATCTTGGCACATAAACGAAAAATGCAACTTACGCACCACTTCATTGTACAAGCTGACCAAACACCATTCTTCACAACATGTTCTCCGGAAGACCTTCGCAAATTCTTCCAAAAACATTTTCCTAGGTTTCAAAAATCCGTGTTCTTTCTTTGGAAAAAAGTCTTCTAAAGATCTTCCTAAGAAGTTTTGAAAATTTGGTCCCAGATGACACAAGAGAAGTCTACGACATTGGGCTGATCAATTGTGCTTGGCACGCTGGTGGGTCACCAAGTTCTTCTTGTAGGCAAATCCACGGTTGCAGCCGGCGATGTTGCAGACATACATCGTCCTGTAAGAGATGGGGCTCTGCGGTGGGGGCACTCCCACTCTCTGCAGTGCTGGGCTGGTGTGTGGCACTGGCATTGCTCGATCATCTCGTCTCACGCCAGGTGACATCAGTACAGGGCCGTTTGCGGGTCTGACCTGACCTATGGCTGGTGGCATACGTGGTGACAAACTTACGGCTGGCAAAACATGAGGTGACACCGGGCACTGACGCGGCTGGATATGTCTACTGCCAGACCACGGCGAAGTGTGTGCTGGCCACTGCGCACACGCACATGCACAGATACGATTTGTTTCTACAGAATTTTTCAAAATTAGTGTAAGTCCTGCAAGGTTAAAAACAGCTAAAGGCTTTATGGAATCTCATTCACAACTGTCTATCACATTGGATCACACTGTTAACTGCCACTCAACAGAGGTGAACACATTCCACCTTAAGTCTCCGACCTGACAAACTGGCACTCAATATACCTACAAAGGCAAAAACCTTAGTTCACCCGAGTTATGCACCGAGACATCTGCAGACAGCCAGGAGTTCGAACCATGACTACTAAATAGTAATTAATTACTAATTAAAGGCAAACCAAAACTCTAGACAGAAATCTTTTACAAATTATATCTGCAACATCAGCTTAGGCTAATTTCATTGAAAATTACAGAGATGAACTTTTTCAGTGAGTGAGTGAGTAGGGTTTAACGTCCCACCCGACAGAGTATAGGTCATTTCAGGGATGGCCTTTGCAGTTCAATTTTGCCTTTGCAGGCAAAACTGCACATACACATAATAACGAAACAAAAAGGTTTAACCTTTACCGAAAGTTTAACTTTTATGAAACACAAAGCACAAAAAATGACCAAAACCTAAAACTGTAAGAACTGCCGATTATAGTTGTGCATATGTATCAATAATGTCAGTTCTAACAATCTTCCCTGTTATGCTCCAGACAGTCATCAATTTTATAATGCAGCCTATTGGAGGACAGGGAAAGAGGGCAGCAGTTTGACAGCACTTGACAGCCAAGCGCAGATTCATGTTTTGTCTTAAATGCAATAAGCCACCACACAGACACTGTATTATGTGCACAGGCACAACGGGTTAGTTGTACCGCTTTGACCATAATGAACATTCAATAGCAAGCAACGCTGAAATCGCAATGTTACCTCTTACAAGTTCTCAAACCAATGACTCATTAGTCATTACTTTTGAAGGTGATCAAAATAACCCAAAAATGTACAAAAAAAAGATTATGAAATGCAATTTTTATGCAATTTGTGACAAACAATTTAATAAACAATAAACAACAAAATAATAATAAATCAGAAGGGCTGAATACAGAACATGTTAGAATGTATAATAAGTATATTCGAATGTCACCTGGAACTGACGTGGAGGTGTTGCCTTAGCATACAGCTCAGTTATGTCACATTCTTCATCTTCTTCCATCACTTTCACATCTTCGTCATCTGGATACCAGTCAGGATCATCTGTGAGGACTGTTGGTGATGTTTCGGCAGACTCTGGCATGCTTGTGTCAGTGTCTGGCTTTATGGACCAACCTTTCACATTTCCTACCACATCAGAGATACAGAGATTGCTGACTGTACTGGCAGCTGAGTCAGCGGTACTTCCTGCATCTATAAAGTTCTCTCTCTCAGCATCATTCATCATGGAGTCTTCACACTCTGCATGCTTGGACAACATCACAGGCATGTTCTGGTCATCATTGACTGGTTTAACATCTTCGTCATCTGAATCCACAACTACAACTGATGACTTAGCAGCAGCTGATGTCTGGTCATGTGTTACTGTCATTGTTCCAGCAGGTGGCTTCAAATCATTACCGTAGTCCATCCTGTTTACTGGTGCCAACTGACTCACAGATCCCTCAACACTGCTGTAACTAGCTTCGCTGCATGACTGTTTCACAACTCCAGTGGGTCTCTCGAAGCCAACAACCTGACCAACAACTTCATGACGTTTGTGAGTAGTAATGTCCGGTGACTGAAACACTAAGCGATGGCGTGCCCGTTTGCGAGCAGATGACGGTGTCACAGACGCTGCTCCTGCTGCTGTTGCTACTGACAAAGCCGGTGACCGTGACATGTTCTGAAAAACACTGGTCTGAGATTGTGTCATGCTGGCTGCGAACAAGTTATCCACGGTGTCGTTAATGTGAATGACAAAGACATCGTTATCATCAACAGTGACTCCTATAACACCCTGCACTTGAGTTCTCGACCCTTCCAGTCCTGAGGCACACAGCTTGACGACTGTCTGCATGACAATGTCGCTTACTCTCTGCTGATCTGGTTTCATACTTTTTGCATGTCATACACAATCACCTACAAGCAACATCAGAATCAATACACAGCAACAGACCACTGGGTGTTGACTTAATCCTTAATATACTGCAACTACACTGTGTCTCAAAAAACACAGTCAAAATCGTTTTTTTATTATGATTTTGTCAAATTTTCAGCAACTTTGATAATTTATGGCACAAAGATGGCCAAGACAATAAAATTATGTAAAGTGCACTCATTTTCCACCTCACCTAATTTATGTCAATGCACTTCACTACCATGTGAAACAGAGATACACCAAATTGTTACATTACGCGGTGATTATTTGTATCTGACTGCTCAACTTTGCATCATCAATTCGACAAAGGGCATATAATTTAACAATTTTGTGGTATGAAATATTTTTAGGTGAAAATGGCACACAACAAAATAGCCGAATGATGAGCTTGAAACAGGTCGCCTCACTTTGCAAGGGCTAGGGGTGCTGCTGCCAGGCCAAGACAGTCTAGACGAGAGAGACCGCGTGCGCGGCATGAACTGTGGATTTTCTGTTAACTGTTTTGTTTTTTCCTAGCTTTCTATTAGATGTATATACGTTTCTTTTTTATAATAAAGAACCTGACAATGGCCTTGTTCGTCTCTTTGCCATTCAGCCCCTGGCTGATTCACGCCTTGGCTCTTTCGCCCTCTGACTAATCTGTCACCTGTGCCTGGCTGATGCACCTCCTAGCGCGTTTGCCCCATGGCTGATTTGCACTTGCACCTTGGACAATTTGCCCAGTGGCTTCTTCACCCCTGGCTGATGCGCCCCCTCACCTGGGACGATTCTCCCCACTGAATAATACTGGTCTAATGTACACTAATACTTTCTGTTTTGTTTTAGTTTACAAAAACACGGCAATTACAGTGTATCGTGACATCACTAATAAGTAATCATTTCAGTCAAGTTTGATTGGCTGGTAAACATTGCATGCTCACTGCTCAATTGACACAATGTAGTAGGCCTATGGTCTTGTGCAAGAACTATTGTGATCGCACTGACTGACATTCTGTTGCATGTGTACCAAGCATAGTGTGTGAGCATGTCTGTGTGTTTATTATGAATTGTTATTATTATTATGTATTTTTATTTTTTGTTCTATCAATATTTGATTAATAAAAGCTGTCTATTGCAATTAGTTCTATATGTGACAAAATTTCTAAGCATAATAAGTGATCGCAGCATAAAAATGGAAGTCAGTCATAGCCATAGCAGGCATTAGCAGCAGCATTATGGGGTAAAAAATAGCTACAATTTTCCGATAGACACATCTGCAAATTTCTGATATTGCTTAATTCCAACAGAGACCTGCAAATTTTTTTTTTACTTCATTTCAATTTTTTCCTCTTCCCAGAAAAAGAATTTTAGCTGAAAATATTGCATTTTTGGACGAAAAAAATACTAAGCATGAACTATACAATGAACAGGTGGTTTCGCTTGCCAACATAAATTATGATTATTTAACTGATAAGCTAACGGTATTAAGGCATTATAGCCTGTTTATATCTTTGTACAGCTTCAATGTAGACAAACCAAAAAGTGTGCATGCCATAAGTTAGGAAGACTTAGAGAGATCGAACGCTGTTTAACAGAAATTGTATAGACTGCAGCACGTCTCCCTAGTGACAGCTGGGCTTCCTTGTTTTGAACATTGAGCATTTACACCACATGCTGGCATCCTTTCATTCCAGCTGCTTCAATTTTAAGCATTAAGCATGTAGATCCATAACGTTAATTCTGAGTCTATGACAATGACTTTTGTACAAGAGAAGCAAAAGTTCCATATCAATTTTGCTCAGGAGAGTGAAAGTTCCAAAGAACGAAAGTACCAGGGAGCGAATGTTCCCTCCCAGGAGCGAAAGTATGTGGAAATGAAAGTTCCAGTCACCAAATCAGCCATGCACAGTGGTGAATCAGCCAGGGAGCAAAACAGCAAAAGGGCAAAAAAGCCAGACACCCCAAACACAACGTATAGATTGAAGTGCACAAGGCCAAATGCCATGTGGGGTCTGTTTCTGACTTAGGATTAGGCGGCAATGCTAAACTATGCATGCGAGACAGGCAAAGGCTGGCAACATCTATACAGCTGTTATTATGGTGGGTGTAGTGACAAAGATGACAAAAGCAATTAGGTAATAACACGTGATGGCGGTCAACATCAATTTTGGACATTTTCTTAGTCCAGGTTTGTAAGACACCCTGTTGACCCTGTGACCGTTATTTCCAATAACTAAATTCCGTTTTGGATTTATCTTACTCGTATCATCTACTAGAATGGCCTTCAACAATGCTTGCTGTCTGTCTGCAGTAAGACTTTACCACGACATAACAGCTGTCTACATATCAGCTGCTAGCACTACTACAAAGTAGCTGCATAACTGTCGCCCGCCTTGCAAGCCTCGCATGCATAGTTTAGCTTGGTCCGGGTTAGGAACAGTCGCTAAATAACATCCACTGGCTGGATGTACACACAGCTGCAATGTAGGCCTATTAGATAAATGATCATTAATGCAAACGGTCTGCCGTATGTACCGCGTCTGTCAATAACAAAACCAGGACCCCACCCCCACAGTCCCATCCAGAGTGAAGTCTGCACGACCACTTCTAGGCAGACGACAGCGTGGTTGATGTACGACGGCACGTTCTACAAAAAAAAACTAATGCAGCATTGATAAACAACTCAAACAAATGCCATACTGTAAATGTATATTACAATGTCACTAGTAAATCGAAAAATCAAAGTATACACTTGCGTATTTAATTTCATTAGATAAACAAAAAACATCACCAACTTTGCATAGAATATATATTCCAGCACATTGCACTTTAGAGATGGGCCAAGCTAAAATCGAGTAACTACTGGGTAGCCAGTGGGTACTTTTACAGACGCAGACGATGAAAGTAGTTAAAGTTTTTAATCAAGTGATTATTACACAAAGTTACCAGGCATTTGGACGGCTGAAGAAACTGTTACTATAGCACTAAACAGCAGGTGACATTACAAGTGTGATGCAGACAGTTTAGCTGCAACCATAAACTACAGTATGCTGCTCCAAGACAAGACCCAGACACATGAAATAAATCATCTTAAGAAAACAGTGGCATCGTGAATCGCAACAATCACGACAAAGTACAGCATCATTACTGTACTCACAATCGTGCCCACAGGGCGCCCGGAAATAAATTCAAAAAAAGAAAAAAATATTTTTGTATAAAAAATTTTTGCACACGTAGTAGCAGGTTTTGGAGTAGCGTATCTTAACCCTGCACAAAGCATAAAACATTTAGCTTCAACGTTCATTTTAATTTTTTTCTTAAGACATCTCTTAGACCCTCACAATGAGGAGGGGTGCCACAGACTCCACCCCCTCGGCGCCTCTCGTGCCTCACTCGGGATCTTTGGTCCCTCCATCGTCCAGTCGTGACATTTTGCAGACCTCCCCCAAATATCTCAACACCATAACGAACGAAAAACACGCTCTTTCTACTAAAGAAATATAGCAAATTTTCGTTATCTACCAACACCATGCAGTACTCTTTCTTTTTATTAGATTGCAATAAGACCTTTACTAACCTTTGCTAATATGTCCTATTCACTGTTCGTC
>Ga0209367_1005821_pt1 | contig 17073 bp, 10 predicted proteins | sample WorMetLIZISLAND2_FD_187412 | JGI IMG/M metagenome (GOLD analysis project Ga0209367, IMG submission 187412) | Marine gutless worms symbiont microbial communities from Max Planck institute for Marine Microbiology, Germany - Olavius geniculatus... ... | reverse complement strand
ATGTTGTTATAAGAATTATGTCATCCGCATATCTCAAGTTAGTGATTGTTCGACCTCCAATTCTCAATCCACCAGTGAATCCTTCCAGTGCTTCTCTCATGACCGCCTCAGCAAATAAGTTAAATAATTGTGGAGAGAGTATGCAACCTTGTCGAACTCCTTTCAAGACAGCAAACCAGTCTGACATGACACCAGCTGCTTTGACTTTTGCTTTCTGTTTTGTATACAGCTTCCTTATTAGTTCAACCAGATGAATCGGAAATCCCATTTCTAACATTGTGAAAAATAATTTGTCGTGCTGAACCGAGTCGAATGCCTCCTGGTAATCGACAAAACACATGAACAAAGGTTGTTGATGCTCTTGCGCTTTTTCCATTAATAATCGTAAGTTTGTTATGTGATCCCTGGTTCCTCTTCCTCTGCAGAAACCTGCCCGCTCATCGGATATTTCCATGTCTGATTTTGTTCTCATCCGCTCAAGAATAATCCGTAACATTATTTTACTTGCATGACTCACAAGTGCGATGGTGCGATAATTTGTGCATTGTTTTCTGTTTCCTTTCTTTGGTAATGGAACAAAAACAGAGTTACACCAGTCGTCAGGCCAGTCGCTATTTTCCCACATGTCTAGGCATATTCTGTGCATTCTGTCAATCAAAGTCTCTCCTCCTCTTTTAAACAATTCAGCTGGAATGCCGTCTGGACCTGGTGATTTTCTATCGGTTAACAACTTCATGGCTCGTGCTACTTCTGATCTCAGTGGTGGTGGTTCTGGAATAAAGTATGTATCTCCTGACATAAGTGATGAAGTATCGTCGTCGTTAAATAACTCTTGACAGTACTCCTTCCAACGGGAGGCAATCTGAACAGGCTCTGATACTAGTTCTCCTGTCGTAGACTCGATGCAGTGGAACTGTGGTTGAAATTTCTGAGTTAGAGATCTTGCAGTTTGAAACACTTTCCTCATGTTTCCTTTGCCATTTGCTTCTTCTAGCTCGCTACCTATTGCATTTATATGGTTCTCCTTGTCTATCCGTAAGTTCTTTTGCACAGTCTTCTTCAATTCTTTATACTTGCTTGGATTTGAGTGACGTGCTTGCCTTTTGTCTTCTATTAGTGAGTATGTCTGATCTGTAATCCAAGGTTTCTTTTGTTTAGGTTTACAATAACCAACCACATCCTCTGCTATCGTGGCTAGTATGTCTTTGGTTGCTTCCCACATTGCGTTGGGTGTAGTCTCTTCTTCAGTACACTTCAATGCTTCAAACCTGTTTTTGATCTCCAGTTCATACTGCAGTGCTTTGTCATCTACTAACTCTTCTACATTCAGGCGTTTTACGGTGGGAAATTTTTCTTGTACCTAATTTTTCTAATACCTAAATTTGGTTAAATTGATTAACAGATAACATGCGAATTTTGTACGAGATGAAACAATGATTTGTTTTGGCTGACTAAAAAATCAACCGCGTAAGAATCACGGTTGACGCAATATTTGTTTTCTTTTTGACTGACTGACTGACTGATTAAATGACATCAGACCTAAACGATCAGTATGTTTATACCGAACGACAAAAAGAGAAAAGAAACAACAAAACTTCGTATATTTCTGACCTGTAGTATATGAGTGCCTTGGTGAGTCTCGAAGATGTCCTGAGCCAGCGCTATTGTCGAGTGCCTCTGAGATGGACTCCCTGAACACGAAGATGCAGACGCTAATGACACACCTGTATATTGCTGTATTCATCGAATAATTCTGCCACCGATATATTTTGCAGCGAATTTGCAATAAAGTTATCATCAATTATTACGCGCGACAGCAGAATGCTTTATGAGACAGAACGCTTTCAGACGGCCCGTGGGAACAAGACCGAAATAATTTGACAAAAAGCGAAATAGATCCTTGTTTGTGTTCGCCAGGTCTCACGGTTTGGCTGCAATTTAAACTGCTTATTTGGCTGGGAGTTCCGAATCCCGATGCAAATATCCCCTTTCCTTGCGGTCAAGGACCACATGTAAAACAACGTGTCGCCGGACCCCAAGAGTGTACCTGCCATATAGCATCTAAATCCGTCCAACGTTTTAAGCACGGTGTACAAAATGACAGACGACAGACCGACAGACCACGCTACGGAGAAAAGTGTAGGAATAGGCGGAATCGCTTGCGCCACAAGAGCGATTCCGCCATAAAAGCGGCTATGCTGCAAGACGCAACGTGTAAGTATTGCATGTTGGTGTGGTGGTCGGTCTGCAGAGCCAGACAGTCAGTTAGTTGGTTTGGACTGACGACACAATTATGCAGATTATGAAAGCCGTGGCGCCGAGAACGCGCCGACCGCGACGTGAATACACAACATCTCTACGAGCGGCAACTTTCATGCCGCCGACGACGACGACTGCGAGACGGAATGATACCCAGACCTGGTTTGCACCCGGACCACTTGGTATATTTAGCGACGGAGGAGGAAAACTATTGTTGCTAAATGGACACTAATGTTGACAGGGGTAAAAGATAATTGCTGATATATACACGGTGTTTCGTAAAAAGGACCCCTTTTTCATAATTCACTCAAATGATAAGCAATTTGCATGAAATTTTTACCCGTTGTAGATGAATAAATACTAATTTAACATGTTTTAACAAAACATGGCAGTTGATTAAATATTTTTTGCTAGTCGTGATGTAACGCTGACATTATAATGTGTCACGGATACAAACAGGCTAATCCCAATTGGTGCTGCCAGTTGCTACCCTGCTTCAATGGTGAAAAATCTGGTTCATTGGTGTCAAATATTTGAAGTGCAAAGCGATTGCATTTACGTGTCTGTGGGGATAGCTGGTCTTTCACATGTTTGAACAAGACAGTGCACTAGCACACCGAGCTTGCAAGAAGGTTGAGTTTTTGGGTCGTGAGACGCCTGATTTCATGTCCTCGTGTTGCTTAGTGCTGACACGATGAACATTTTTCATCAGTGAACCAGATTAAGTTCACCGTCGAAGCAGGGTAGCAACTGACAGCACCAGTTGAGATTAGCAAGCTGGTAACCCGTGACACATGATGACGTCAGCGTTACATCATGACTAGCAAAGAATATTTAATAAACTGCCATATTTTGTTCAAACATTTCGAATTAGTATTTCTTCAGCTACAACTGGTAGAAATTTCATGTAAACTGCTCATAATTTGAGTAAATTATGAAAAAAACAAAAGAGGTCCTTTTTATGAAACACCGTGTAGACAGTTGATCACTTGTTTCGCATTTTCTTATGTTTTCCTCGTTTATAACTGAGCGTCGACTGCATTCATTTTCACTAAGTAATATTTTCCGTCTCTTTCAGTGTTGCATTCAGTGTTAACATTTTACTATAGTCAATAAACTGCACGGATGCTGAAACAATGTTATCAGCATATTTTCTGAGTATCAGCCACCTGGATCTGTTACTGGTGTACAGATGTATATATAGTCACCGCCAAAACTGTCCAAAAGTGCCCCGAACAGAATCGCATGCAAATATTTAGTCTAATTTTTTGTTTTACATAGGCACTCCCTAAGCGTCGAATACTGTCGGCTGCTGGCGTTCTTCACCCGTGGATAAAACAGCAGGGGCCTATTATCAAATCGTCCTGTTCTGAGCACGAACGAAAAGAACCAGATCGTGACATAAGAGACGCCAGCCGGTCCGTCGTATACTGTATATACGGACGTCTGGGTTCGGTCTGAGGTATAAAACATTTCAGAGCAGAGCTGAATGACGCTTGTGTCCAGCACAGGCATCGTCGTCGTCGTCGTCACCTTGTTAAGGCGTGCACAGAGCAAAGTAACTGAACTGAACTGATATGGTTTAGTGTTTGACAAACTCGCCAATGGGCAAGCAGTAATGCATTGCAGTAGGCACCGTTTAACGGCGTCGGTGGTCTACGTGACCACGCTCACGTACGCGTCAACCAATGACCAATGGGCTCGGGCTGCTTTCCCATTGGTCAGTTCGCCAAAAACTAAACCGTGTCAGTTCAGTTCGGTTACGTCGCTCGGTACGCGCCTTTATGGACAGCGCCAGAACAGTGACTGCAGCTGCGTGGTCGTTCGTCATCGATCAGTCAACCACAGCCAGCCACTGCATTCGTCGTCCTATAGCCGTCGTCGTCTGGAACCAGCGCGCCGCAGGTCCAGTTCTGCGTTACCGCTGCCCGCTGAACCACGTTCTGGACGACTTTGGCTTCTTATGCTACGCTGGCACTCGTACTGGCTATAATTATGTCTACCACACTGTCTGCAGTGGGATAACGTGTCGTGTTGATAACACACGGCTGAAGTCATGCGTGATTAGAACGACAGTGCAGGCCACACGACCGACTGTCTACCAGCGTTAAAGAAGTGTCGGTTAAACCACTGTCCGAAGTGTATAAGTTCACACTCACATATTATGACATATACACTGCTAGTATACAAAAGTAATTCTGGAGTTATTTGCAAGTATCGGGACTTAGTAAATTACTTATTGTAAAAATAGTTTCCGCCAGCCACGTCGGTGGTAGCATTAGTCATAATAGTGCTGGTGGGAGTTTTAAAATTTTATTATTTTTTTCACTTCCGACTCAGTCGGCATCAACTAATTAAAGCGTTCACGGCAGGCTAGATTTTCCTTGTTGCAGCAGCAGCAGCAGCAGGAGTAGCAAGACAGGACAGGCAAGTGATGGGTGATGAAGGAAGAACTGGGAGGAGCTGCGAGCGCGAGTAGAGCTGGGAAATGACGAAAGGCGTCGCCAGATGCAAATTAACCCAATAATGAAGGTCGATTGTCTAGCGAGCTGCAGCGGCGCATCCTGTGCGTTCCACACAGTCGGCGAGCTGGACAGTCACAGATAGGCCGGATGTACAAGTCCAACGTGGAACGAACGCTGCGCTGAATATCAATGCATTCGATGCCATTAACCGCGTGCAACCTGCTCGCCGCACTCGCCACAGTCCCGCAGAGACGAAACACTGTGCACAATGGCACTGTATGATCATGACGACGTATTAATGGACTGCCCGATTCTCTTGTACAGTGTAAGGTGAAAGATATTCCCTGTCCCAGTCAGCGTCGCCCTTTAACACCTCTGCGACTTACGGGTGTGGTGACATTCATCTCCAATTTTTAGCCGACCGTACTTTAGCAACGGTCGAGCTGTTGTCATGGTTGTCGTCCGACTGTCCGTCTGTCTGTCACGGATGTACTGTGGCTAAACGGTGCAAGATAGGACTTAAGTTGCTATTGATCACTAATAGGAAGTCGCATACTGGCTTTCAAATGACATATAAATGGATGACCTTGGATAACCTTGACGGATCATAACGCACTATGGAATGGAATGTTTCAAGCTATAAGTGGCCATATCTCTGAAACGGTGCGAGATCGGTTCAAGGTTACTATTAATCACCAAAAGAAAGTGGCATACGCTCTGTCAGATTAAATAGAAATCATTGACCTTGGATGACATTGACATTGAAGGTCACTGACAAGCAGTACGGTCGGCTATCCTAGCTACAGCTGGGCTTCTTGTTAGAATTTGAGCCAGCAGTAAGCTTGCACCCAGTAATATGGACGATAAACTAGTTTCCTTTTCTACATCCCGCTGTTCTAATATTGAACCAAAACAGTTCAGAGATCCAAAATCTTTTACGCTGTTTATGCGCACAACAAGGCCATCATCATCGTTGTAGTTGTTAAAGTCGATATGCAGTGCGCCAGATACATGATTGACATAGGCGAATTTCACGACCCAGTGCAAAACCAAAACCGAAAAGAAAACGCTAAAAGAAGATCAAATTAGTTTTAAGAATTCTACGGTACGTGGTGGGTGTTGCAGTTATCTGAAAGAATCACAATCTTGACAACTCTGTGTTCCAATTAGACAATTTTATTTTAAATGTTCATACTAAATGGTAAAAGTAAAAAAAAATACTTATTTTCCTTTAAAAAGACAACGCCAAAAAGCAACAATTTTTCTCTGCGTGATAACGAAAATCTATCGTTCACAGTTTATATATTTAAAGCTGTATTTTTGGCCGGCATGGTAACACAGTGTCTTTCTGACAGCTTTTACGAGATAAAGATTCTGCTGTCATATCAATGTGCGCGCAGGTCGCGCGGGCAGGAGAAAGGCGTACTGCTTAATAGCCGGAGGAGATTCGGACTCTCGGATCCGATCGACTCATCCTCGATAAATGCTGAATTGATAATGTCTATCAAATGCAGCGGCAGCGGCCGAAGCCGAGCGAACGCTATATCGCGTCATCTCGTTGCCAAGCAGCGCGCGACAAGCAGCCGCTGAAACAAGGCCCGGTCCGACCCGGCGCATGACAGCTACATTGAATTCCTTCCACCGTCGCGCCGCCGCGAACGAATCTGATAGAATTGCTTGCTCGGTCGTCCGGCCGTCGTGCCAATTAAAGGTTCAGTCGGGGGCCTGGCCCCTCGAGTAATTTCTGTCAGCGAAGTCCAATTTGTCGCCGGCGGAGTAACGAAGCGAGGCGTCGCGGTCGGCCGGGTCGGGTCGAATCGGCGCAGGTTGTCTTCATTTCTGTCATTTTTCTCTATAAACCCGATGATGAATGCGAATCGATATCGCACTTCGCCGGGCCGGGCAGCGGTGCTCGCTGGGCCGCGAACCGATGTCACGGTAAAATGTTTACCTCATGAAAAATCCGCCCGGGGAGAGATAATCACTGATTTGATACGTTTCCATTTATTAAAATATCGCCGGTCCCATATAAAGTCTCCCCATTATAAGATCGCCCTCTAAAAAAGTCTCCTCCCGGCCGACAATTTACTGGCAAAATCCGTTCAGACCGGGCGGCCGCCGGGCGGGGCGGATTTTTGCCGGTTAATTGTCGGCCGGGGGAGACATTTCTGGGGGAGCGATCCTTTAATGGGACAACTGTCAGGCACTCGGACTGCAACTGATCGGTCACTGCGCACGACGCAAACTACATTACGCACCGCCGCCGCCGAATGTGATGAAGAAAAACGAAAGAAATAAAGGAAGAAGAGAAACTGAGTGCTGCTGCCGCTGATTCAAAGGCACGCAAAAAGACAAGAAAGGGGAATGAGAAAATGACGGACGGAGAGAAGTATGATGAGGATGATGACGATGGCATCGGCTTACCGTTTATCGGATCATCGCGAGCGCGACGCCTTGCTTTAACCTCGACTATCGCCCATCTCTAATGGACTCGACCGTCATTCCGGACCGATCCTTCGTTTTACGTCCGGTTTTTTTTGTTTAACAAAACTTAGCCTATCCGCATATGCCACGAATTAACCTGAAAAGTTTTAGAAAGACTCTTGTCGAATATCGAAATACCTGTTCTGAACAGGCCATCCAAAACTTTAACGTAACATTTTTTATATTTCGATACATAGCAGCGTTACCATACTAACGTGTACGGGACTGTACTCACTCTGGAAGATCTTTTTTCCCGTGACAGGAAGTCGGAGGCTGGCCTTCGACAATAGGAGGTACCGTCGGCCCACCCTAACGAAGCTGGGCTTCTTGTTAATATTCACACAATCACGCCCACGCTTCTTTAAATGCGCAATATGACGTCTGCTTTAATCGTTGATTCATTTACCGGACAGACTGAATATTTTCCACGGCAGGCGTTCAATTATAATACGGCAAAATGAATGATTAATATGGAAGCCAGATTGTCGTGTAACGAGATTACGTTGTACACAAAAGTCGACGTTCTTCGCCTATTGCGAGAGCAAGACGGCGGCGCCAGACTGCCACGGGAAAGGACGTTGTCATTTCTCAGGGAAATTGTCGCTGAATGTCCGGCAATTGCGACGGCAATGCCTCCCAACGTCCGACAGAGTCGCCACGAAACTCAGCGGGACGAAATGAGACCCTGGACGTGTAACCCTGAAGTGAAACGCTTTGCCACCTGACTTCACGCGACCATAAATAATTATGCCGCATTATGCAAACGTTTATTTGCACAATCATTACGTCGCTGCGAATTATGTACTTAAATACTCTCGATTCTTTACGTGTATATTGCGTATATTGTGCACATTTTCTGTGCTTTTATGAAAAAACATTTTTTGCTTTATTTTTATATTCCAGTTACACTTGCACCTCATTGCTTCATACACCGTGCTATCTCTAAATGTTAAAAGTTGGTTAAACTGTAAGTTAAAATAAATTTTCGCGGTTCCATCCATGTCGGAACTGCCGACTGTCCAAACCAATGCAAAATAAAAAAAACATGCGGTAACGGCACAGATTTACTTCTATTCTTCAAACTTGCTTATGTATTGATTTTAGTGTTAAGCCTATCTTTTTCATATTCTTTGCGTGTATAATAACGAAAAAAATAGCGATTGGAAACATCTGCAGTTTAATGCTTTATGCATGTTTAAAAAATGTTTTTATAAAAATAAAAAAAACATGTTTTTTGTGTTTTTCTAATTTGCAAATCAATGTTTTTAACATCTATACTTGTTTTGATGCTGTGCTCTGTTACGTGGTTGGTAGAATCCTTGCATAATAATTGTGTCGTGCTGCACAAGCAAAGCGTATAAATAAAAACGCCACTCCTGCCCTAACCGAATCCAAATCCAATAGCTTCTCTTGTCACCGTCTAACTACCAAATCGTCGCAGTCGACGGATCAGAAGCAAGCACCAAACCGGCACGCCGAAGCGATGCCCCGTAGAGCAGAGGCAGCAACCTGCTGGTGCTGGCACTCAGCTGGCGTAGCGAGCGAGTCTGACAATGACGACCGTCTGGTCTGCCTGCCTGCTGAAAGACGCTGGCTGCTACGACTACGGCCGATAGACTGCAGACGCATTCAGCACCGCGTCGCTTCCAGATGATGTTGAATCGACCCGAGCGAGTAAAACATGTCAAAAAGACCTCGCCAACACAATGCCGCAGTTTTAGTAGCAGCTGATGTTTAAATTATTATGCGCCCCACTAACAGTCGTCGTATTACTTCGTGTCTTTGGCGAGTCTGAACACTACATTACTACAACATTTTATTTCGATAGATGTTCGCACGAAATCATTCAATTCACAGTGAAAAATATATTAAGAAAAAATATGAAATCAAATGGTAAAAGTGGTTAATGCAGAACAAAAATGTTCGTGATTCTATGCACTTGGCTGATATTCGAAGAAGTATAAATATGAACATATTCTGAATGAAAATTGAACAACAGATCAATCAGTATAGCAGGCCTGTGTAGTGGATATACGCATCTTACCTTTAGCGGCGGCGGCGGCGGACTTGGAACTGGAGCAGGCGTCACGTTGCCACGGCGGGTCCCCATGACTGGAAAAGTCGCGCAGTTTGAGGTAGCTGATTGTCAGTCGGATGATGGACGCCTTGTCCAGCTGACTCGTGATCGCCGCCGGAAGCGGAAGTAGTTTCGCCAGCTCGTAGAATTCGTAGTTCTCTTTTCCGCGTCGCGAGCGAGCCGCGTCACGTGACTTCTCTTTCCGCAGCTCAAGAATACTGTACATAGGCAGCAGCGTGAATAGTGCTAGACGTTGAACGAGTTCTCAGTGCTGTAAAATAACGATAATACTAATAATAATACGGCATGCCCCACGTGTGGCTTGGTAATATAACGTATCGGACTAGCAATCGCGAGGTCGCTGGTTCCACTGCCAGTCGGTACACTTATACCAGATAACAACCCTAGGCAAGTTGCTCACACGCGTGTCTTTGTTCACGATGCAGTAAAATTTGGTGGCCAAAGCGTGGTGACGCTCTGCGGCTGGAAAAGGTACAGTGGCGTCATTTCAATAAATCATTGGGGGAGGAGTCTCAGTCTACGTAACGTAAATTGTTTTTGTAGCAGTAACACTGTTTCAAAGATACGCTTTACAGAAAAAATTAAAATCATTAATTTTTGGGAAAAATCCATAGGTCCGTCAAGCTCATGTCCCCGCTTTAAATGACTTCCATGGAACGATAACCGTATATAAGTCTGGCCAAGGAGACCTTTATTCTAGCTATTATCCAGTAGTCCTTGGTCTGGCGTTGCAGTGGCCATGCGTCACGGATTCAATGACTTGACTATTTATCTACAGGCTCAACGGCCAACGTCTGGGAGATGAGCATCCCGCCTAAGCCCCCGGGGTACGGCTCCTTTACCTTTTACTTGCTGTGGATGTGCAGAACCTGACGACATGAAAATACTTTTTGAGTTTTGACTTAATGTAGTATAATGCAGTTTATCTTAAAACAAACAAAAATGATCAGGCTTGCTATACTAACGCTCGAGATAACTCTGCATAAATTCCTTACGAGTTTTCCTTAGTGCAACAAACCATCAAGAACCTGATATGCTGAAATGTAGCACATCTTCAACTCGTGTAGTGCAAATTATCCACTGCATCAAAGCGAGAGAAAAAGTTATAGATCAATTGAAGCTTGCGTTGAGCGCACGTACCCTTCGAAGGCGCTGGGCGCGTACATGTGATTGGAGAGCGACGACTGCATCTTGAGGTGGTTGGCGTAGTCGACGCGGCACAAGGACATCGCCAGCGGCACGTGCTGCAGCATGTTCGCCATCCGCGACGCCTCCATCGCGCCCTCGAAATCGTCCATGTGTCCCGGCCACATCTGCATGATTGTCACCGTCCTTCAGCCGGCAGCGTCGACCTGCGGCGGGTGATGATCGTTGTCGACGTCAGCGCTGGACCGATCTGCTGCCTACAGCTGTCAACGAACGACAGCAGTTCGACAGCCGTTAAACGCTCTCTGAACAACTAGCCGTTGGACAACATCACCTGCTCGACTGCGTGTGTGTATATAGTAGCCTATAATGCAACAGAGTCGAGAGCGTGTGTTCGAGTGTTTGCGTGTGTATAGAGACAGAAGTACACAACAAACAGCGTCGAGGTTGTCAAAAGCGTCGAGGACTGTGTGCGCACTGAATGGCGTCTGTCAGTTAAGGTGTCGTAGTATAGTTGTTGTTGTAGTGTTGCGACGACGACGACGACGACGACGACACGGCGACGCAGCTGCAGCGGCGGCAACAGCAGCGCAATGGGCGGTCATCAACAGTCGTGCGCCTATTGGCTAGCGACCGCGAAATCGCTGTCCATCACGCCGCATTATCACAGCGCCGCATGCTGCTGCTGCTGCTGCTGCTGGATGGCAACAAGCAAGCACTGCTCAGTGCTGCGGCAGTCGCTTGCTGCTTCACGGCTGCAGGCGTCAACTGATGCTCAGCTGCCGCTGCTCTCTCGCTTGCTACTTGCACTCAGCGGGACATCATGACAGACATTCGCCACGTCACTGCAGATACACGGACCGTTCTTTTGTCATACCCAACCAACTGACGTAAGTCCATACTCCACTCCACTAATTCAATGTGCCGTGGACTCGTTGAACAGCAACACACTGTGCAACATCTTGGGCTGTTGCGAATTCGTTGTATAGGCTTTCAATTTTTGTGGACTGGTTGCACAACTTGCTGTAGATTAACAGTGGACTTTCGATATGTTGAGAATTTGATGTACGGCTTGTTGTGCAACATGTTGTGCAACAAATCTATATGCATATAAGCAAATTTCGCCAGTAAAACAGTGATCTGATTGGCTCTTTTGGGCTGATATGTTTTGGAGTATAATTACAATCATATTATAATTACAGAGGTGCCACTTTTCGAAAAAATCGACCGATGCGCACTAAGAACCAGAGTAAATATTGACTGTACAGCGAATCGATCTGGTGACTGCAGGCACAAACGTAAGCCTATCTGCATAGTACTTGACATCAGATGTCAGGTCACGTCGCCAAGACGACAACATCATTTGCATATGTTACCGCGGCTGCAGCCCGGTGAGAGATTGCCGGCCTTCAGTATATAGGCCTACACAGGACTATATACTTCAACGCCAAATGCCGTCGCATCACGAGCTAGGACGAGCGCTGCAGCAATTTGTATGCTAAAAAGACGTGAAGCCTGCAACGTCGTTAAAACTGGTGCTAAGAACTTCACCATCACCACACAACTGCATGTCGTGTAGCTAACAAATAACAGCCTAGAGAATTGGCTCTGAAACCAGTCGGCCAGAAATTTAAAAAGTACGCCTGAATGTACCATTTAAAAAAAATCAAAAATTTTCTCCCCAGAGGGGCTCCGTGAAAATGTTTGGGGGCCCCGCGAGAATGTTTCCCCGGGCCCCGCTGTGGCTCTCGAGTCTCGACGGGCCTGCAAAAAAACCAAAACGACTGTCTTGAAAATTCTAACAAAGTTTAATACAGAAAACTTCTACACACTGAAATAACTTCAGCCATAGGCTCTATCCAATAACAATTTCTGCACTCGGTTTACAGGGTGCGGCAAACAAGTGGCAAAAACTTCAGGGGGCTACTTTTTGCCGCATTTTGTACATGGAGTCGGGTTCAGTTAGGTCAATAGCACTGTATGATTGTGTGTGTCACACTGACACAGCTCTAAATACACGCAGCCCTAGGCTAGTAGCCTTATCAACGTTAAAAAATTACTAAAAAAGAGAGTTTCTGCTTTCGGCCTACTGAGAAGTCGCTGGTGACATTTTCCACGTTGTCCTTTAGTCTACAGTAAATACATATAGGCAGGCCTACGTGTCAGTCTTTTCACTGCGCCGTTATAGATTTGCGGACGGAATGGTCGTTGCATTTAATTAGTCGTGATCATTACTATCATCATCATCAGCAGCAGCAGCAGCAGCAGCGTGGACCGTGCGTCTGTTGAAGTTGAGACGCGTTGTTTACAGACGGCGCGAAGTGGTTGGGTCACGTCTTGACGGACAACAATACCACCACGCGACGTGGCAGGCAACAGTGCATCGCCCCGGTGCAGAGGTGTGGACCACGACTCGACTACTGTTTCTTGAGCTAGTGCGACAACGGACGGAGGGACGGACGGACAGACGGACAGACTTCCTGTCGCGGGACGGCGAGGCCACCCGTGCGTCTGCTGGGAGCGAACGGCTCATTAGCAGCGCGGCGGCCTGCGCCTGCGCTCACGCTCGCCTGGCTGCAGAGACTGGCACTCTCTCACTCGTATAATGACTGCTCAGGCCGACGACAACAACAGATGCACAAGTGCTGCTGCCGCTGCAACTACAGAGGCACGAAATACACCGATATCAAAACTGCACGATAGGCCTGCTTTATTAACGTTAAGGAATTAGGGTACATTATTGGAAGTCCATAAAACTGTCCTTCGATGGTTGAAGCGGTCGGAAACAATTTGTATTAGTTCGTTCTAAAAATAATAATTACTGAAAACGAAATCATAATTTTCAAGGCACTGGAAATACGGCAGCCATTTGTCGGATAAATGCCCGGTTCTATCCGGCCCGGCTATCTATCCGGCGGTCGTCTTGGGCGGCCTTAACAGGTGCGTACCTGGTAAGGCCGCCCAAGACGACCGCCTCTCTGCATCTTTACGGCGGTACGACGAGCTGCCTAACCCTAACTCTATATTAGCGATAATTTTACTCCATTACGCTAACGCTAGCGAGCTATGCCGACGCCTATCGAATATAATCAAATCTATGACTGTCGTACAAATAACCTACATTCTATATGTACTGCTGCCGTAAAAATAGTCACCGCGAATTTTCAAATATGTAGTCTAGCCGAACACACAATGAACCGCTTGCAATTTCATAATTTATATAATAACAGTTTTTACGCGCGACAGCAGAATGCTTCGCGCGTCTTAGTTATCGTCTGGGCGTCTGTCCGTCCGTCGTCTGTCACACTGGTGATCTGTATCAAAACGGTGCAAGCTAGGATCACGAAATCTTTACTGTGGGCTGCCCCAAGGTGTCTAGTTTATCGTGACAAAATTACGTGCCACTGGGTGCAGGCGTTCTCCTCGAACGAAGGCGTCAAAGACAGCTACCCCCTAAAAAGTGGATATATTACCGCAATTATCTCGTGTAGCGTGAAAACGGTTGCAGATAGGTACAGACATGCTGCTTATCATAACAAGCACTAGTGACAGGCTTTTGCGATTTATCAACATCGATGACCTTGAACGACCTTGAACCCCCCCCCCTCCAAAAACGGGTTTTAGTGAATTTTTTTTCGCAATTTTTGAATGCACTGCACATTTCAACACGGAATTGCGACAAAATGGCTAGAGTTAGACTAAGACAATTTGCATATGAAATTTTCAGCATTAAACAACACAATTAGTCAGCACAAGTGTCTGTCGCTGTCGCGCGTTACGTGAGCATTGCTCACATTTCTTGTAAATTTAGTTTTCATTGTTTCGCTGTTTTCTTACTGCTGTTTGTTATAGCTACGTTTAGGTGACAAAATGAAGATGTTATGACAACAAAAGCAATAATTTTGCACTTGTCAAAAGTCGAACGACATTGCTCTTTCTCTGCCATTCTGCTACTTTCAGTTTGTTTCCTTCCGATGCGCAGACTGTATAAACAAAAAGCCAATTCCATAATTCAGATCAAAAAGTGATAGACAGCTGAGACAGGCAGCGAAAATAGCGATGTGGCGAAAAATTCATACGAGAATCAGAGTAATTGACGTCGAGCGTCGCGTATAACAGCCAAGCATGCAGTAGGCCTATAGTTCACGGTCGCGATAATTTGCCGGTGGCGTCAATATTTCATAAACTCAAAATATTTAATCAACGTTGATGCTCGGTCGGTCGGCGCTGGGCGGGCGCGGTCTCATTTGCATAAATCGCGCATCAATCACTGTTTATCTGGAACCCGAGGGACGCCTGTCAGGCGTGCACTATGACACTGATTAATAGCCGCTAACTCGTCATAGGCAAGGCTGTCGCTGGCGTGGCAGCGCTGTTATGACTGACCACTGACCACGTGCTGCAAAGAAACGCCACAGCAAGCTACGGAGGCTGCAGACACTGAACAAGTACCGCCTGTTGCAACCGTCTAAACTTACACTACGGAATTAGCACAGATGCACCATCGCTCATCAGTTGGTCTCTTAATTCATAACCTGCGCTATAACTATTTTAGTTAATGTGATTTAAATTCCACAATTTATACATCAGTGAAAAGTACATTCTTTACTGACTCATATGAGTCTGCTGCGCTGCACAGCGTCATCTAACAAGTCAAATCTTGGTTAGGGTTTCATTAAACAACTAAAATCATTATTGTTAAATCTTTAATAGAGCTGTTGGCGCTACAAATCATTTCAGTTATGAGGATGGCCCTCGTACATGAGATGTCAATGGAGAGCACGGACAGCATGACGAGAAGTCATCCATGTCATCTGCGCGGCTGAAACTGATAGACGCTACAGTCGCCCGCCTGCAGCGGTTCTTGACCCCAGCTACTTGATCTCATCTCCAGCAATGGGCCTATCACAATCACTCTGCCAGTCAATTCGCTTAACGCTGCCTCTCGCTTCGCCTTAGCACTCCGTGACATCATAAACAGTGATAGGCCGTCATATCTTAAGCAAACTCCTATGCGTCAGTAAAGGATGTAAGCTACGTTTCACCGACGTATAGATTGTGTTATTTCAAACCCTTTTACTGATCTGGTGCAGTCGTGCTTTATATGTCGGCATACTTTTTTCAACTTTTGTTTTGTGACATTAAAAATTTCAGTCGTTTTCGTTCCGTCAACTTCGTACTAGGTTACGTGCAAGTTTTTGAGGGCATGCAAGTTACTTTATTGACGAGTTGGCTTACGACATTAGCATAGGCCTATCACTGTTATTGAAACCGCGTCAAAAAGATAGATGAGATCATGAGAAATAGTTCAGTAGTTTCAATGTCACTGCATCAATTTCCGTCTGTTGCCAAGCGTGACAATTACATCCGGTGTTAGTTGAGATGTGTTCTCGTCAATCACAGGAAACAGGCCTAAAATAAAGATGCATGAAGTGCGTAGGCCTATACCCAGCCTCTACTGTAACTGAATATGGTTTCCTTCCTAATGTATACGTCTTGCTTCTTTGACGAGGCCGATAATAATACAATAATACCAAAACAGGCCCGACGGCATACTCGATATGCATCACTAGCCTAATTAATCGGATATGACAAGTGCATGGTGAGCACAGGCAGCAGCGATGATAGTTTTAATTCAACCGGACACGCACGCTGTTGATCACTGTGCCCGGTGGCGATGCCATACACTTGCTGACAGTGACAGGCGCCGGGACGGGCAATGTCTGTAGCCTACATCGGACGGACAGACGGCAGGCGACACACAGACACCCACTCACACGTGTGTAGGTCTAGAGGCCGCTATACATTCACGTCCACAGCACGTGCCGCCGCTACGGCGCGCCGTCAATATACTGCTTCTGCCACCCGCAAACAAGGCGACGCCAAGAAATTCGATTATCGACACCAGGCGAAACGAATTATTCTGCATAATTTTCAATGGAAATCGCGCACCGCGGAAGCGTTCGGGCGCAGCGATGGACCGGCTTAAATCGCGAAGAAAGCCCGACCGACCACATGTGAAGCGAGCTGAACCGCGGCCCACTGCCCAGCCAGCAGATGTAGCCTGGAAACGCCGAGATTCAGCGGCAACAGGGACCAATTTATGCACAATGAAGTCGACGACTAACTGTGTTAAGCCAGTAACTATAGGCACCAACCTCATTAATACTATAACTCGCTTATCAAGGCAATTAAGCAGATGCGCGCGATGAATTCGCAAAAGGATAGCTCTTAGGATAAGCTTACAGAATATGAACCAAAGCTCACCAAAAATGGCAGTTGTGCAGTTCAAACAAGACTGAATCGATCTGTATATGGTAGATTAAGTATCGAGCCCTATCAACAATAGCATAGGCTGTAGTGATTAGTGAACATGCTGCAGCCAGTTTCTTTTTTTCAGTTTTTTCTTTTTTCTACTTCAATTAGCCGGTAGAAGATGCGTAAAATATTGGTCAGTAAACTCAATCACTAAATAGACCTACATACCAGTATCATCATCATCATCATCATCGACAACCGTGGGCTCAATGCCCGTTGGTGTCTGACGCCATTCTTACTATCGCTGCCCACCGCTGCCTATCTAGGGCAGCGTGGCTTAACTCCTGCAGGGTTGTCCCACAC
>Ga0209367_1005819_pt1 | contig 17075 bp, 14 predicted proteins | sample WorMetLIZISLAND2_FD_187412 | JGI IMG/M metagenome (GOLD analysis project Ga0209367, IMG submission 187412) | Marine gutless worms symbiont microbial communities from Max Planck institute for Marine Microbiology, Germany - Olavius geniculatus... ... | reverse complement strand
CATTAGCGGCGGGCAGCAGCAGCAGCAGCAGCGGTGTCAGCGCACAGTACAGTGTCCGAGTCAGCAGACAGAGCAACAATCGATCCATCGTTTGCGCTGCGCGATTTGACGATGACAACAAACCAACGGCAACATTTTCACTGCCACTTGCCGACAACGTTCCAAACTACAGCAACGACGATTCACCGACGTGGACCTCTGAAATACTACGAGTTACTTGTGGGTTGTCTGTTTCATGTAGGCTATAATCATAATTATGATGAGGAAAAAAAGAAAAGAATAAACTAAATAAAACAATTAAACCGACAGTATATGACATGTTGCTAGTTACTTGTACGTTATCGTGATAATGATGATTTTTATCACTTTTAAGCATTATTATTTATTTATTTATTTTTATTTTTTGCTGTTTATTAGCTTTACTACTGTTATTATTGCTTAACTGCTAAGCGAGACTATGCTTTCTAATTTACTTTGGTTTTTTGAAACAATTTATTCCCTGACCTGCTTAGTCTTCCTATCTTTCACTATAATGTCTGGAGTGTTGTACGTGCCCATAACAGTGCAACTTTTGAGCGGAAATTAGTGGGTGGGCAGTTACGTCGTTGCCGGGGGCGGCAAAAGGCAAGGCAATTGCCCCTCCCCTGCTCTTCTTCCTAAAAAATAAACCATCACTGAAGATTATCGAAAAATCTTGCCGGAAAATTGTCGTCTAAAAATGCAAAGATTGGGGCAAAAACTTTTATTTTGGCTGCAGCTGAAAATTGGCAAAAAGTAGGCTACCAGTAGGCTACCGGTCCGTCTGCAATATTACAACACACTTAGCAAGCTAAGTGTGTTGTAATATTGCAGACGGACCGGAGAATGTGCGAATCATCAACGGAACCTCTGTCAGTGGCAGCTCTACACTCAATACGCTGAAAGACGGTGATCGGTTGACGTGTGTTGCTGAGGCCAATCCTGTGCCCGTCTATCATTGGACTGATGTTAGCAGTGGTGGACTTATTCACCGAGGTTTGGCTAACACCAGGGCTAAAGAAAACCTAGGTTTTTGAAGAAAAATTGTAGGTTTTGGGTTCTTTTAAGTTTTCAAGGTTTATTAAGTTTTCAAAAGTTTGTTTTGCTTTAATGTCCAATAAACACCGTGCATAAAAGTATGACCCAGGAAAAACATCTCACACACCTTGTCCGTCACATAATCACATTGTTACTGATTGTTTTTAAAAATAAATTATAGCAAAATAGCAAAATAAAATAATCAACAATCACAATTAAAATACAAAATAAAATATGACATCTAATAAATTTCACAACAAACAATAAAGATAAAAACTAAAATTGGACAGGTTTTGTTCGGACCAATTTTCCAGCCCTAACTAGCACGTTTTTCACCAGCGAAAAATGTACTTTCTATATATTAGCAATTAAAAAACAGCGTAAACGTTGAATAAAAACCGTGACTTTCTTCCTACTTATTGACTAAATCCGTTGTTTTAAAATATAGTTTTTTTCTTTAGCTACACGAAATTTTTGCTACTGTACATAAATTAGTAGATCTAAACACAAACATGTGCATGGCGCCCTTTGATGATGCAAAGGTGAGCAATCTGATACTAATAATCACCGCGTAATGTAATAATTTGTAGCATCTGCGTTTAACGCGGTAGTGCGCCGAGTAGAGGTGGAAAATGACACCTCACATAATTTTATTGTCTTTGCCATATTACTGCCAAAAATCATTACAGTTGGTAGAAATTTGGCAACGTTATGACGAAAACAGTTTTGCTTTTCTTTGGGACACGGTGTATATGAACTCCAGGTGCAGATTACACGGTAGACGCATGTGCACTGACGTCGAGTAGCGAGGAAACGTCATCTTCCAGATCATACGTCATACTTCAATGCACCGCGTCCGTAGTAGTAGTCAACGGCGCTACTACTAAAGATACTACTACTACTACTACTACAGTTCGTGACGTCATCAGTACGCCATCAGTCAATGTCAGCGTCACACTGCAGCTTGAATCTTGCCCTAGTAAAGGTTTGGTTATTAATACGACATTCGTCAGTCATGTAAAAGTCTCTACTGGTCGACCATGCATTACTTGGAGGGACAAATTCTGAAGAGATACCGATTTACAGAATGTCTCGAAATATCATGGGGCGACTTCTGTCTCACGGCAACAGACAGACAAGAGTAGAAGAAATGGACTGCCTGATTGTCTTGTCACAGGAAGTACTAAGGTCAAAGTCTAAGGTAAGCTTATCAGAAGTACTCTTTGATTACAAGAAACATTTTCTCCCCATTACGTCAGGCATATCACTTCTTGTTGTTGAAGTGTCGTTGATACGTCATTACCAAGATACGATACGACTTTAACCGGAAGACTTTTATTATCCGAGCTCCCAGCACAACTATAAATGGTTAGTTACATATTATTATGTCACTGGTTTTTGGGTCCATGTTTTGTTTTACTCTAAGCATGAGCGTGTGACGTGTGTTCTATAAACTGTTTACTTACTTAGCCTACTTACTTACTTACCGCCCCTCAGTCTTGACCTACTGGAAGTATTCTTTCGAAACCGGACAACAACGTTGCAAGCTATAAGCTAACAGCTGTTTATATAAAAGAAGCAACGTTTCTTATTTAGACTGCCACATGAACCATTTAAGTTGGCATCGTAATACATATCTCGTCTCCACAATGACAATCTGACATGCCTGACATCGAATGAAGTAATGCGGAGGCGGCATATATAGGCCTACGAGCATTCGGTGGCAACACTTCAGAAATATGATGCACAAATCTACCATCGTGATATAGCCTAGTTTTCTGATACTAGGTATATTTGTGTATATGTAACTGTACAGGATCTAGCAACGCAACGCAACACAACCTCACAACCAGCCATTTAGTGACGTACAGAGTCGTAATTCCTGCTGTCGTCGTCGCTGTGCTAATTACGTCCATTATACTGGCTGCGGGCTTGGCACGCAAACGCAGGCCTACGGGAGGTTGGTAAAACTGCATCCAATTGCAGTCGGTTTATTAGTTATTAATTTATTAATCATTAGTCATCATTAATGTCGTTATCGCATTAACCGTGTTAGCATAAGTGGACTTTGCAGTTTAAACTAATGCAGCCATTGAATCATAGCAGTTGTTTTAATGTAATTAGACGAGTGAATAGCACAAAATTGGGCACTGTTGTACTGTCTGTCTGTCTCTCTCCCTCCCCTTCCCCCCTCTCTCTGTATCTGTCTGTGGTTGGTGGTGCTATTCGTGTCGTGACGTGTGTTTAGTGGAAGGAGGCCAGACCGCCGAGCATGCTGCATCATCTACTGCAGTCACGGCGGCAGCAGCAGCAGGCACGAGACGCGCTGATGACGGCGAGTCTATGTCGTCTTCCTGCACCGCATCAGCGTCAGCCTCAGCAACGCGTCGTAACGACAACGACTCGCACTATGACGAGATTTATTCGCCACAAAACCTGGCAGAACAAACAAACGACAGCAGGGACGGAGACAGTCAGAGTTATGACGACATAGCTGACGTCATAACTGACGTCATTACAACTACGGAGCACGAAAATACCGCTGCTGTTACTGTCGCTGCTGCTGCTACGCTCACTGTTGGTCATACGGCAAACAACACTTACGACGGTTTGCAGGACTCAACGCGAGAAGTGATTAGAAGCCACGAGTCGTCGGTTTACCAGCAGATCATACAGGGTAGTCCAACCGCTGCAGCAGCGTCCAACTGTCATTGTCAAGTTCAACACCACGGTGATAAACAACACCTTTATATGCACGTTATCAGCGATGATGACGATGATGATGATCACGAAACATCATTCATGCTGCCAGAGCCGACTGCAGATACACTTAATGCTAAGAATAATTGTTACCGTCACAAGACTTGCGTTACCATCATCGGCCCTGAACGAGCCACAAAAGCAAGCACGCTGTAACGTAAGAAAGATGGAAATTTGGTGGAGATTTGACGAAGTACTGATAAAACAATTTTGCTTATGTTTGAGACACGGTGTAGTATACCAAGTCACTTGAAGTCACTGTCAGTCTGCGAAGTTTTGGTTTGCTATCGTACATTTACTGATTGCTATTGTAATTTTTTAACAATATGGCTGCAAGCGTAAATGTGCTGTAAAAGTGGCGTTGCCATGTATATAAAGTTTACTGCTTTGAGGCCAGTGAAAAAGTTTTAAAAATCAGTCAACATTTAATATAATTATAAATATATGGATGTTAGAAACTTAATTTTCACAGACCAATTGGCATATGAAACTCATTTCGCTGTAAACGTGACGCAACTGTATATCAACATCGATGACCTTGAATAACTTTGAACCCCCAAAATAGGGGTTTTAGTGACTTTTTGCAATTTTTGGCTGCAAAAGAGTGAATTGCAATGCATTGGATAAAGATAGACCAATATTACCTGCGAACAGGAACTGCTATAGACTCTCGAGCGTCTCCTGAGCATTAGCTCAGATTTTTTGTAATATCAACAAAACAACTCTTGTAAAGGGGTACAGTTTAACATTCAAATTTTACAAAGCAGTGTATAGCAACGAATTTCAGGTAAAGTAGCAGCGTTTTTGCTTTTCCGCAGTTATCGCGAAATGTGGAAAACTGCAAGAATGCGCCAAACCCCAGAAGAAAACGCTTAGAAGAAACGAAGATTGATAGGACATCTGATTAAAGTAGGAACAAACTACTTACAGTCTCACAGGTAGAAAATTATTAATCGCACGCTTGTTTTTTTAGCGGATAACACTTGTTATGATACAAAAGGACATATATAGTTACAAATTCGACAAAATACAAATCGTGACTAGACATTCGGAAATACTTCTTCAGCAACAGAGTGGTATCACACTAGAACTCACTGTTGTTGATCTCATATCGAGTTTTAACCTTCAAGGAGCGAGTCTCGATGTCTGTAACGAGTGGGGCATTCACAACTGGTGAAGCTTCTATGTAGGCCTAAAGTCGACAAACACAATTTAAAAGTAACAAGCAAGTAAACGTTATTAAAATGCGATTACCTTTATTAATGCTATTGTGGAAACAAGTCCGGCATCGTTTATCCGCGGTTCACGTTGTGGCAAGCACTCAGAGAGTTCAAGCTATCGCCGTGGACGCTGATTGTATTTCTGGCTGTCTGTAGAAATTGCAATAAACATCGCGATTCTTCTATAGGCTAACAGATTATGCGCAGCCCACCTCTCCAGAAATTTCATCAGACCCAGATTATAACTTTTTGTAATATCGCATAATCTTCTGCCTTCACATTCAGCTGCAGCTCCAATATCAGATTACTCGGGATGATTTTACTGCACATAAATGTTTCGGCTTTATTCTGGCATGACTTTGTATTCTTTTTATTGTTTGCTTGTGATGCGCTTTTATGTTTCTGTCCGCGTGTGCCTGAAATAGAATGCATTTATTTATTCATTTATTCATAGTCAGCCACACATCACATATACTTGGTAGGCCTACCGTTATGACGCAGTACACGTACATCATGGTTCTACGACGCTTGCATCATGCACTATCTGTAGACCATGTTGGAATGCAACCTGCAGTATTGTATTGTAGAGTGCCCTGATAAAAAAAACTTTACACATTTTGTCATAGCTGCGCCACATATTGACTAACGCAACTAGGTGGTGATTAAAATATTTTTACACTCCGATCGCGTCACGCGTCATTTTATGATATGCACACCAGGTGTGTTAATGTTCTGGGCTCGAGAACACTTAATCCGATCCGGATCCTGAACCGGATCGTCATTAATATCTGTCTGGTTTGTCCTTAACCACTCTCAATCATCAAATGCGTTCATAATGGGATATGCTGCAAATCGTCACTTTACGCCCTTTTCTTAACGGCAAAGAATCCTCGATTGTGAATTTGAGACCCAGAATCCGAAAAAGACACCGGATCGCCACCAAAATCTGATACGTTTTTTGTCCGTTGGCCACGAACAAACGATCCACAAAACATCGAAATCCGTTCAGAGCGTTTATGCAGTCAACAGAGAGAGGGACAAACGGATGGATAGAACCTGCACTCATATAACATCTTTCTTCAGCGGAAGTATAATAACATCGTTAATATTCTTCAGTATATTTAGCACTAGTTTTGTCTCGGCGCTGCGTGTACAAGAGTGTCGAGTCAATCTGTAGATGTTAGTCGTAAACCTGTTGTCGAAGACGTCTTCACTCCGCCTGTCTGTCTGTCTGTGTGGCAGGCAGGCGACTTGAGCGATCGATCTCGCGCGAGTGTCACATGAGAGTGGCGCGAGATGGTCGTCGCGTGCCTGTAATGAGTGTCTTGGGCAGAAAACAAGGCGAACGAACACACCAAGCATTGAAGTCTCCGCCGCGTAAGCTATGCAGACTGCAGCAGCAGGTTTATGCAGCGAACATCACATTCTGGTCCTTCACTGATAACCATATTCTACGTCTTCTGCGCCAGGCGGCTCTCCAATCGATATTTGCATGCACTTTACCGGCCGGCTGATCAAATTCTTTCGATTAAATGGCTGTTTGTTTAGATTTTAAGATCAACGAAAATATTGCCTTCGTGCCGACATAATATGCGGTCGTCAGCGTGTTATCTACTCGCCTATGCATGGCACAACCCTGAACCTAACCGCAGCCTTTGGGCGTTTGAGCTGAAAATTGGCGCACCGATTACTTCTGTCCGGCATGAAAAACGTTTATCTTTCACACAAATGTTGGTTTTTAATGTTTTTTTTCGTTTTCGAGTTAGGAATCCGTATGGAACAGACAAACAAACGAACGGACGGACGGACGGTCAAGACCAGTAATGCTGCCTGTTAGAACAACCGACGCTTGGCTGTAAAGCTGATTAAGAAGAATTCTGCGAAGATGGATGCTGCGACGATGCAATTAATTGATATAGTGTATAGTTGAATGTAAGCAGAAGAAGCGGCATCACGGTATACGGCGTTCATCTCAGAGGCTTTACATAGGTCAGCTTGTTATCGGCGACAGACTCATTATCAGGAAATCACGCCTAGGCCTATCCAAAAGCGCTAGAGCTAAATCACGGCATCTTGCAACAGGTAAGCGGCGTAGCCTGGCAGTGACATGCGTAGTCGGTTATGTGGCATTCCGTCGACGACTCTAGTGACTTCAGTCAGTCTCTGCGGACCGTTTTGATGACGCTGATACGTCATCGCAGACGCTGCAGTGACGTCACGCCGCAGCAGACTAATTGGAACGAATTTACGCCGTTGCCGTCACGGCTGCAGCAGCAGCGGTCTATCGAGTTTGAGTCCTCCGCTCAAGAACATCCAAGCTCCACTGCTGCGACTTGTTGTGTGTTCTTCAACAAGTCGTACAACAGGTTAGGAAAAATTTTCATTTTGGGATGTTAAGATAGGCCTACTGTGAATTTGCTACACGCTTTCGATGTGATACGGACTTGTGTGGTCGTACAATTTGTTGTGTGAATCGGTTCGTTGTGGATTAGTCGTACGGCGTAGCATGTTGCAAGCCAAATCGAAGCAAGTGGACACTGAGCCTGACTGACTGGCGTCCTCTGAGATGAAAAGCGCTGCAGACTGCATGCATACAGGCGTGTTTCGACGTTCAATCGCTAGGTGTCCTTCAACCTCCACTGAAGCGGAATACTTATTCTTGCGCCGGCGGCGGCTGCGGAGGCTGTGTACGTGGTGCTGGTAATCGATCGGTGTTGATAAGCTAAGCTGTACCGTAGTTGCAAGGTCTGGATGATTGGCAACGTCCATCATTCAGCCTTAGCTTCATGTCTTGACGTTGCCACGACACTGCCTTGCCGCCGTGCTTGCATACAGCAGGCAATATGCGACCGCGTCTTATCGTCGGCTTTATGACATCGTCTGCAGTCAGCGATTAAAGTGGAAATGCGAAGACGGCAAACTGTAATTTTCGGTTCGTTTGGTAGCTTTGGATCCACTAGGCCCATAACCTCTGTCTTTTGGTCGCGAGGCACGAGTCTACTGAATTAACCTTTATCCCTAAAATATTATTCAGGCACCTAGTTTTTCTATCAATTTAATGCACGGTTTGCCGAAATGCGGTTGCCAGCATTTTGTAGTTTCACCCTATTTTTCTTCTACGTCTTTTTGGAAATCTTTTGAAATAATATAAGACTACAAACTGGAGGTGGTGAGTTGCAGTTTACTTTATGGTACAGACTTCATCTGCTCTCTATACAGTCGACATAGGCCGGCAAATAATTGCTAGTTCATACATTATTTCGTTTAGGCCAACCAAATGACAATGAGCTTATTTCGCACACTTGCAAAGAAATATAGCCGAATAGCTAAATAACAGTGCAGTGGAAACAGTGCAACAAAATAGTAACACAGTCCGTAAACGCAAAATAACAGAGTTGTTGCTCTCCTGTAAAACATTGTCGTAATTTCGTGACAACGCAGACATGCAGCAAGCAGCTATGGTTCTATACCGCAGAAGACCATTTGCGCAGAACGCACTTTCCATTTGTCAAATTAACGAGCTGAGCTGTGACGGACTCGGACTGAGTCGGCATATTAGCCAGAGTCTACGCTCTCGTCTGCTCTGCGACCAAAGCGCACAGGTTCAAATCCCCCTCGACAAAGGCCCGCTCTGCTGGTAAAATCGCACGCGCGCAACCAAAGTCAAAACTGACTAGGGGGACAACATACTGTCAAGTGTCGCTAAGGTTTCTGTCGCGTTGGGGTTGCCTTTAGCCCGATTCTAGTGCAGTCGACAGTAAAAGCTCGTCGTCGCTGCTAACGGAAACGAGCTTACGGCTCAGCTGACAAGCGTCTAGCTGGCTACCAGTGCAGTGCGGCAAACATGATTTATCAGCCACGTGCTGACCGATCACGGTCCTGCAGGCGTCGCCATGGACAGTCCGTCGGTCCGCGATGGATGGATGGCGGTATAGTTAGTTGGACGACGACCACCGTCACCACGATGGAGGTTCCGACATCCACACCGCTGTGACAGCAGCATCAGCAGCAGCAGCAGAAACACTCAAACACCGCATGTCTTGTCTTAAGACTTGCCTGGCTACTCGACTACAACGATTCGCAATCCTTGATGTCGCAACTGATCCGCCACTGGATATGCTGACAACCTGTGACCCGCTCTGTCGGGTGATGGTGTACGCGCTGTGAGAGACCGTTCCTTCGTGACACGACACACAAGCAGCAAGCAGCAGCAGCAGCTGCAGTAGAAGCAGAAAAGCAGCAATAGTAGTACATGTAGCTGCTGTTGTTGCTGCTGCTGTAGTAGTAGTTTGGAGACAGACCGCTGTGACAGCAGCTTTATACATCTCCCGGCGTGTGTCTAAGCAGGCGTGTCGCTAGCTCGCGTGGTTGGAGAAGCTCATCTGCAGCAGACTTAAGATCGCGCCGCCAAGTCTAGGAGACGACGTCTCAGACAGATAGATGGATAGATAGGCATGGGCAATAGATCATCGCTCAAACTGGCTGTCAGTTCGCACGTCAGCACGTGACCTGGCACAGTGAGTGATCGTGTAAAGGAGACATTGAGCAAACAACACCGACTGGCGTGTTCCGACATACCCAAATGCATCATAACGAACCGATCACGTTATAGATTCGCTGCTCTTGTAGCATAATCACACATGCCGCACGACGGCGACCGTGCCTTTGCCGCTGCTGCACCGGCTATCCGTCTAAAACAGCTTGCCAGAGAACGCATCCACATTGCTGTCATGTTGCCGACGTCGTTTGAAGATGTAGCTGTTGAGACGTTTACTGGGCTTTAGACGTTCTGTGTGACTGACAATTCTACGCGAAACTGCGACGCATCCTTGTACTTAGGCTATTTCAAACTTTTCACCATGTGAAGTAAAATTCGTTTCTTTTGCTGTTATTATTATTAACGACAGACGAAGAATCAAGTCTACTCTGGTTCCATAAAGTTGGCCCGATGGTGATTGTCAGTTAGTAGACCCTTAGTTAAGCCTATAAGCCTATATGCATTAATCAGTTCATGTAGTTCAGTGAGCTCCGACCGTAAACTGTTCTATGCCGATGGACCAGCAGCTGAGAAACTTCTAGGACCGAGGTCGGCTGCAGAGGTCAACGGGAAAAGCGTCGAAGACGTCTGATGTCACAAAGTCACTGCTGCTACATGCTGCTGCCTTCGGCAAAATTTCTGCTGTTGCTTGACGTACACCGTACTGACGGGCGAATCTACACTTGACATGGCACTTCCCACCACATATCAACCCTCATTCCCACTTACCGGCGGGATAATGAGAAAAGAAAGTGGGGACAGCGAAACAGTCGGTCAGTTAGTCGATAAGTCTCTTACAGGTCCATCGCACCCGTATATATCTAGCCGCGTCAATGCGTCAACGGCTTTGATGCTGCTGCTGCTGCTGAAGTCGTCTTGGTGCGTATAGTGTACTGCATTGACGGTCTGAGTGGCGTCGCAATGGTGTCGCGTACCCCGGTAGACGGCATTCACTGCAGCTAGGCAAGTTCATTCACACAGCCGCTCGGTGTTGCCATCAACGTCGTGGCAGAAGGGGGGCAGTGGGACAACTCCTCCTAAATTTTAGCTTATCGGAAAATTTACTTTTTGTCGGAAATTTATGAGCTTGTTTTCTGCGATTGCGCTGCACTAGCAGAAGGTATACGAAAAGTAGTCAGTATAAGAGCGAGCGAGCCAAAACTGCGGTCAGTGACATATTCGTTAATGTACCGAAGGATGCAAGATTAAGAAACAATCCAGCAAAATGTCTGCGTTTTCCGACTGTTGATAGCTCGTTTCCTTCCGGATATCTGCACGATCAAATCTGACGTTATCACTGAAATTCGACGTTTTTGCCCTTTCCCAAAATTTCGCAGCGGGTGCAGCACCTGCTTTGAAATTTGGGGAAGGGGGTGCACGAATTTAGTACTAATAATGCTGTCGGAAATTTGCAGCTGCTTGTTGAAATATTTCAACGTCGTGCCTCGTACTATTTTTAAACCGGCGACGCCGCTAAGTGTCGCTAGTGTCACATCAAACGCGGTGACTGTCGGTCATTGGTGACATGTTAGACGCGGCTATCGCCTTGCCGGCTGCAGTCGTAGATGTCGGATCGAATTTGGATGCTGTAATTAAGAGGATAGTTCAATAGTCCGAAGGGACACTGGTTCGAACAGCGAGAGAGTTAATGAGAGGGTTACGGTTAGTGATGGGCTTAGAAATAGAGAGAAGTTGCATTTTTCGCTATGTTGGACGTTGGCTATTGTGGTCCTTGGATATGGAGGCCCTTTGTATTAACCATGTTTCACCTTTTGTGCGCCACCCGGATATTCCGGGTCTTCGTAGGCAGCAACGACGGCGCAAGCCTAGTAATAGCAGAAGCTGTCTGCAGCAGCAACACTTCAGTTTGCCTACAATGTGCGGGCGCACAAAGATTTATGTCGACGGCGACGATCTGTGCAAAGAATTTGCTGTGTGCACCGTCAATGTCAATGAATACGCGCAGACACTGAACCGGTCGACGACGACTAAAGTTTCGAAGTGAAAGAAGGAGTATTACGGTGGCTGATTGAGGCGGTGGTATGTCTGCTGGCTGATCCTCGGGTCTAGTAGTACGTGGATTAAGTACGTATAGGGGCTACTATTTGCAGGTAGCCTTCAGCTGCAAGTAGAAAGCTGGTAACCTATTATACTGTGTGCTCAGAGTGACTCAGCCTCCTACCCTCGGCGGGATGGAAAATTAGTAGCTGATAGGCTACGGGTGAAGGCTCCAGTGTGGCTGATTGGGGCGGTGAGTGATATGTCTGCTGGTTGCACGGCGGATCCGGTTGTTCGTTGGGCCGGTCGACGTCGACCACTGATCACTGAACCCAGCACTGACTCGCTCAGTTACTCACTCACTATACTGTATGGCTGGTTGTTGACCAGCGACCATTGTTCAGTCACTGCATTGGTTGCTTTAGCTGCAGTTGGGCTGTCATCGTTGGCGCGTGTGATCTAACTCTCACCCCGACCATAACTTTACACCGAGTCGATATCCATCTTAGCAACAGATCTAGAGGGAGAGGGCGCTAGTTCAGTCAATCAATCAATCAGTCAGTCAGTCATTTTATTTGCTCAGTCTACCAATAAAAATTTGCAGCAACAATGTTCACAAATTCACATATAAAGACATCTTTAGAATTAGCCCGCACACGTGACACAACCATTCATACGAGAAGATAACAACATGTGCAAAAGTGATAAAAACTCTTACGTCGAAAAGAAACATCTGAGAAACTACGGAGTGAAATGGACACTCTGAACAGTAGTTATTGCGCTAAAATCCACACTCTCGGGCAGCGAGTTTCACACGTTTGCGATGCGCTCACTAAAAATGCTGCATTGGCCTGAGATACAGCGAGTTTTTCTGCACAACATACATTTTGCGCGATGCATTATCACCGCGAGTTGAAGGTCGGCTAATAAGCTCAAGATTCAGGAACTCCTGAAGATCTGAAGAGTTCATGACGCTTGCTTCTCGTCTCATTGGCCGACCGTTAGGTCGAGTCTTGGATGCGATATGTCTGCTTGTCTGTTGGTCTGTCTGTGTTGTGGTTAAACGGTACGTCGTAGGGGGTCGGCGACAGTACCGTTGAATAGGGCTATGATGATTTCTATAGGCTGTCAATAGTAACCATGTTTGGCCGTTTGACGGTCTGGCCGCAATTTTGAATCAAAGTTTCTGCCTACAGTCATCACCCACGTGCGCCGAATTACCATATAGTATCTTAGTGTTGATTGTAGCGTTCGATATAGCAGCGCCACCATAGCGTGTATGATCATTATAGCCAGTAAATCGCTTTTTTTCGGCGACCGGAAGTCGGACGCTGGCGGCTGGCCATCGGATATAAACAGTACGGTCGGTCCACCATAGCGACAGCTAGGCTTCTTGTCTCTATACGCTGTAGCACGGCGCGGTGGCGATCATGGATTAGTATAAGTTACGTTCTGCTGCGGGTGTACAATTGATGCTAACAATAGCAAAGAGACACGGCAACATAGGCCTACAGACAAACTATGCAATAATCAACGGACAAACTGGCAAATCGCAAAGCTCCGGCTCATCGCCTCTCACTAACTAACGCCTAGCACGGACGGGCGTAGATCAATTATTAACGCATGGCTTAACAGATCGATGTATTAGCGCGCGGTGCAGCGAGCATACACTGCAGCACGTGGATGTCTCTGTCTGTCTCTGGGCTGCGCTGCGCACAGTGCGTTCTCTGACGCTAGACTATCGCAGTACGCATGCAGCAACTGGTGTGCCGCAGCTACCTAGCGATGGGTTCATCTGCCGAAAGAAATATCGACGCATCACTTCGATATCGATATATCGTATCGTACTGTCGAGCTGAATGTCGAAATTCTATCGGCTTCTGTTTGTCAAGCTTTTCTGTCTGCCAGACCAACTCTTTGACGCTCTGACACCGTGTGAAATATTGATACCAAGGATGAAACATTTACACGTAACAACACTCATAAAGAGCATTTTGTGATATAAGCTTAAAGTTGACAGAGTTCATAACAGTTAGCACTCCACTTTGGACCAAAGTAAGAAAAAACAGTTTTTTATCGACATTTGTGGACAGTGTTTAAATTGTGAAAAATTAGCTGGGGGTCGAACTTTTCGACGGTCGGAGCCCGACCAAAATTATGATGAAAATTGTATGTATATAATATATAGCTGACCCACAGTACATATTTTGACAGTGTGTTAAGGAAGTTGAGAAAACAGTTGGGGGTTTAACCCTCTAATCCCCTGGCAATTCAAACACTGTTTGTGTGCAAATAGCCAATACAGCTTGCATCACATAATGATAAATGATTTTGTGGATTGTTATTCAATTCTGATTACCGAAGAGATTATTTTATAGAAATAAACGACAGCCATGCCAAGCTGCTAACCAGGCAAAGTGCAATATTAGCATAAGTTTGTTGTAATTTCTTTTGCTGTTAAATAAATAAGCCTACCGCTACTTGTAATGATTTCATTAGATTTGAATTAATGTCTTACGTAGTATTTTTAAAATAATGCACCTAAACGTAATAATAATTATTATTATTACATTTATTTATTTATTTGGCTGTTTAGCCGGGCAATATTTACTGATCATAAACATATCGATGTCGTATCTATATCGTATCGAAATTTAAACACTGATATCGACCCAACCCCAGTGCCACGGGCCTGACGTCGTCTCTGCTACTGCAGCTGCTGCTGCTCGCCGGCAGAACATAGAAGGCGAGGCGATGATATCTTGTATAGTCTAGCGCTGTGATCGACCAGCCAGTCCGGCCAGCCAGCAGTCATGCAGGCATAATTCTATTTGTCATATTTCATTTATCGCTGCGCCGGTACCGGCTAGCTGTCCAGTGACCATGCATACGGCTGCTGCTGCGGCTGCGCGAGCCTTGCTGCTGTCGCTGGAAATATTAGCCTACTGTTGATACGGCGTCGTGCAGAGGCGCTGACGGTCTTCGTATTGTTGTGGTCGTTGCGTGGCGTGTCGTAGTGGCCGGCATATAACAACAATAATGTTCGTCGACGTCGCGCCGATACAAAGCAGCAGTCATCACAACGCCATCATCAACGTCGTCGTCGTCGTCTTACTGTACCTCGTGGCATCATCACCGGGCCCAGTGACGTCACGCAGTCTGGCAACTCAGATGAGTCCGAACGTCGTCGAGACACAGTACGGACGGTTACGAGGCGTCTTGATCGCCCTGCCAGCCAGCGTTGCCACCACCACCACCGGCCGACCTTCTCAATCGCGCTCCAAGACTGTGATCGTCGAGGCGTTCTTTGGTCTCCAGTACGCTTCGCTGCTCGACGGTGAGCTGAGATTCATGCCACCCACCAGCTCCATGGAGAAGTGGGACGGTGTGCGGGTGGCGCTCAAGTTTCGCCCTGTGTGTCCACAGCAAGTTCCAGACGTCAACCGACTTCAACGCGATCTCCCGACCGAGCGCGTCGACCACATCAAACGATTGCTGCCGTTCATCGACAAACAGAACGAAGAGTGTCTGAACCTCAACGTCTACGTCCCGACTCGAAGTAAGTGTTGTAGCATCTTAGCCAGACGTCATAGGCGAAAACTGCTTTCTGTTATCGTTGAAATTGCTCTGATACTATGACAGTTCTGACCATGTGACTGATTGATCGATTGTGAATTGGGGTAGTAACCACAGGTGGGCGGTAGCGCAGCCCTGTATTAATGGCGACAGCCCAAGTCAATAAAAATGGCAAAATTCGTTACTCCTTAATCGATCTTCGACAAGGTTGAAACAGGTGAGTACATCGGCGATCTAACTTCCTGTGCCAAATTTGGTGCAAATCCGTTCATGGGGCCTTCTCGAAAAACCCGAGATCAAAGAAAATGTTTTACAGGGTGGGCCAAAAACGGTACTGGTTTGAGTAATTTATATATCAGCTTCAGAAATGTTTGACGTAGCACGAGACATGATCAGTTAGGTATCCTTAGCGGTTATTTGCGAAGAAAATTTTTCAAAGCCTATATGTATGTAAGCTGCACGCTGTACACGGGCGTGATACATTACCGTACAGCATATTTACGAGTACGGCTGAGATGAATAAGAGATAAAGATAATATTCCGTGCCTACAGAAGTAGATGGAGAAGGACAGTCAACCCCAGAAGCGAGCGAGGAAGACTCAACTCAAATCAAGTCAATATGAATAATGCAGCGATGGCGGGACGCTCGCCATTTGTGCATCGTTTGGACTTTCGATTATTTCGATTATTTGCTGGACGGCGACCACGACGTATCATATCGGATCGTGCTGAGCTGACGTCGTGCAAGATTCAGCAGCTGCCGCTAACTGAGGTCGACAGCAACAGTAGCGCACCGACACCTTGCAATGCGGCAGCTATACCCAACAATTACCCCCACGACTTCCACACATCGAGAGCAGAATGGCAAAACGTCCTATATCTGTTGTCTATGATGTTTGAGAAAATCGCAAAAAAAAACTTTCCACACGATGCATTCTCGTTCTGTCGGATGTTGTCAAGTGTTTTAAATGTTGCTTTACAGTCTGTCAATAATTTGATAAGTAATATAGGCCTACGCAATTGCTTGCTACCGGTATATTTTATTTTGCAACGGGCTTAAACGTTATAGTTAAGACTTTTTTTGCGAGATAACTGTAGATACGACGTTTTGCCATTCTGCCCTCAATGTACTGGGGTGGCACATAAAAAATGGAACATGCACAATTTACGCGTAGATTGAGCCGTCGGACAGTTTTGGAAACATTGCAATAAAGGGCGGTTACATTAAATAGTCTATATTACTGTAATCAGGTGTTGTTTAACATGACCACTATTTACTGCAATGATCAAGGCCGAACGTTTCCAAAACTGTCTTATTGCTCGATCTACATGTACGTAAGGCATGAGTGTTTCACTTTTTATGTATCACCATGTAATATACGCATTTTTCACCGCGAAGGCAGAAGGATCAACAAAATGACAAGCAAAAGCAACAAGTAGACAGACAAAGAGACAGAAAATACAAAGCTCAGCTTTAGCCTCTACAGGGTGCGGCAAAAAAGTAGCCCCCTAAAGTTTTTCGCTGTTTTCTCAGCAACCGCTTGGAATTTTAATTTGAAATATTTAACATTTATTTACTAAAACCTCCTACATTTAACTGCCAAATAAAATTTGATTCTGTTAAAAAATGACGAAGTTATAGATTTTTTAACATGACCGCCTACCGATTTTTTAGCATTCAAAAATGTTCTGGCTTCAACGTTAATTTAATAACATCGTTGAAACAACACAGTTAACTAATGATCAAATGCCAGAATTCCATTGTTACTGTGAATGTTCGAAGTGTCCACCGCCAGCTCCAACACAAGCCTTCAGTTGCTTTGAGAAGTCTTTCACAGATTTGTCGATCGGTCCCTGTGGCAGGTTGCCCCGGATAACCTGAAGCGCTTGCTTGAGTTCAGCGATTGTCTTCGGCTTTGTTTTAAGCT
>Ga0209367_1005818_pt1 | contig 17075 bp, 9 predicted proteins | sample WorMetLIZISLAND2_FD_187412 | JGI IMG/M metagenome (GOLD analysis project Ga0209367, IMG submission 187412) | Marine gutless worms symbiont microbial communities from Max Planck institute for Marine Microbiology, Germany - Olavius geniculatus... ... | reverse complement strand
GGGTTGGGTTTGATGTTATTATTTTACTTTATTATGCACTCCAGAAAAATCACAGGTTGAAGTAAACGATCATGCACGCTCCATCAGCACTCGCCAACAATTTTCAACAGCAACGCACAGTCAGGCGTGAAAAAACATTTTGTGTTTAATAAAATTTTTAGGTTCTTATTTTTTAAAGATTTTCTTTTGGTTTAGAACTCCGTACACAAAATTAAGTTTTAAGTCAAAGTTGGATAATTTTATGAAAAAAATTCTAGATTTTAAATATTTGTTTTGGCGGCCGCGGCATTTCTCATCGCAGAAACCTAGAAGCAGCTCCAAAAACTCACGGAGAAAGTTAACGGAAGTAGAGTCTATAGTTGACGGTATGGCCTCAAGATCAAAGGGGGAAGAAAACAAAGACCACGACAGTTGGACAACAGAACGTCGACATGGAAATAAAGCCGGATAATGATAAACTACTTCAGGCATAACTCGTCAGTGATCCTGATTTAAGCAGTGTGATAAAAAGAATGTGAAAAGTTATCACGTATGCTTACGTGTAAAAACTGCTTAGTTTGTATACCATATGGAATCAAATCGAAAATTGGCTGTGGTGGGAAAAACTAAAAACTAAAGCTTATAATCCGATAAGCGGTCTAATAATCTGTGAAATCAAAACGGATGACAGACAGAAGGAGCATGTGGTGGGGAAAACTTGTGAAAAACTTCGTAAAAACTATTCACTTTTAAGTCTGGGACGAAGAAAAGCAAGAGTGATGGATGATGTGCGAGATCAGTGTGAATAAAAGTGGTGAGCTGACACGCGCATAAAGAAATGATTTAAGAAAAGCTGATTAGGATTGGATTAGGCTGGCGACATGAATCGCAAAGTTGAATCAACCGACAAAGTAAATAATAGGGTGCTTACATGATCCAGCAGACGTCCAGCAAATTTCCAGCAAACGTCGAGCAACTAGCACGTGTATTTTGAATACATTTGCTGGAAGTTTGCTGGACGTTTGCGGGATCGTGTAAACGGAGTATAACGCGTATCGAAAACAACGATCAGCGAATGTTCAGAGAAGCAAAGGTCAAGCCGAGGCTGTGTGGCATAGCAACTGATAAAGAACAAGAAATTTGAGCTAATGCTCACAAGACGCGCGAAATCCTATAGCAGTTTCGGTTTAGTAGTTTAGCTGAAAATTGGGGTGTTCACGCTAAGTTAATATACAAATATCAAATTCTCTATCTGGATCGCATAACGATAGTTTCATGGCGCCACCTTGTGAATGATATAGACTTGTGTCGCAAGTCAAAATCGCCAAAAAATCCATAAAACCCTTTATTTTGTCGTTCAGGGTCATTCAAGGTCATTGAATTTGGCGCCAATCGAAAGCCAGTGTACAACTTCCTATCAGTGATTAATAGTAACCTAGGCCCTATCTCGCACTGTTACTGAGATACAACGACTTATTGGCCAAAAATCGCAAATTTTGTCCACTCCCCTTTCATCTAGCGCCCTCGTTCGGGGTGACCCTCTTCGAATTTATGGAAAAGCTTTACGGTTCTTGAAACTAGAGTCTTTCAGACAGCCGACGGTGAAGATTTGATCCTAGCTTGCACCGTTTTTGACTGATCCACCCGTGTGACAGACAAAGAGACAGACGGACGAACAGACACAATTGCGATGGCTAAGACGCGCTGAAAGCAGTAGCTACTTTCGCGCGTAAAAACGAGCGAGCATACGGTTAACCTACTTCTCGGTATAGAAATGTGCAACTGTGCATTGATTGACAAATGAAACGGGAATTTTATTCCCGCGGTTACGAGAAACACTTTTAATCTTCTAATGAAAGTTAATTTAAATGGGATTGGCAAAAATTTAATAATATACTGGAAAAAATTTACGTAAACTTCCTTTGAGTGTAACTAGCTATACATTTACACCGTGATGCATAAAAAGGTGCCACTTTTATTTTTTGAATAGCTTCGTAAGACACTAGCCGATTTTAATTATTTTTGGCAGGCCACATTACGAAAGAACTTGACACAAAGGAATTTAGTTTTGGCCACCTCACTTTAATACTGTCGCCACACTATCTTGTAAAATGCGGAAGTCGTAGTTTGGCCATTTACAACAACGACAACAACGAGTTCATACTGGATAGCGCACGCGTCGGCTCAGAAATGACTAAGTGAAAAGCGACAGATACGATTGGCTACTATTATATCTTAAAAAGTCACACGTGTCACATCACATTTTCTTTATTACAGAATGTGCTTAAAATGTTCTCCAGCGCGAATGCAAGCGACAAACGTTGACACCACTCGCAAATAGCAGGCTTGACATCCTGCATTTTACAACATAATGTAACGACAGTATTAAAACTTCAGTCATTTGCGTAGAGTTTTTTTTGATGTTGCACGCCAAAAATTATTAAAATCGGCCAATGCTGCACGGAGCTATTCAAAAAGTAAAAGTGGCACGTTTTTATGGACCACGGTGTACATATCGTAGTAGCTGCAAACTGGGGCGCTAGTAAAATTTTGGTAACCGAACTAGAAAAATACCTGCGTAAAAGTGTGCGGTAACACTGTGTCCGGAAAAAGTAACCCCTTAGACATCGTATAATAAAAATGTCAAATCTGAACGGATCTGAAAATAATTTTGTGCACTTAATTAGCAATAAATTGCTAAAGACATCACCAAATTTCGTTGAAAAATATTACTTCTTAGCGGAGTTATTAATTGTTGAATATTGATAACAAAATATCTTTGTTACCATTATGGTGATCTATTTAGCAATTTATTTAGAATTTAGTATACGAAATTTTATTTAGATTCGTTTACATTTGACATTTTTGTTGTACAATGTCTATAGGTTTTTTCCGGACATAATGTATTTTTCAAAAAAACCAGTGAGCAATTTCAGCGTCTTAGCTGTAACCGTCGTAAAACATATTGTTATCCAAGAAGGCTGGTAAAATTTTGTGGCTAGAGTAAGGTTGAAAGAATCAACGTGAGTGGCTTAGTTTACGACATAATCTAATTTTTTTTATAAAGGAATGAGATTATGTAACCCACTGCGCATAAAATGTCACAGTTACACCCATTTTTGTGAATAATTAAGTTAAAGTGTGATCTGCAAAAAGCATGTGTCCGTTGAATCAAAAGCAGAGTGACTGTTTGGACGGTGTGCAAATAAAAATATATTTCTATTTTTTTTATTACAGTAACTCAACGACAGTGCAGTTTCCTGTGTTAGATAATCTAGTGTTATTCTGCGTCTACGACCTAAGTTTTTTGTAATGTAAATTTTTTTTCGAAAGTAAGTAAGCAAGACTTTATTTTTTTCCAATCCGATTATACTTAACGTTGCTTTCAGATAACGGTATTTTAAAAACCGTTAAAATTACAGTATTTTTGTTGCCAAATTTTTGTGGCACAAGAGATGTGTTCTTCCGTGTATGCCTTGATGAACCATTCAAGAGGGTCTTTTTCTGCTTTTTACGCAGTAAACATCTCTGAATAAAGCGGTGCATCGCGCGTTTTTGCTACAGCTGAAGCTCTTATTTCTAGTCTTTGCGAAACTGTTTTTAGTCTAGGCTTAACTGTGTATATATGTATAGTAAGCAGCGTTAATTTTCTCCGCAGCGTTAAGCTACGACGGCCGATGCAGCAACAGCAACAGCTGTCCCCGTGAGAAATCTGCACCGGTGCCACCGTGAAGATTACAGGAGCGACAGACCCAGGATCAGGCCGGTCGCTATTCTATCCACCAGGCGCCCATGGATGGACCGACCGACGACCGGCCGCCGCATGCTAGCCTATTCCTTGTTTTATCGGTCGATTTCATCGGCGCTATGTTGAATTTTTACGTCGTCGTCGACGTCGTTCGCAAGCTGCAGACAGCGAGCGACTGCCGGATTGTCGGTGCACTGTGCAGACAGGGGCGCTGAAAATGCAGGACTGGAAAAATAACAGACTTGAAAATGGCTAAATACTGTTTTGAAGACATATGTCTACTGCTAAAACTGAGCTGCCGATAACACGTTGGAAAACAGTTTGACCCTATTAAAACGCGCTTACTTCTAGTCCGTCTGTACGCATCTTTGAAGACTCTGGTGTAAACTTTTAGATCAACTTTTTCAGCTACTAAAATGCAGCGATGCTGTGCATGAACTATGACATTGTTTTTATTGTGATTGTGCTAGACTGTGTATGCTTTGATTTAGTCTAATAAACATGTGCAAATTAAAAGGCTGAGTTGTAGCATACAGTTATAACTTAATGTTTGTGACATTTAGCTGTGTCTTTCGAACTCTTAACACGCATTGCCAGTCCGTCAAATTCCAGCTGCTACTTTCGTCCGACATTTTCTAGTCCTGCATTTTCAGGCGACTTTGCAGACAGACCGACAGACCGTTGGCCACAAGATCCAATTTAATATTCGGACAGTCCCAGCCTGGGGTTGCGATTGACCGCTCCCTCGTCGCTCGGTCAGACGGCCGGTGACCACCACGACTTGCCGCTTGCTTCAGAAGCACGTAAGTTGGTAGATATTGTGTTATGTGGCTCGCCGGTTTCGTAGAAACTGCTGAAAAACGCCCCGAGGTTGCAGCGGAGTATTGCTGGATCCCTGTTCTTTCAATGTGACGTGTTGTGCGATAACAAGCTGACCGATAGCACAGATGAAGCTTGTTTTGTTTCTCTGGGATGACTATACGATTTTTAATCTGCATCCGAAGCCAAAGTCGTAGCAGACAGCGCGACTCTAGTCATATCAAGGAGTGCGTTTTTTACGTCTGCTTGAGTTGATTCGCCGTTATTGTGTCTAAAATTTCAGACAAAACTGACAGGTTTTTGTTGAATTACAGCTATTTGTTTTGGTTTTCACCTTTTATTGGAAGACAGCGTAAATGATAATAATAATATTAATAATAATCTGACTTGTAAAGCGCCAGTATGTGCTAAAAAGTGCATGCAACACTCAGCAGAATTATTATTATCGGTGGTGGCAGCAGCAGCAGCAGCAGCAGGCGGAGGAAAGATGGAGGCGAGCGGCATTTTTATGTGCGTCCGCAGTGATGAGGATGGAAACCGTTTCTTGGCTAGTTTGCCTGCCAATGCCTGCTACGTTACAACTTGCCGCCGCGGCGGAGCGTCATATATACGTGATAGCGTTATTAACCGAACTGACCTATGTGGCGGGCAGGCAATCGAACGTTATAGGGTGTTTACACGATCGAGCATACATCGAGCTGGCTCATGCAGGCCTATTGGCACCCCACCTTTTGGCTCAAATGTAGGCCTAGGCTTAGGCTTTTAGCCCACAGCTGATTACGTGTTATATAGGCCTTCCAATTATAACCCGCCCGCCCTCCTAATTAGCATGCTAATTACCATAGAACGTCGAGCTATCTGATGTTTGCTCGATCGTGTAAACACCCTATTACTCATCACCGGCAGGGTTTCACACCGTAGGATCGGTCCAACACATCGATTCCGTGCCAGTGCTTCGCGCCTTGCTTGATCGCATACTGCCCGCAGTGTTGTGACGTATCGGCTGCATACTTTACGCTATGCCACCGTCTGCATGCCGGTATAGCGCAGTAGTGATTTGTACCAGGAACCGGGTACCTGGACCCTGTTCCAAAATTCATTACCCGTTTCAAGCCCGGGCAGTGAGTACCAATTTTTGCACTGATTACTGATGAAATCTATGAAAATCTCGCTAGGCCTACTTGCAGCTTTTGTGTCGAAATTCAGTACTGCAAGAGAGATTTAATTTCAGCCATTTTCATTGCCGGACTATGCATTTGGTATCGCAGACATCATTATGACGTTTTATATAAAAATCAGTGTTGGATAAAATACTTTTTGAAAGTATTTTAAGTATAAGTACAAGTACAGGTACCCAAAAAGTAATTAAAATACTTTTCAAAATACTTTTTTGAAAAAGTATTTAAAATACTTTTGCGGGTCTAAATACTGTCCAAATAATTAAAACACTAAGTATACTTTACGATATATGTCTGCTGGAATAGGGAAAAAATCATTTATTAATACTGTCTACCATGCGATCACAAACAGGTAAGGCTATATAACTAGTTCTTTGTGCTAGAGAATTAAAGCTGTAAAATCACTGTAACATGACATATCACACAGCATTGTTAGCTTTCAACAGCAACAGCTGTTCGAAACGTTCGTCAGTCAGCCTGTTTCTGCCTGTGATAAAACACTGGGTAATTAGGTGTATACATGTCACATCATTGTCGTTATACCTTACTTGCATTAAAGTTAAAACCGGGTTTGAGTGCCCTGGTAATTGCAATTTGGTATGCGGTTCCTAAAACCGGTAATGCTGCGCAACACTATAGCGCAGTATTGGTATATAGCGTATAGTAGAGACGTGCTGCTGTCTGCAAGTTGATTGCGAATGAGTGATTGGCGTAGTTTTTTGGCGGTACGTCGGCGCACTGTGACAGGAGGACCTCACTTTCCTGCTGTTAAATTTGCTGCTCTACCTAGGATACGTTGAACTGCATTAGGTCTAAACCTCGCTGCTGTTTTCAGTCATTCAAACGTAAAGCTTGAAACCTGTGGACGGTAATTAAACGTGAGTTGTCAGCCGGAAATCCAACCAGCAACCTCGCGATCACTAGTTCGACACGCTACCGTTACACCACCAAGCTACGTAGCCGAGTGTTATACCGACTACCGTAATGAATAACGTAGTCTGGCGAAGGAAGCATGCCGGCCATATCGGTCATCAGATAGAGAGAGAGAGAGAGAGCTGCATGGATATTGCTTTGCATCAGCAGAAATGTTGCCGACCGACCGACCCGCTTTTATTCGCTATACGCTGCTACATTTTGCACAGAACTGCGCGGTCATAATTCATCTCGTATGTTATCTGGTTATGCGGCGGAGGCCACGCAGCGCGGTTGGTTTTGTCCGTGCAGTTTTCGCAGAACAGTGAGCAGCGACGTCGGCTGCTGCTGCTGCTGCTGCTGCTCCTGTCGTCTCTTGGTCCGTTGCTAGCATCGCGGTCGACGCAACGACTTAATTCAGTGCATGCCCGGCACGACAAAGAGATTATTACCGACGGTTATTGAACGGACGGACGAGCGGTCAGAGTACCTACCCGCCGTGCAGAGAATTCTGACCGTGGGACGGTATGCATGTATACAAAAGGCGGGCGACACATTTTGTGGCTTAGAGGTCGTCATCGACGATGTTTTTGTTGAAATTATTTACTGAAATTAGGCTATTACAACTGTTGATAGATACACTCGTATTCGATTGATGTTTCACACAGGTAGGCCTACTTGACGCTATGCGTAAATTGCCACATCTAAACGTGATTTGAATGTCCGTGCGCATGAATTTATTTAGCCCTCTGGTCGGAGTAATGTTCTCTAACAATAAAACATTTTATTTTTTAGTAGTTTTAGTAGTTTCAGTGCAGCTTTTAAATTAACTTCATTTCGTATAACATTATGTTCGTAATTGTAGTGCGCTGCGCTACATATTTTGTATGATAAACGTCACATTATTGATAGTGGGCCATTTTACTACATTAGTGGTGATCGGTTTTCAGTTACTGTATGTATTTTGGCCTTGTTCTGTCTCTTTTGCTGCTGTAACTTTTCTGGAACAAACTATCCGCGAACACAAACCGTTAGCGCTCTGGACACGTTTGAATTTAGGCCTGAAACTAGATTATACATCTTAGCCTACCTTTCCCCTTAAGACGCCTCAGCAGCGTCGTCAGAGCACTTTTAATTTTGATTCATATTCCCATTCACACCCGTGAATGGTGTGAATGGTGTGAATGGCGTATGACGAAGCAAATTGTTTTGCTCAATTGTTCTTAGACTTATAGATTTCTTATGTTTCGCAAACAAAAATGGTTGCTGAGCCAGAGTGCGTCGTAATGTGGATTTGTCACTCGGTACCATTACGTCTCGCCGCGTAGATGTGACGGAACGCAGTCGACCCTCGCCTAGCTGGCTCAAGTTTAATAACGACGCAATGACGCAGGGGTGGGTTACGTCTGTCTGTCGATGCACGGTCATGCGTCCACCTCTCTCGTCGACTGAGAGAACCAGAGCGTCACTGTGATGTGGACGTCAGCGAACGGTGTCTGGACGCCAGGGAAGGACGGCGGACTGTGAGTGCCTGGGTGTACAAACTGCATTACGTGCGTCTTGCTGCGGGTCCAACTTCGTTCGGTTTGGTTTTGCGTTGAACCGATCAGCCGCCTTCGTCAGCAGCGCTCCCTTCCAACCAGACCCCTAATTCGCCAACTTAGCCGGCCGCCAGCCGCGAAAATTTTGCTGAACCGCCACTTTATTTTCACTGCTCAGCTGCGAGTAAGCCGCAAGAAAAAAATTGCGGCTAAACCGCCGAGGAAATCGTAGCTAGCCGAGAAAAATGTCGCTATCGGTCCGTGTAAATACTAAAAAGGACAATGCACCGCAGAGTTACATTTTGCAGTATAAATGATACGTATTTTTGACTTACCGATGACGCGGACTCAGTCAGAATTTCACAGTGACTACTAGTTATTTTTTGTACCGCTTTGGTCACGGCTTACACTTAGATAGTGTCATTTTTTGTTGCTTTTTAGCTGCATTCGGTTTAGTATGAAAAACCATACGTATAAAATGTCAGCATTTCGGCTCTTAGAAATTGCGGTTATCCTGGAAATTTAATGATTTTAACGTCTTCTCGTGCTTGCTTAGACCCAAAGCTCGAACTACATTATTTCCATCTGCTATGGACTTGTTGTGAACTTGCTGTGAAGCGAGTCGTGCAGAAAACTGTGTAACAAATCAACAATAAATGGCAAACAAGTAATTTGAGCAAAGCTCACGTGACGCGCGATAGCAATGTTCCTGCCACTTTGGCAATCAGCGTAGGCTAACAACAATAAGATATTAATGCATCTTTAAAAAGTACTTAAATTTGAGGTTTCCGTACGAAAAACTGTTTGAATTGAATAGATCGAAACTTAGACTTTTAAAAATGTACGTTCTATGCTAAAAGTGTCATACGCAGGTTGTCTAGGTCCATCTCCAGCCATTTCGGCGCAGTTCACTTTTGAAATGTGTGTCGCATCCGGAAATCGCAAAAAATCACTAAAAACCTCTATTTTTTTGGGGAGGGGGTCAAAGTCATTTAAGGTCATCGACGTTGACACCAATAAAAAGTGTCACTATTGCTTGTATGATAAGCACCATGTCTATCTGCAACCGTTTTCACGCCACACGAGATAATTGCGGTAAAATAACTATTTGTTAGAGGTTAGCCGTCTTTGACGCCCGCCTGCGCCGGCTTCCTTGGATCTAGGGGGTCGGGACTTAGACTGCTAAAATTTACATTTAATGCTGAAAATTTCATATGCAGGCTGTCTGGGTTTATCTCTAGCCATTTCGTCGCAGTTCAGTGTTGAAATGTGGGCTGCATCCAAAAATTGCGAAAAATTTACTAAAACCCCCTTTTTGGTGTTCAAGGTCGTTTAAGATCATCGATGTTAATAAATCTAAAAAGCCTGTCACCAGTGCTTGCTATGATAAGCAGCATGTTTGTACCTATCTGCAACCTTTTTGCACACTATACGAGCCAATAACGGCAAAATAACGTTTTTAGGGGATACCCCTCTTTGACGTCCTCGTTCGAAGAGAACCCTCTCACTCAGCGGCACGAAATTTTGTCGCGAAAAATTAGAGACCTTGAGGCAGCCCATGGTGAAGACTTCGTGATCCTAGCTTGCACCGTTTTGATATAGCTCACGAATGTGACAGACAGACAGACAGACAAACGCACAGGCCATGGCTAAGACGCGCGAAGCATTCTGATATCGCTCGTAGAAAGCAATGCTCCGTATCGAGTTCAGAATCCGCAACAAATTTACGATATGTTGGAGCTTAGGCTACAGTTTGCTGTAGGACTTATTGACCAACAAATCCGCTGCAGATTGTAGTAGTGGAATTTGTGCCTAACTGTTGTTCTCTTCCCGAAAAGCAGATACGCGTAGAACTATAATCGGTAATTTTACGAATGACTGTATTGTTTTGCATTTTGGGATACTTTTGCGCAAACGCAGTCCAGCAGTGCAGCCGTCTTTGATTTTACAACAGCGTGTCAAACATTTTGTATGTGAAATGTTGAACCACGCCGAAGGGCTAAATAAATGCGCGTTTTTTAAGCAGACATTTAATGCCGCAATTCTAAGCTAGCGCAGTTTGTGTTCGGTGTTTCGCATCCTGACGAGGGTGTTTTCGTGTCGTTTTCATTGCGTCGTTGTCAGCAGTAATTAAGCCGAGTGCGTTTGAGTCAGAACCAATCCTTCCGCAACGTCGACTGCATCATTTCAATAGTACTCGCGGGTCGTTTTCGGCCACGACCGCCGGTTTTTTACACGCGACAACACGTAGTGCTTAGCGCGTCTTAGCCATCGCAGAGGCGTCCGTCCGTTTGTCTGTCCGTCCGGCTGCCACACCTTGCTGCCCGATCATAGCGGTGCAAGCTAGGATCACAAAATCTTTACTGTGGGCTGCCACGTAGACTCTTGTTTTTTTGCGACAAAATTTCGTTCCACGTGGTGAAGAGTTTTCCCTCGAACGAGGACGTCAAAGAGGCGTAGTCCTCGAGAAGTCGTTATTTTACCGTCATCGACTCGCCTAGCGTAAAAACTTTTGCAGATAAGCACAAACTTACTGCTTACCAACACCGACAACTTTGTACGACCTTTACCCCCAAAATAGGAGATTTTAGTGATTGTTTAGCGATTTTAGGCTGCAGCACACATTTCAAGAATGAACTGCGCCGAAATAGCTTGAGATAGACCTCGACAACCAGCGCATAAATTTTTGCAGCATTAAACGTAGATGTTTGCAAGTTTAAATTTTAGCACTTTGAGCTCAAGTAGGTTTTAGTACATTTTAAATAATTTTTTACTACACTTTGCGTAAATTTTAACCATAACTTTGTACTGGAAATCACGGAGAATGGCATAGTTTATTGATTTCGTATGATAGTTTGTTGTACGTTAATTTTGCCGGTCACGGTAGGTCTAGACCGTATATACGACGTTGTCGAGACGTCTTCATAGTGACCATTTTTACCATTTTTATTTTTTTTTCGATTTTATCACGTATTGAAAAATAAGCAGAATAGCGAGATGGAGTTTATAGTTGGCAATTATAATCGACTTAGGCTCAGACCCAGGCGTAGACTGTTGTCAAACATTAAGACAATGTGTAGCATCATCACAGTACACTCGTCTGTCTTTGCCGCAAATTCACAGCCGTGCCGTGTGTGTGTACTTAGCAAGAACGTCGTTAACTCTTTTGCGACGGCGGCGACCGGTAATGTGATTACTGCGATACTCGATTACTCGCGTCCGTGCAGCACTATACGCTGCACACAAGAACTAATTTATTTCGATGCGATCCTGTTCGATGCGAAACACTGTCTGAGTGTGACATTCATCCTGGTAACAGGGCCTACTGTCGGTGTCAGTTTATTTCCTATCGGTGTCCGTATCCATTGCCAATACTCAATGCGCCTATTCAGGATGGGATGGCTAGGCTGAGTCGGCCTGTGCGGTTTAGTTGAGTGCCGCGAACAGTCGCAAATCTCAGTATTGACCCAGCTCGACATGTAAGAACTTTCTCGATGTATGCCACTACAATTTTACCAATTAGCCAAACCGCCACCTGGGTCATGCGTGAGATTTGTTTTCGGCTACGCCGCTAAAAAATTTTCCTAAGCGTGCTGGCGTCGCACTGAGCGTGTGTCATAGAATCAGACCCACTTACAAGATAGCAGAAATGCTGAGAGAGGTTTTCAAGAAGCGAACTGGCTATAATAGTGCACTTTCACAATAAAAACTAGTAACTCTGTTACAGCTTGAACTGGTTATGTGACGTCGAAGTTATTGTCAACTGACAGTCAGCTGCTTGTGCCGGGTTTTGGGCGCACGTTTCATCGCCGTCGAGCGAATTATAGCAGATGACTGATGCGCATTATAAGTCGGTGTGACTGCAAATGTCGTAAACAAGAATGACATTTCAGATCGAATAGACACGAGCAGACGACGCGTCATTACAGACTGCAGCAAATCTTCGAGGACCGCGGTTGACAGCAATATATTTCACGCTCTTTAATTAGAATTCTTTTGCGTTAATTCCGTAGCAGTAATCGCGTAGTGTAAATTTACTGTAGGCAACATTTTTGCTGGCCAATTTCAGGAATAACTTAATGTGTTTGAATACACCTTCATGAGCTATTATTATTCGCATACAACGATGTAATAATAATTATAATTTCAGCATATTCGTCTCACCAAACGCTGATATCGACACGTAGTTCGAACATTATTGCGCACTGTAGAAACTGCGACTTCTACGTAACTCACATAATCCGAAAATTAATTGGCTTCACGATTTTAACAAGTAATCGATTTATTGGTCGTTTGGATTTACTATCACGCTCCAATATAAATTATGATCGTAACTAGTGACGGAAATTCGTTCTGTTGATATTGACGATACCAGTAAGCCTATATCGTAGGCCTATATCGCTTGCAGTTGTAGACTAGGCTTATATGTAGCCATAGTGGCCTGTATTTGATGCGGAATTTCTAGGCAACTGCTATATCGCCATAAGCATCAAGTCGACGCCGAGCGTTGCTTCTGTGAAGGTCTGCATAAATAGCAGCAGACGGGGAGAGAGGGAGAAAGGAGAGAGAGAATAGAGGCGCTTGGTCAATGGCGTTTCTCTTCCTTTCCACCTCTATCTCCCCCATCCTCATCCCATCGCTCGCCGCTGAAACCACAGACCAGAACACAGCGTTCGTTCACTGGCTGCTGGCTCCGCTCGGTGGCGACGGCTGCGGTGGCGACGGTGTTCTATTATAAGATCCCTCTCAGCAAAGTCTCTCCCCGGCCGACAATTTCCCGGCAAATACCCACTCAGTTCGGCGGCCGCTCGAGCCGGACGGATTTTTACCGGTAACATGTCGGCCGCCGGAGACTTTTCTGGGAGGCGATCCTATAATGGGGAAACTTTGTAGAGTCGGCGTTATTTTAATGAAGAAGATGGATTTTTCATGGGGGAGACATTTTAATGTGACAACGGCTGCGGTGCGGTGTCCTTGTCAGATTCCCTAATGCGACTAGTGCAACGCGACGCTTCACCGATCGGACCTGACCACAGCCTTATCGTAAACCAGTCTTCCAGCCCCGTCCTCGGCACCGCCGCCCGATATTCCGATCTCTCATCTGGGAATTTCAACGATCTGTCTTCTGATTGCTCTGCGCCGTCGCGGTGCCAGCAGCAGCAGCAGCCCTCGGGTTGTTGTTGGTCGCAGCTATCTGCCAGCATCTTGCGTGTCGCCGCGATCCTTGCTACGATGACGACTGCAGACCGACGAAACAGAACGCCTACAGTCAGATTCCCTGCAGCCGCATCTACTGTCCACGCTGCAGATACTGTTTCATAGAAATAAAAAAACAAGTGCACTGTTTACTGTCGCGGCGCATTGACAAAACCAGTTTAGCTGCTGTAGTTATTTATAGCTGTTGCGTATTGACTATTGATGCAAAGTCGATGATGATCAAATATTTCAAGTGGCGATTTAATTGGTGTTGAATCTTCATTCAGGAGATAGAAATCGTTGTCACTCTGCGGGATAAATGCAGAGTTTGATTAGTACTTTTTAATAATATGGTCGTGTTTTGTAGCTGCTTTTTCTGCTTGACTGTTTTTTTTTTATTTTTTACGTTTGTCAATTCTTCACCTTAATTTAGATCCATGCGGTGGACTAAGCCAATCATACATGTAGACTTGTAGTTTTAGAGCGCACGTGTGACTGTCGTGTTGTACCGCACTTTATAGCGGCCAATACAATGGCGATAAGGCCACCATTTTTGTTGATTTACGGCTAGTTTTTGTTGTGTGACGACTTTTCACCCACGGTTATCTATGAATTTTTTGCAGAAGTTAATTACCTGCTTTCTTTTGCCTTACAAGTTAATTAAAGTAACGATATGCACACCAGAATACAATCATTTAAGTTTGCATATCTTTACGGTTTACACCGAGGCGCGAAGTTTAAGGGGAGCGAAAGGGGTACTGAAATGGAGAGACCTGACATCGCGAAACACAAAAACTCGGTACCAGATTAAACGGATGTGTTTGAGCAGAGTACTGCTGTAGAGTCTCAACGATAGTATCTGATGAGCAAGATTGCAGGAATTAGAAAACTCCAAGTTTTTTGCAACTGGCTGAACTCAGACTACGTAGGTCGAATAAAGTTTAAAACGCTTAATGACAAACGAATCAAGTCCTGCTTGTCCAGATTTGACAGCAGCGAAGACGTGGATGAGGCCAGTCAGGCGCCAGTAGCGACGACGTCAGCGGCGTCGAAATCTGTTGCGGCAGCCACACTTTCCACAGGGGTCGATCAACAACAAGGCTGTTGAAAACTTCGCTAAGAGATTAAATGCATGCGAGAAGCTAGCGATAAACACTTAAAATACTTACAGTAATTGGCAAGACAAACTATTTATTTTGTTGTGAGAATGACTCGGTGTATTCTCTGCAGACATTCTGCATAGACACCAACCCATTTTACTTGACCCTACGCCTGTCGCACCCAACTGGCTCAGTGGCAGCTAGCCAACGTAATACGACTGGTACACATTGCGCTACTATAGAAAATATGTGTAGATAAATTCGCTGATTTATGCTGTTATTTTACGACGGTTGTTGAAAACCATGTCGTCGACTGAACGCGTTAGTCTGCGGCCTAGTTGTCTAGTACGGCGGTCGCCGCGATGCCCGACGTGAGCGCCGTTCGTCACCTCGCGATGAGGCGAGGCGATAAAAAGATCAGTCGACGATCTGACGCGGCCAGAAATGGATTAATTACAACGACAACGAATGGACAGTCGGCGGAACAGCGGCTGGCTGACTGGGTGGCTCTCTGACTGGGTGGGTGGCCGACTGACGGATTGACAGAGTGATTGGGAAGGCAGCTGGCGACGTCATACAAGCCATGGCGGTGTCCCATTATAGGATCGCCCCTCCCCCAAAAAGTCTCCCGGCAAAAATCCGCTCGCCCGGGCGGCTGGGCGGAACGGATTTTTGCCGTTAAATTGTCGGCCGATGGAGACTTTTATTGGGAGGGGGACGATCCTATAATGGGTAAACTTTATGGAGCCGGTGGCGATATTTTAGTAAGAGGGAGACATATGAAATCCGTGATTATCTTTCTCAGAGCGGATTTTTTACGGGGGAACATTTTAATGTGACACCGACGTCCGAACGTCAGTCCGTCCGTCGTAGCCATTACGAATTCTATGCAGTTTGACGCTTAATGGGCTTACCGACGTCACCGCAGTCGGCAGCGCTGTTCGTTGCGTCAGACCTACCGGTACGGTCTAGCTGTTCAACCACACGCCTTCGAGAAGAGGAAGGAGGAGGGGAATGCCATGCAGTGAAAGAATGAAATACGCCGAGAAAGTAATAGATAGGGACAGACAGACAGACAGACAGACAGACATGCAGGAAGCAGGCAGCGAGTTCTACTCTGGAAATCCTCGAACAACACGAGCTGCAGTGCGGCACACAGCTAAATCGTCTATTTTGCAGCGTATAGCTAAACGGGTCGCTCCGTAACACGTACGTCGGAGTACGTAACACGCAGGTCGGTCACAGACAAGATACATATTCTGCTGTCAGCGACGGACGATAAATCGTTTCTCATTAATATGAGCGATTGAAGCCTGAGCTGCCTCATTACGGACGTCCTCCGTCATTTGCAGCAGACGCCACCAGCGTTCGCGCCGCCGCCAGCACTGCCGTGCAACGCAGCAACGAATTTTATACATCATTCGAAGCAGTTGATTTATGTTTTTTGACATGTTTGGAGCTCCGCTCGCTATGCTTTGAAAAAATGGCGTTGGTGCGTTATAGTTTTTGGCCGACCGTTATGTCGAGCCTTGGGTACGATGTCGTCTGTCGCTGTTTGTCGTCGTCTGTAACGCATATATGGTGGCTAAACGGCACGTCGTAAGGGTTCGGTAATGATATCGTTGGATAGGGCGATGACGAGTTTCTACGGGCTGTCAATGGTAACCATGTCTTTATCTGTAACGGTTTGGCCGCAATTTTGAATGCAATGCTGCTGCCTGCAGCCGTCACCCATGCGCGTGCGCCGAATTATCGTATCGTATGGGGTGGTAGTGTTGATTTTAACGTTCGATGTAGCAGCGTCACCATAGCATGTATAGGACTGTACTCATTCTGGAGAATCGCTTTCTTTTTTCAACTGAAAGTCGGACGCTGGCCTTTGGATATAGGCGGTACAGTCGGCTCATTGTAGCGATAGCAGGGCTTTTTGTAAATAACTCCAACGATTGTAGCATAATACATATATATACACACTGACCCAAAATTAGCGCTTCCTCTACAGATAAGTTGCAAAATCGTTAATACTTGACAGATTTTTTAAACAAAATTTGAAACAATCATTGAGACAATCATTCGGAACTTGTCTTTAAAGTTTAAGCTTCCAGTGACCACCTTTGGTCTCGACGCAAGCTCTTAGTCTAAGGCAGGTACGCTGCTGCTCGATCCCTTTGTCAATAACAATGCACTGAACGTATCGTAATGTAAACAAACTCTGACGACATAATGACGTTACACTGAGCATCCACGGCAAGGTGCGTAAGTCGTAATTTCGTTGAAATCCATAAACTACAAACTGAATCAAGCGTGTCTGAAGCAGGGGGCGCTAATTTTAGGACACGATGTACATATTTTTGTGAGCATTGTAAGTATGATCGTTCATTGTGTAATTAGTTATAGACCTACGTTATGGCTCGGTAGTCTAACGGTAACGTGTCGGACTTGTAATGTTGAAGTAACTCAGAGGCGCAGGTTCGACTCCGCACCAGGACACTGCCGGGTAACGACCTTAAGCAATTGTTCACACACATGTGCCTCTGTCACCAAGCAGTATAATTTGGTGTCCGGACATTTTTCCCCCCGGACATTCTTCCCCCCGGTCACG
>Ga0209367_1005817_pt1 | contig 17077 bp, 6 predicted proteins | sample WorMetLIZISLAND2_FD_187412 | JGI IMG/M metagenome (GOLD analysis project Ga0209367, IMG submission 187412) | Marine gutless worms symbiont microbial communities from Max Planck institute for Marine Microbiology, Germany - Olavius geniculatus... ... | reverse complement strand
GGTGATAGGACTTAAAAAGTTCCACTTATAAAAATCAAACATATAAGTAAATGGTAACTCATTACAATAAAACTGCAAACATTTAACTGACTCGAAACGTTTAAATCCAAAGATACGCCGGAAGCAGTCATTCCAGCACACCGCTAGTGTTTTCACTTGTGATGAAAGCTCAAGAGCACCCAGGCAATAACACAACAATGGCAAGCAAAACGATTTTACTAAACCGAGACGAATGAATTCATCAGCTGACTTACAATAAGCCAAGATACCGTTACAGGAAGCATAAAATTTACTACGTATATAGCTGGTGTCAATACTTATTCTACAAGCAGAGTTAAACACAATACCAAGATACTTGAAGGAGGTAACCCATTCAAGCTTCAAACTACCAAGAAGCATATCAGCTGTGAGTTTATTCCTGTTAGGACCAATTATCATACAGACAGACTTGTTATGATTAATAGAGCATACAAAATACGAAATAGTCCACACTCAGCATTCCTTCAAGTCCGGTTCACATCCACATATACATTTCTAGACGGTAGCACTAATTGCTGAATCGGCCTGAATCGGCGCCGATGGAGCATACTAATTACTGAATCGGCCCACTGCTGCGTTCATGGTCACCTGAGTCGTCACGCGTCACTGCACGCATCGACTGAATCGGCTGGTGCAAGATAGCTACAGAATTTTTCTATCACTTTTATTTGACCGTGAACACAAATTTTGTATAACTTTACCATTTAGTTTACCACGTGGTCTGTCTGTCTGTCTGTCGCTGTCTCCATGTGTATATATTAAAAATGGTGCAAGATAGCTACAGAATTTTTCTTTACCTTTAATTTGACCGTGAACACGAATTTTATATTACTTTGCTATTTAGTTTACCGCGTGTTCTGTCTGTCTGTCGCTTTCCCTATTTGTATATTGTTGTACATGCACTTTAGACACATCAGATATTCACAAACGCAGCAAAAATGACGTGATGACAGACTGATGTTGTGGACACTGATGATTCGGACACTCAAATATTCATAAACGGAGTGGGCGATTCAGTAATTAGTATGTCTCATTGGCGCCAATTCAGACCGATTCAGCAATTAGTGCGACCCTTTCTAGATACACCAAAACAAAGCACACACTGTTATATATGTTTATATTTTTAAGTTATTGGTATTTAGCCAGGGCAAAGTGGATAAAAGACCGATATTTGTTAGTTCTCGTCCGTGGTATGGGATAGGCGGTATGTCGTCGGAGTTGAGAAATAGTATCTGAGTCTCGTCATTGGGGAAGAAGGTCATGTGAACAACTGTCAGCATTTGTAACTGTGCGAAAAAATTTTCTCCCCATATCACACCTTTGTACAGAAAGGGGTTCTACCCCAGCGTATGCACATGCAGAATCATATGGCATATCGTATGCCAGTTTTTTTAAACCTTTTTGCTGCAGCAGAACCCTACATAAGTGAGATGATCACCCACGGAACCCCATGGCATGCAATGATCCATGAGTCCAGTGGCGTAGGCAAAGTGGAATTTTCAGGGTGTTTGCGTGAGAAAACCTGTGGGAGTCTGCGTCAAAACCCTCAAACGCTGACGATAAAGATTCCGCATGGACAAAGTCCGTTGCATGGGAGCTCATCCCCTTTATAGCGTTTTGAGCTGGCAAGGGCATATCTGGCGCGATGGTTTTACCTGCCCGCAAGGGGGTCTCCAACTCAGTGCTAAGCAAATTAAGCTAGCATGCAGCCCAAGTCAGCCGGATGGCCGGCTCAAATTAACAGCCAGCGCCTTTAACCAACTAGGCCAGTATGCTTGCAGTCTTGACTACAGGGACTACTGTTGCGCAGAACTCGCCGTTTCTTCCCTAGCGATGGCCGTAACCACCGCCAGTACTCATTTTACCATCCCACAGAAGGTAGAAGGCTGAGTCGACCTAGCTGGTAGGCTTCGCACCGAGATGGTTTACCTGCCTGCAGGCAGTCACCCATCGCAGTACTAACCGGGCCCGGCGTAGAGTAACTTCCGTTTCAGCCGAAATGCATTACTAACTATGCCACGCCAACAATCAGATAAAGCAGCAGGCAAGACGTGTTTAATTTAACCGTATACATTAAATAATATTATTTAGCATTTTTTACCCGTAACAAAAAAAAAACACTTTACGAGGCGGTTGCCAACGGCCCAAAAATTATCATTGGATCTTTTACGTTTTTACGCTTACGGACAGCTCAGGGGATCTGGATCCCCCCAGCCAGTTGCGCCAATGGGCGAAGCTTTTATATTTGTAAGCAGAATGTTTCAGGAAATGAAAGTTTTCCAATAAATGGACACACGATTTTTAAAACTGACATTAATGAGTCAGTGTTCGGTGTTCAATGCAATTATTCTAACATTGTTAATAACAAGAAAAATATTCAACACTGCATGCAAAGGTAGATGGCTGAAAAGTTAATTTGGAACTAAGCATTCAGTGCTTAGTACTTCTATGGCTTGTTCTGACGTAATTTCGCACGCTAGGCTATTTTTAATTTTTTTTTCCGACGAGCCGCGGAACCCTTGGTAGATGCTCGCGGAACCCCAGTTGAAAATGACTGAATGGGATGGATGATTCTGAGGGCCCTCTTCTGCAAAGATTCCAATTTTTGGGACTGAGTAACAGTTAGACCATGGTGCCAAGTTGCACATCCATATTCTAGGACAGGTCTGATTACCATGAGATAGAAATACGATAGATCATTCGAAGATAACCCAGCGCGTCTCAACTGTTTAAGGTAATACAGCCGTGGAGCAACTTTCGCACAAATAGTGTTTACATGCGCTTCCCAACTCAAGTCTGTATCAGAGCCCTCTGTATAGCTCTGTCAGTGGGAGTTGGAAATGAAACTGTCTATAGTAAAGACACGGCCGGCCGTGCACACGGACTAATGCCGCTTAGGTGCACACTGATGCACACTTCATATATATGGCCAATGCTTTCAAATGGCACTGTCATTGGAAATTGCGGAAAACACATAACCGATCTTATAGAGGATTATATATCAAGAGATGAACTTCTTCATGTTTCTCGTGTACTGAAAAATGATCATTATGTTGTAACTTGGTGCCACAGTTAATAAATTGTTCCATCCCTCTGTCTCTGTTACTGACTAATAATTGATGTGTGCGTGCATGTTTTCTGTTAGCTAATTTGTCGAAGGCGGCAAGTGTAACGGTGTTGGTGAAGCGTGATTTCCAGGAGGTCGTGCATGGACAGCATGACAACATCACAGCTTACAGACGTGGTACGGGTGGCTCCGCCTCGTTCAGCGGCGTTGTTGCAACAGTATTTGGTGCCACAGGGTTCCTGGGTACCTATGTCGTCAGTCGGCTAGGTGTGTATGTTCATTATGTTTTCATACATGACTCATTAACTGGCCATTAAAAACGACTGATGTGAAATGTGGTTCATCGAATTTTATTGAATATTTTAACGAAGAGTAACGATTATAGTTGTTTGTTAGTTTTTGAGAGAAGTTCATCATTATATATTTCAGTCATTACTAATGTTAATGCTTCTGGTGTAATCATGTTTTCCGTTATTTATGTAGCTCGAATGGGATCTCAGCTCATTATTCCATACCGGGGCGATGCATATTTTACAAGGGAGCTGAAGGTTTCTGGAGAAGTTGGACAGATACTGTTTCTGGTAATATTTTACACTGTAGCAAATATGCAATAGAATATTGACTTGTAGCATGTAGCAGTAAACGTTGCCTTTGACAATATGTTTTTGGTATTAAGCAGTTGCTATTTATAGTGCTTTTTTTCCATTGTCTATTCACAGATTACTCAAGAGTAAACATGCATGTTATAGCACTGCAAGCTTATACCGATAATAAAGGTACAGGGGAAAATGCATATGCACCAGTTGTGTATTATAACAGAAAATAACTTATAGGTATTTGTGTAGATCCTGTGTTATCTGAATTGATTGGAATACTTGATGTTTGTTGCTTTAGCCATATCATTTGCGTGACGAGGAGTCGATCAGAAAGAGCGTGAAATACTCAAATGTTGTCATCAACCTTGTCGGTCGAGACTACGAGACTAGGTATGTCATCAGGACTTAGTAATAGTAACAAACACGTTGACTTTGTAGCGCCATTTGGTAATATTTGTATTAGCCTGCAGCTTTTGTTTCATAGTTGACCATTTAACAAAGACATCATAGTGTTACCAGTTTATAGTCACAAACAATCGTTTTTATGCATGAGACTAGCATTGCTAGCTATAGCACATATTAGCTATATGGTAATTCTGTCTGTCCATCTGTCTGTCCATCCGTCCGTCACAGCCCGGTACCGTTTCAAGACCAGGTGAGATAGAGACTTCGGGTTTCCATCAATCATATGTTTCTAGTATTTCGTGACAAAATTTCATGTTGCTTGGTGAGGGGGGTCTCCCGAACAAGGGGAGAAAGAGGGCAAACGCAAGCCTGACTTATAGACCCTGCATAAGCATAATTCTACAGCGTTCACAAGGTGGCGCCATACAACTCGTTATGCAGTCGAGATCAAGCCATAAGCTCTCGCACATCTCATGAGCATTAGCTCAGATTTCTTGTTCAGTGCCTTGGTTGGATGATAGGAAGAGCAGCCATCTGGGCCATTACATTTTGGGGACAGGCCTAGCTAACCTGCACGCTGTGCACAGCAACTGTGGAGAAATGGGGCTAATATTGTTAGATTTTATTTTGGTTTTCTTTAAGCATTTACTGTTAAGTTTGGTGCACTTTTCTCAGCATATATAAATCTGCCAAGTGTTTGTCTAACCAGATCTTTCCTATGTTGTCTTGCACTTCGTGGCTAAAATTGTGGCATATTTTGATGTCGTTGATTTTCTCGTGCCGATAAATTTATAGCCCACGTGCATTTCTGTTTATTGTGTTGTGTCACACCGGTTTATGAGTTGCATACTTTTGTTTATTTGCATTTTACTTGTATTTGTATTTTACTGATTTACTCATTGTATGTGTAAATCAGGCAGGAGGTGATGATGTGTGGAGTGTAATTCGTATTTCCGTGCACATGCTTGTAATACAGGAACTTCACATTTGATGGAGTGAATCTTGAAGGAGCTCAGCGTTTGGCACGCATTTCTCGAGAGAGCGGTGTTGAAAAGTTCATTCACATGTCACATCTGAATGCGCAGCCACATCCGCCATCAAAATATGTGAAGGGAGGATCAAAGTACTTGAAGGCAAAGGTCTGTCAGCTGTTTTGCTGCTGTAAAATTCACTTGCAATTATAGGTGTGTGTACCAGTTAGTGGCTAATACTCAGCTAATTTGCCAATCACTGGTATTGCCTTTTGTCAGTTTACTTAATATCAGCATCAGCTAATTGGCCAGTTTTGTACATTTTTGCTGGTAATGTACTAAAGTGCCTCGTTCAGCAAGAATTCTGCTAAAAACATGCAAGGTTTACTACATAATTACTAGGCTGCAAGTTGTTATTGACAGGAAGCAATGTTCAGTCAAATAAATGCAACTGATTGTATGATTTCACGTCTCAAGTCCTTACAGGTTTCACTTTCAAGGTTTCATCATTAGTCAAAAGCATTTTGTAACTCTGTGCAATAAATCAGCAATTGGCTGATAATTAGCTGAGTGATAATCCTCTAATGCCTTATCGATGTGTCTCTACAATATATCATTAGTGAATTCTGTCCTCTGCAGTACCACTCACAATTTTCTGTAGTTCTGAAATAGTCTGATATTTATGTGGTGACAGTTTTGTGTTTTTTATTGTGCATTTATTTGAAAATGATGTCAGTGTCACATAGTATTATCTTCCATGTTCCACTTTTTGCTGGTTTTTTCATGTGTTTGATTCAATGATAGTTCGGGCATTGAGAGCGTGGCGCATTGTGGTTATTGTTAAATTGCGCCTTCTAAATAATCTTACTTACTTACTTACACAGTACAGAATAATAAGCAAAATGGTGGTTGATCTAGGTTCTGCTGTGGCCTTATCAATAATTCCATTTTTGATGTGCTTAATTATTTTAGTTTTTTTGCGTATGAACTGTTTGTTGCTTCAGTACTACTCTGAACTGGCTGTTCAAGAGGAATTTCCCGATGCGACCATCATTCGGTGTGCTGATGTCTGGGGAGAGGAGGATCACTTTCTAAGCTACTATGGCAGCTGGCGTATGTTGGATATTAGTCCACTGTTTCACTCTTGTAACAACTTGTTTGCTGTGGTCTTACTTTGTATAAAGGCTAAAGTGTCCTAGAACCTCCAGCTTGTAATAGAGATTGGCTCTATTAGATACCCAGCTTGCACTGAAACAGTGTTGTCTTGCTATATTAAACTTTTTCTGTATACAGCATGTGTTATTGTGTATGCTATAAAACTTTACATTTTTCAAAAACAGTATAGGCCATGACTTACTTCTGACAGTCTTGTGCATTGTCAAAGCTGTTTATTTAAAATGTATAATGTCATTAACAGCATCATACATGGTCAGCCTTGTGATAGAGATCCGGCTCGTATTAAATCTGTGCCGACTCCCAAACCCCCATTATAGGCTCACACTACTGCACTTGCCACAGGGCTTCGCGGTTGTATTTGAGGGAAGGGGAGCCTCTCAACTCTGTAGCACCACTGTGCCAGCACTAACTAAGCCTGTAGTATAGTGTCAGTAAATGTAGTGTACATTTCTTAAGAATTGGACAGGATAGCTGAACACTGTGTTACTTAGAAAAAATGCTAACATTTTATTGTGCACATTGTTCTTTTTTAGAGAGGCGATTTTGGAGTATGATGCCTTTGTATAAGAGGGGCCTGGAGACCATCAGGAGACCTGTCTATGTATGTATAGCAAGTAGCTGATTGCAAATTACCGCCATGCTGTAGTCATTTCCATGTTTGACAGTGTACTGATAGGTCAATACTGCTACACATTAGAGTAGACAGTTTTGCTCTCTGACTTTTGTGCTGTACTTTCATGGTGTTGTACTATTTTCCCCACCTTATATTTCTGGTCTTTTTTTGTTGTGTTTCCATCTGTAAGCTGTTTTAAAGTGGGAGCCCTCCTCCCAGTTCCGCTGCCATTGCATTACAGCAGTATCACACGGCTGCTGGTTTGATGTGTCTACGCAGTGCGCTGATGTGGCAAGAGGCACAGGGGGGTAGAATGTGGGAAAATCGCTTTGACACCAAGGGAGGTGGAGTGAGTGTTCTCTTCCCTGCTGAAGGAGGGGCATCGAAAGAAGCATTTTTTCGACCTTGATGTCTCTGCTATTTCCTATTTTTTCTTTGTATTATGCTTTGTTCTGTGGCACTGAATTTACAGAAAAAAGGTGCAGAAATCACACATTAAATGCATGGGGAAAGAGAGTGGATGTGGCAAAGTGAAACAAACATCTGTTGTCGTTTTTTTCCGACTTAACCAATGAACGCTAACCAGTTAAACCCAGTATGTCCACCAGTAATGTTTAAAGGACTGGTACCAAGGAATATCCTGGGTGAAAAGTGAAGGGCCAAAATTGATAACTTTTGGCAGGTGGGTCTATGGCCCCCTAGCCCTCCTCCCAGTTCCGCTGCCATTGCATTACAGCAGTATCACACGGCTGCTGGTTTGATGTGTCTACGCAGTGCGCTGATGTGGCAAGAGGCATTGCCAGTGCCGTTCTGGATCCATCAGCTTGTGGTCAAACGTACGAGTTCTATGGGTAGGTTTGCTGCTTGCCAATTCATCCTTGACACTGAATGTAGTAAACAGCAGATGTGTAAGTTGTTCAGATGGTTATATTTATTTCTGCAGTTTAGTGTAAATATAATGATATTTGTTGATTTTCGGTTTTTACTTTAAATTTGTCATCGTCCAGTGATCAGCTACTGGACTGTTGTGGGACTGTAACTTGGCTTTTTACTAGAGCTGTTGAAGCGTTAATTTTTTTAATGCATTAACGCACTGCGTTAATTTTTTAGTGCATTAATTAATGCGTCATTAATGCACCCAGGCCCGTCGAGAGGGAGAGTAGGGGGTAAGTTACCCCGGGCCCCACGACAATTGGGGGCCCCACCTGTAGAATATAAAAAGTTAGAAACACATTTTAAACATATAATCAACAACAACTGCCATCTTAGCTAGCATAGAAATCTATTAGCCTGTCGTCAAAATAATTTTTTATTTACAGTATTGATGGAACCACAGCTACAGTTTAGTTACTTGAATTCATTCGATTGTCAAATAACTGCAGTTTAACAGAATATTGGAACTTTTGCTTCATGGAATTTAGTAAATTAACATGAATTTACGTGAGTTAATTTTTTTACATGTGTTAATTTTTTTAATGCACGTCAATTTACTAATGCATTAATGTGTTAATTAACGCATTAATGCTGTGCTGTGCTTTTTACCTCCGCCAAGGAGGTAATGTTTTTGCCAGTTTTTGTTTGTATGTTTGTCTGTTTGTCTGTCTGTGAGTCGGCAAGATAACTCGAAAAGTTATGGACGGATCTTTCTGAAATTTTGAGGGTATGTCGGGAATGGCACAAACTACCAGTGATTCAATTTTGGGCGTGATCCGGAAGGAATCCTGGATTCTGGATCACTTAGAAATTTTCGTTACCATTGCGTTAAAGGGGGCATAAGGGAACTGCTGGCAAAGCGAAGATGGTGACGCCACCTGGCGAACAACATTGCCTTGGCGGAGGTACCTGCGGGCTATGACTGCTTTCTAGTTACAGACTATTTACATTTGTGAATTTCCTTATGAAAAATGTCATTCTTGAGTCATGAGCCCTGTAGAAATAACAAGTGAGAACATATACTTGTAGTTTGTCAGCTGTATATTTTTAGATTGGTATGTTTATAAATTGTCACTGTGACAGCATCAGTATTATGGTGTTTACACGATCCAGCAAATGTCCAGCATTAGCACGTGTATTTTGAACACATTTGCTGGAAGTTTGCTGGATCGTGTAAACACCCCATATGGCAGGTGCTTTGAATCCTTGGATTGGCAGCATACCAGTTCTGGGATTTTGGGAGTAGAAAAGTGAAACAATTAATAATGTGAGCAACAGACTGAAACTGATGTTGGCAGTTTATCGCCCCACCTATGTGATGCACTTACCTTGTGATGAACTATGCACTGCAAGCAAAGAGCAAAACATGACAGGTTTTTTACATGAGATGCTGCACTGCCAGTAGGTATTTTGATATGTAAATTAAATCGCAGTGTTGTACGTAAAAATGCCTAAGTAGCTGCGACAGTAAAATATTTTGCATTCATCCAAGATCTCTATGAACTTGTCTGTCGTGTCTGTGTGCAGGCCAAAGGCATACTATTTGTATGACTTGATCGACTATTTCTACCGATGCATGCGATATGACAGAATCCAGACAACCTTTATCAATCCGCTTTTTCTGTATGTCACTCTGCCCTAACTATTTTTTTCATTAATTGTGCCAAGGAGGTTTATGTTTTATAGTGGTCTGTCTGTTTGTGTGTGACAGTGTTGTGGCTGTGGTCAAAGTAACTAAACTTATAGCTGAAACACGTTTTTTCATGATATCTTTTAAGAAGGATAACGTTTATATGCTAAGGACAAATCACTTAGGCGTTACAGAGTGCAGTAAAATAGCATTGCTAGTTTAGTGCTGTTTAAATAAATTGGACAAAAAACAAAAATTGTAATGATGATTGTGATGATTGTAATAATTGTAATGGTAAGGGTGGATTGGCCCACAGATCAGTGTCAGCAACTGAAAGCTGAACTAGATGTCAGAAGATTATGCAATCGGTGAGGGGCATCTATTCCCCCTTGACTGAGCCACTGAAGCAAGTTTTCCCCGTTCCTTTCTCCCTCTCACCCTTTTCCTATCACCTTTTCTGTCCCTACATGGCTCGTTTCTTTTTCTAGGGCCCTTTTCTATAAGCTGTGAGCTTCTTTGATTAGGTCAGGGGTGAAGTCTTAGTCACTATTGGTTTGGGGGTCATTCTGGGCCTGAAAAATGCATTCAGTGGCAACTTAACAGAGCAGCCTATACACCAGCTTCCCCTTTGAAGGCTGAAAAAGCAGGTTAGTGCATTTGCTCCAAGTGCATCAGGATGTTGTCTTCTTCAGGAGGAAGTATGCTGATAAGCAGGATGTAGCGGATTGTAATAAGATGCTTTGATTATTGCTGCTGTGATGTGATGATTTTAGGCTCAAGGTGAAGATCATACACAGACTTTCTTTCTATCCAGACATGAGCATGGATATGCTTGCCAGAGTATGTGTGCTTCTGTCACTTTTCTATACATAGAAGTTAACAACAATTTGTAATAAATATGTCTTTTTATTGCATCACTGCATTTCAATGCTTCAAAACTGTGTGTCAGCTGACAAGAATGGCATCTGCATATAAAGTCTTGCTGTAGTCCGAACCTGGATAAATTCTAGAAAAATTGGCTAGTTATCCAAAACTCTTTAGCAGAGGATGGTGCATAAACTGTGGAACATTCATGTTTTACATAGATACTTACCTCATCATGGTTACAGAAATGATTAGCTTCGATCACTGCAGTGAAGTAGTCTCTAGTCATGCTGAACACTTTTTTGACTACCTGTAGATACCGCAGTCCATAAAAAAAGCGTGCCACTTTTTTTGAATAGTGTCATGAAACACTGGCTGATTTTAATAATTTTTGGCATGCGACATCAGGAAAGAACTTGACGCAAATAACAATAGTTTTAACCACTTCACTTTAATACTGTCGCTACACTATCTTTTGAAATGCAACAATGAATTCATACTGGATAGTGCATGTGTCAGCTAAGAAACGATTAACTAAAAAGCAACAAACACGATTGGCAACTACTGAATTTCAAAGTCACACGTGCCACATTACATCCTCTTTATTACAGCATGCGCTCAAAATGTCCTCATGCAGTGCAAATGCAAGTGGCAAATGTTGACACCACTCGCAAACAGCAGGCTTAACAACCACAAGGTAGTATTAAAGTGAGGTGGCCAAAAGTATAGTCATTTGCGTCGAGTTTCTTCCTGATGTTGCACGCCAAAAATTATCAAAATTGGCCAGAGCTGCACAGAGCTATAAAAAAATAGAAGTGGCATGTTTTTTATGGACCACAGTGTATATACTGTCATCATGTTAGCTTTCCTCATGTGTTTGATGTGTATGGAATAAAGAATAAAAATTGAAATGTACTGGTTTATTTTGAATCACCCTGAGTAGCAGCAGCAGCAAGCCGGTTCAGTTTGTGAAATGATAGCGATGGTGGATGTATGATTCTATTGCAACATATAAGTGGTATTCGTGTCTCATCTTCCACAATAGCACTTGTCGTAATGATAAACAAGAATGCTTGCTTGGCTGCTTGCTTTGTCACCACAGACCTGTCTTGTAAGATCTATGCCACCAAGTTCTTTCACTGTGTAGCTAGTTTGCAGTAGTGGGGTAACTAACTAAATGCCACTTTTGAAGGCTATTATATTTTATGATCATTTTTCCAATATATTTATTGCCTAGTGTGCCAGCGATATAATTCTGAAAGTCAGTAGATGTTTTTGTGGCTTGCTTTAGTCCAAGTCAAACTGGTGACTGTTTAAAAAGGACATCTCAGACTTCTCCTTTTCCCCAAATGAACCTCTGGCTTTTGCAAGTCATCTATTAATTTTGCTCTTAGTTATCAGTTACTGTTTTATAGTCTTACCTGCATTAGCAACCACGTAATTCTGACTTTGACTTATTTGCATTTTTTAATGTCACTGGTTTAACCGTGAACTCCTCATTCAGTCTGGCATTTGTGCTGCTGTGTTTTAAAATAAACTTGATTTGTTGATAAGGCACAGACGGTAAGAGTCGTAATAATTTGTGTCCTGACTCTTGAGTTTTAAAACGGTGACTTGGGTCATTGCAGGTCAACATACGTGGAACAGTATGCACACTGTGTGTGTGTGGGTCTGTAGGAATGCGTCAGCGACGAAATTGCGTACCTACCGGACCTGGCTAGCTTGGGAGTGCATGACCCGATGCCGCTTGAAGAGAGAGCCTGGTACTACCTGCTGCAGTTCCGAAGATACAACTTCTACGAGCCCTTAGCCGGAGAAATTCCAGAGCCTGAGCACCCACCTTACATCCAGTTCTGAGTGTAACATGTGAACGTTTGACACATGTGGCCACTGACACTACGTTTGCCTGTCCTGTGGTTTCTGTAGTGCTGCGGACATTACCTATAGTGAACCTAGTAACTAGTAACTGACAATAAGGAGTTAAGGACATAAATTGTTAGCTGTTTGTGTTGAGTCAGAACTGGGTACGATAATTAGGTTCATGTATTGTATGTATAGTGTATAAAGTATCCCAGTGGTTTTTCACTTTTCATCGGCATATTATATGCTGCGTTATGTACATTTGTTTTTTACTGTTTCAAAACAACAGTAAAACATACAATTCATTTTTCACAGTGGTGTCGTGGCAGACGGCAATGCCCCCCCCCTGAATTTTAGCCTGTTGGAAAATTTTATTTTCATATCTCCCACTTTGTAGATTTTGGGGGCAATCTTGAAATTTTGTGCACACATAACCTCATATGTCGGAAATTTGCAGATAGATGTCGAAAAAAAATCACAATTTTTTGCCCCACTCCCCAACTGAACTTTACCAACGATGCCACTGATTTTTCAAAACTCTGATAGTCCACCACCAGTGCTGAGGCGAATATGAAGACACTGCAAATGCAAAGCTGTTGAACGTGCTGCGTTTACTTCTGTTGTGCTTGCTTGGTCGGTATTGACGACGTTCGCCCCTATGTCAGTAGCACACACACTTCGCTGAAACAATAACAGCACAACGTGACAAAAATGCTCCATCAAGAACTTTACATTCTTATTGATATGCTACTGAACACTGGATGGTGTTGTCTCAGATATGAAGTTGGCAATAAGCAGTTTATTCTGTCTGACAATATTTTTCCCTGACTTTTCCCAGACAAATGGTTCTTTTGTACAGAACAGTTGTTCAGCAGTGATGTGCCATTAATTAGATTTTAGCCGTTTTTATACTTTAATGATACTGTAACAATTTCATCTGTCAGTAGTTAACCTTGTAAGTCAAACCAAACAGAACTCAGTAATAGCATGCATAATTAATTGCTTCAGGCAAGTCAAGCTTGAACAAGTCACAAGTTGGTGATGCTGAATTTAAGTCATTCTTAAGTCATCTTTTTGCTTCAGTTTAGCCCCCTGCTAGAATCTGAGCCTCGCCTATCCAGTGTTGTGTCGGTGACGCTCAATGACGTCAAAAATCATGATATTTTGATTGTAGACAGATATGCAGCTTTATTATGTTGCGTGTTTTGTGAAGTTCAGCTGATTCATAAAATTGTAGCTCTTTGTAGGTTTATTAGTGCCAGAATAGTCAATTATCAGATTGAATTTTCCTCCCAGCAGAAGGGTTCTATCATGTATGGCAGATAAAAATGCACTAAATTCATTTTTGGCCGTAGTCTGCAGAGGGAGATCACGATGCTGTCTTAGATCCCGTACTCGGTGGCCTGGGAATACTCTCTCTGTCTGTCTAGTCCACCCCCTCGACGCCTGCTGCATTTCTTTCTTGGCGCCTTGGGTTGGGAACCCCATCCTGAGCCCCATACCCCGCAAGACACTGCCTTTTTAACCACTGTGTGTAGCCATTACTTTATATAGGTAGTGTTAAGAGCCAAACCTGCGCAGTGGAAGTAGTACGACCATGTAGAGATGATATTCGTTTTGAACCACGAGAACTGCGACCTTTTGACATACTGGTCAATGACAGACCGGTACCGGTGACGTCGTCCGTTTCGTCAAGCAAGTTAATACCCATGACGATTTCATATATCTGACAATTTACGACCAGAGTTACGCTAAGAACTATTACTTCAATTTATTTGTTGCACACAACTAACTCGGAAGCACCCAATCCTTCACACAAAACCTGCGTGCTCAAAATTGGCTAAAAGCTGATATAACTGTCAGTGAGATAATATTATGATCAATGTTGTGCTGAACAGTGGGGAAGAGTTTGACATTTGAATTAATGTGTAAGACATCATTATTGCTGTAGCCATTCGACCACACGTCAGTATCAAATGTCTCAAAAGTTTTAATCATGCTTTAACCACACATATATGAGGGTTGATCAATAGGTAATGAGAATCAATGATTTAAACTTTAATTTTTTTTCACAGTTTGCATATCAATAAAATGGTACATTTTCCACGAACGCATGAGTTTGTTACCCGGTATGTCATTTTTGTAATTAAGGTTGTCAGACCGTTAAATAGAAATGGTCTGCAGCATCAGCGCAAACATAGCGGTCAACATTAAGATTAAATTTCAGATATTGAAATCGATGATAGTTCCTGGGGGTTTGGTCGTTACTGTGTCCATGGTGATCTTATTGTATGAAGCCATAGTCGCCAACAGTTTGTTGAGCAATCATAGACTTGTGGTCTGGACTGATTTACGGCAGGGCGCGTGGGGCTCGCTCTCGGGCCCCGGCACATTGAGGACCTTCGTGTAACAAATCAAGAATGTTGCTAATCCTTTCACCAACACAACAGATGTCATAAACTGTTAACTTTTCGATACAATTTTGCTGGTAACATCAAATCTTAACCTGGCATCATTATTAGCTCAAGCGCTGTTATTACGGCTAGCACAGATTTAGGCTATCGACCGACATTCGTGGATGCAAATAAGAAATTCATAAACGTATTTGTTAGGGCTTTCAGAAAATCAGATGCCTCAGGGCACCACATTGCTAAGTTCGGCTGCAGACTGGAGAATTGTCATGCAACAACAAGCCTAATTCTACGCTGTTCGCGTTAGCACTCCATATCGTTTCTGTTTAACTTGCAGTGACGTCATAAATTACAATGACGTCATATCCGCAACAAACCCATAGCTGTTCATAGAACATACACTTTTTACTGACATACAGATTGTGAAAAAATTACAGTCTAATACATTGATTCTCCTTAATTATTGATCAATCCTTGTAGGTCCGTGTTTTTACCTGTTCCAGGTCACTTTTTATGTCTTTGTATTCAGCCAAATTCTCATCTAGCGCAGCCAGTACCAGAAAGTATCTCTCCAGCTTGTCAATAGACAGTCCTTTGAAATCCTGCAACACAATGTTCATTTTTCCACAGTACAAACTATAGAACTGTGTCGGCCAGGTGGCAACATTTTATGCAGCCGCTCACCTACTGCTGTTAGCTCTTACGTCGATAATACTGAAAGTCCACTTTTACATTTAGGGGCCTACATGTAGGGATTCTTTAAACAGGATACATCACTCAACTCTGTACAGTACGTGTTAAAACATCAATGCTTTCAGCAGGGCTACAGCTCCCCCCCCCCAGCTGCTCAGTCAAATGCCTCAGATTCGGCCAATGGCTGACTTTGTGCACTCTAAATATTGTATTTACTTACTTACTTACATTTGAGTGTAACTGATGCTTACGTGCCAAGGATTTTAAATAAATGCTTTAAGCTACACTGCGGATTATGCAGCATCAGCTTCCTGGTGTACGTGCCTGGCCTGTCTTGTAAACATTGACGCAGATATGCGTCGTTTTCGGGAAGAAAACATGCATAGGCCTATGCCTACTGGTTACTCATGTTCTAGAGAACATACACACTTATTTGGGATTTTCATGCTTTTTCGTTTGCGAATTTCGAGTTACGAGCCCATACGGGACCGAGCGACAGGCAGACCTGAAGACACGTAATATGGCCTATTAGAACGGCCGCATAGCGACAGCAGTCTATACAAGAAGTCGCCGGTTTGCAGTCGACGGATAATAGGCCGCTGTTGTCACAACCTTGCATTTTTGTATCTAGCATTCTCGCTCTGCAGAATGCATAGGCTCCTAATTAAAAACCGCCTTGCAATGAAATTGAAACTTGAAACGAGCGCGTTCTATGAGGGCTAAACTGGCTAATACCAATGACACCAAGATAAGTTACTATAATTAACATGAATCACGGAAGAAATGCAATTATGTTTAATTGTCGTAATGATCATGTCAAAATTGACGTGTATTAAGCCGATAAACTTCAGAATAGGCCTAGTTAATTTTCTATCAACTGCACTCGCAAAAAAGAAGTTGGGTTAGTGAACTGTCTTCACTATTATTTGGGCTACAAAACATATAGGCCTATAGATGAATGTGTCTGTGAAATAATTTTGAAAACTGTCGAATATATGGCGAAATGCCAGTTTTTTGATACGCAGCAAAATAATGCACTACTAACTGGAAGCTGCATGGGCTTCTGGAACTTGAGCAGATTGACGTTGCGGTGAAATTTGTCAAACTTGGTCAGCGGCACGTTCTGGTTGATCTCTGCAAAGCAAGTCATATCTAAACGATGAACCCCATGGACATCGCGTCGTCGAAACTTCGCTCGTTTAAAAAGAGCAGGACTATCCAACGGTCATTTGTTATACTACTATACCTCAGTCATTCGACCAGTTCTACACTGTGTCCCAAAAAAAACATCCCCAACATTTTCGACTGTAACGTGAAAACCAATGATCAGATTTTGATAATTTTTGGCACAAAAATTCCCGACAGGACTTGCCATCAAACGACCATTTAGTTTCCCACCTCACCCAACGTTTGTTTCTGCACTACCTGAGGAAAATACAACCAGCGAAATATCACTTTTTTTATCCAAAAATATCACTTTTTTTATCCAGTGCAATATGGTTGCTTAATTAACATAATGCATAAAAACACATTTTGTTCACATTTCTGACACTATGGCCGCCATTTCATCCAGTTGTCCATTTTTCAACTGCCTGTAGTAAAATTGCTTGCAGTGTTGGCTTACTATATGAATACAGGCAAGGAGATGCTTTCTCCATTCGTTGACAGCAGTATCGATAAAGTTCTGCTCCCGACCAATCCAGGCTGTACCAGTCACTTCTTGACTTCACAAACATTCCTAAACTTCATCTGGTAAACACACTGCTGCATGACCCTTGGAATAGACCGGCTGTTGGAGCTCACAGATTAAGATAGATGG
>Ga0209367_1005816_pt1 | contig 17078 bp, 7 predicted proteins | sample WorMetLIZISLAND2_FD_187412 | JGI IMG/M metagenome (GOLD analysis project Ga0209367, IMG submission 187412) | Marine gutless worms symbiont microbial communities from Max Planck institute for Marine Microbiology, Germany - Olavius geniculatus... ... | reverse complement strand
TTGACGAACTTAATAAAATTCTATGGTAAAATCGTCTGGTTTTGCTGGTATTTGTTAGCCTTTGCTTTCAAAATAATATCTTTGGGAATAACTACCTGTTTCTGCATTGTGATGGGTAAAATAACGCGACAGGACAGAATTGTTATAAAGGCATTACAGGTGGAAAAGAACTGGAGCTCTCGCCGCTTTCTGAATGAATTTGCCAGCAAAGCTTGGTGCAGATCAAGCCTTGACCGACTCATCAAAAAAATCGATGCTGGATTTCTTAAAATTTGCATCACACCACTTCTTGTTGTATGCAGTTTACATTTGCAAAAAAATCATTGAATTTTACCTATGCATTCAAATGTTACCAGTAAATGTAAGTTGGCTTTACTTTAGCTGGACCACCCTGTACAATTTGAAATTAAACTGTTTGATTTTTTTTCTACCAGACCAGTCTAAACAGCTCTCTGATTATATTTATACGGACATGAACTGTAAACTCGAAATGCATTGGACAGACTTCGTGTTCGTATGAACATTATCTTATTTTGATAAATGTAATGCTATTAGGCTAGCAGTTTGATTAACTTAATGTCAGTAGTTAAGCTGTCAGTTGCATCGATAAAAAACTGTAACTAAAATAATGTAAATACTGATACTGAAACTGGCCTGAAATTATTTTTTAAAACTTTATAGAAACTATAACTGAAAAAAATTTAGACACTGTATAGAAACTTAAACTAAAATGATTTTGAGAACTGGAATAACAATGCTCACAATAAGGTTCTTTGAGTTGCATGCGAAAATCGACGATTAATGACGCGATTAATCGTTAAAGTATTTTAGCGATCAGCAACAATTTTAGTCGTTAAATTTTCGATTAACGTCACGTCGTAGGAACACATTATGATGTGACAAGGATTTGGTATAATATTGACAACCATTTTCTGGAAAACGTGATTGTTTAAAACAAACATTTGAGGCCTTAGGGTCATAGGCTACTGATGACAACATAGACCTACTGTTGTCTCGGTGCATTTGTTAGCTGAATAAGTTGATAAAAATGTTAATACTATTGCACTGTTATTGTTGTTAGTTTTAGTCAAAATTAACGTTAACTTTTAAAAAGTTAATAATTATACAAATTTTCATCCTTACCGGTTCTAATTTTAATCACCGAATTCTAGTGTTAACAAGAACAATTTTATCTCATGTTCTCGATCTCGAGAACTAGTGACTTAAGCCTGCATCACTATAAACGTGTGTCCGTGTTCAGGCAATATTGATATTCAACTTGGTCGAGTTTAGTCCTCTATCGTACGGGGGTCGAGTCCTGCCGGACTGGAGCCAAGCTTTGGGCTGGCTAATGACTCTCACGTCGATAACGATGATTCCCCTGTTCGCTGTCTATCAGTACTGCAAGCTCAGAACACGACAGCCCTACAGACAGCTCAGCTTCTGCCCGGTATATTGCGACACTTCGCATTGGATCTGTCCTGCTTTTTGAGATCTTCTCTTAAAACTAATGCCCTGTTTGCAGCGAACGAACTAAACTAGACTGAAATAAATTAAACTGTCAATTCGTTGCTTTGTACAGTCCGCACTAGCATTTCGGTTTAGTTCATTAGGTATAGCATATGCAACGCACGCAGCGAAAGCAATGAACGCAAGAAAAGTACTATGCAACAAACGTAGGCTAGCTGACGCAACGGCCAAAAACGTAAGGATAGAGGCGGTTACTGGTTGCATTAGCTATTCAGCTGCGTTACATTCGGTACGTTGCGTGCGTTGCATTGTAAAGCCCTTTTTATAACCCACGAACCAGCTGAACAAACATGAATTTAACTGTTGGCTTTGTGCAGTCCGTACAGCGCTACTGGACTAGCGTTTTAGTTAGTTCAATTCAGTTCATTTACGTCGCTTTATGCACTTGTTAAGTTTCTGCTGATCTGCGACGAATCGCGTCGCGTCGCAGACCAGTCGGCGACGGTGAAGGCTAAAGGTTGACACGTCGGCGACTTACCGGTAAATGGACGATGGGTCGACATTGCAATTCGATGCAGTATTATGTCTAGCAGGCAAATCTAACGGAATTTCGATTCAACGAAGAGTTTTTATATTCGACAGGGTTGTAACGTCGGCGGCTGAATTATAATGTTTCTATCGAAAATTATTTGTGGCTATTATATTCACCTCTATTATACATTATGGTAGCACGTTAATAACAAATCAAGTAAACAACAAAACAAAATAACAGCAGAACGGAAACAAACGCTTTAACTAACTCGGCAGGAAAACTAAATTTCTGTGTGTCGGACTTTGTATTCTACTGTGTAACACAATGCTTGGAAGAGATACATGAAGAAAAAAACGATCGAGAAACTTTTACAATGTCAATATTTAGCTTATTTGTCCCAAGTAACTTCGTGAAGCATCTATTGAATACAAAATCAACCTAGCTAAGTGTTATATTGTTATGAAAAATAATTTACAATTTGACTTGTAGCCTTGCCTGACGATGGCATAGAAATGGTCTCGTTTTAACAGTTTTATCAAGATACGATTTCGTTCAAACTTCAAGTTTGTGCCGACTCAGTTTAACCACTGTGACTGCTGCTGCTGCTGATGATGACGATGATGACGACGTGCGTTTGTCTGTGTGTGTATGTGTGTGTGTGTGTCTGTCTTTGTTTATATCTGTCTGTTTGTGTCGCTGTATATACAGCGCCTGTGGAAGTTGACTCAGTCGACTGCTGATTGGCTGCCGGCAGACGCCGCCGCACGACAGACGCTGCAGCAGCAGCGCTTGACGTCACTCACCATGACGTCACACGTCGACGCCATGACGTCACCGCCGCCTGTCGGACTCGTCGGCTACCGGTCCCGGCTGTCGACCGATGACGTCACATACTACGCTCCCAAAGATGGCGGCGGATTTGTCAACGTCGCCTACGATGATCAGCGTTACTGATAATAACACCCCGGTCAACGATCCTTCACTCTTGAGCACGTTTATAATAATAAGCTAATAATAGTAGGAATAATTCAGCATTGATATAGAGAGGGGACGGTGCGAATATACAGCGGCCTCGCCGATTTTCGACCTGAACTGAAATAGTTTATAACTTTTCACTTTTGTACCTATGACAACAAGTTATCGATTACGCTCAGTCTATCTACACTGTGTCCGGAAAAAAGTAACCCCCTAGACATCGTACAATAAAAATGTCAGATCTAAACAAATTCAAATAAAATTTCATAAGATTAATTTTCAGTAAAATGCTACAAAGATCATTAAATTTTGTTTAAAAATTTTATTTCTAAGCAAAGTTACGAATTGTTAAATATCGATAACAAAATATCACTGTTACCAATATGGCGTTACGTAAGTAAACCCTGCGGTTAATGTACATTTTTGTAACTCCAACCAAAAAAACACCCGATTCTGGCAACATTCCGTATCAACAATGCATTATTTATTTGCAATCAAAGTGCAAAATTTCCGTCAAATCTGCCAAAACAAACAATAGTTGCAGCAACTTTTGTGAGGTCACCCCAGAACACTTCAGTTTCAGGTCTCTCGTGTCTGATGTAATCCACAAAAACCTGAAACTGATGTGTTTTGAGGTCACCTCACACAAACGTTTTATGTTGTATATTTCGTATTGTTACTGTTTTAGCAGTAAACGAATTAATGTAACTTGTTTTAAACGCTCTGGTGTCTTGTGTTTAATAAATTTGATTTGATGATGCAACTAATCGTTAGTTGCTGCGCTGTCTTTGTAACTAACATGGTTAGAAGATAGATTAGATAGGCTTATAGACAGCTAGATAAGTCCTATAATTTTATTTTCCAACCATGGTAATTAGTAAGCCGATGACATTGTTATAGTTACCGGTATTCTAATAACCCATGACTCCCATGACAAGGGCTAAAAAGTTGTTCCAAAAAACCTAGTTTAAAAGAAGTTTTTTTAAACTTTAAAAAGCTTTAAAGGTCTAATTTTAGGTTTTTAAAAGTGTTTTCGTTGTAAAATTTATTAGCCCTACATATTTTATTTTTTATACTTTAATCGTGATTTTTGAGTTAAGACTTTAATCACGTCAGTATGCCGTTCACTCATAAGAAAGTGTATAACACATTTTTCAGGGTTGTAATGTTGTGCACAATGTTTATTAGGTAAAAAATTTAAAAGCCTAATTAACTTTTGTAAAATTAAAAAATGTATAACCTATTTTTTAAATAAAGGTTTTTTTCCAGCTCTGCCTATGACACTATGATTTTTATGTCCATAGTGACGTGTGGTTTGGCGTAAATAGGCCTATCCGGAACTCCAAAATCCAAATGCACGAATATGCGAATATCAAACGTTTAACAGACGTCATTTGTCGACAGACGTTTTCTTGGTATGAGCGTAGTATGAGACTATGGTTAACCATGTAGGCCTATGAGACTAAGCGCTGTTTAAAGCTTGTTTACTTACTAAATTGTTGCGCAGCGTCGCATCCTTGGTAACGGTTACCAAGGACGTTGTCGTGCATTTTTTCCGCTGAAACCGAATAGAATGAAAACGTATGAGTAAACATCATAAATTGTTGACCACACACAATGTAATATATTGTTGATTCAAGGCAGGATAACTTGATAAGATAAGAACAGTGTTAAATGCGAGCCGTTAATTACCTGGAGAGTACACTGCGTGCAAAATGACGGCGAAGGGCCTGCACGCTACCCGAATGGAGCCAGATTGGGCTAGGGTCCCACCGCACGTGCATACCTATCCGAACCCACCTATGCACTTTCGGTAAGAATAACCGTTTCACTCATAGGGTGTTTACACGATCGAGCAAACATCGAACTGGCTCAAGCAGGCTTATTGGAACCCCACCCCCTGGCTTAAATGTAGGCGTAGGCTTAGGCTCTTAGCCCACAGCTGATCACGTGCTATATAGGCCTTCGAATTACAGCCCGCCCGCCCCCCTAATTAGGATGCTAATTACCATAGAACGTCGAGCTAGCTGCTCGATGTTTGCTTGATCGTGTAAACACTTTATCAGTCGGATTATTTTTCCGGGTTGTTATTTTTATGCCGTTTGTACATTTAGGCCTATTCCTATGGCTTTAGTTTTTTCGTGGTGTATTGTGTAGACCTATAAATTATCTCACTGTATTTTGCTAACTTTTTAGTTTCTATTTTTTGATTATCCACTGTAAATAAAAACTGAATTTACATAACACATACTAAAAAACCTCTAATGTGCTTAGTTAATTAAGCTCTATGATTTGGATAGGCCTATATAGGCTCTGGACGTAGGTGGCAGTGAAGCCTTTTGGTGCATAGGAGTTTATTGCAGCTTTCTGCCTTGTAAAAATAATTAAAATAATTGTACTAGTGACAGAATAGATGTTCTGCTATGATTTATGCTAGTTTTGTTAAAATGCTGCTGAGCAAAAACATGAGATCTGTCTGCATAGGAAAACTCCGGCTGAAAAGTATACAGCGGTAGAAGGCAAAGCAGCTTATCGGGTTTGATCTCAGTTGTTGGCATTTATTAACCATCTGAAGTGTTCACTGTAGAACTCCTGTATTTTCCTGTAAATCTGCATGTGTTATTGTAAATCTACATCTGATACTTTGCTTGGTTGTCATTGTGTTATTAAAAATGTACAGCAAAAGACATGGCCTGCTCGATCCATTGCATATTGTTATTTTCATTTTCTTACCAAACTTCCACTGCGCCCAATACACTTTGTTTAACAGAAGTTCTGCTGTAGGCCTAATGCCACTATCATAGTTATCTTAGTTTTGCAATTAACTATCGAGCTAGTGCTGTTCTTGGAAGCTGTTCGTCAGTGATAAAGAATCCCAGATTTGGTTTGGCAACTGTTTATTTTTACTCCACTCAGGCCTAACTGACGTCACGTCGATAGCCAACAAGAGAGAGAGAGAACATTCTGCAAGAAGTCTATGCAGTGTACTCTGGCCGGCGAAACGACGAAAATCGTTTTTCATTTTCTGGGTGTTTTTCTTAGTTACTCTAACTGCAGTTATAATAATATCTAATTATCTATAGTATCTGTGGTATTTATTGATGGATTTTCACCAGATTTTGACAAATGTGGATTTTTAATGATAAACTTATTAGATAGGCCTACTGGGGTCAACCGATTAATCAAAGCTCAAGGTCACATCGTAAGTTGATAAAATGGTCCAAATATTTTAGAAAAAGTAGGTGGGGACTGGGGGCATTCAATCCAAAGCTCTGTTTTTTTGGTATGTAGTGCACTGTGCAATATCTGAGGTGTAATTAGACAGCCTTTATGATGACATAAATTACTCTGAATGTGTTCGTAGAAATGGTGGGACAAATGGCACTGGGAGTTGCCGGAATGGCGCGAGGAGCACTATCGACTGGACCCCAAGTTTCCGGTGATGAGGCGCAAGGAATTCTGGCCGGGCGTCGAGCGTCCCGCCTACCATCCGTGGTCCGACAAATCACCGGTCCGGCCGGAGTTTCTGCGCCAGGGCAGCACCCTGTCGGAGGCGACGCGCGCTGGGGCGCTGTATCGTACCCACTTCAACGCCAACGACCCCCTGACCACCTACCAGTTCACCAACGCGATGACGTCGACTCAGAACAAGCGGCCGGTGACGTCCGTCTACGGGCCTATGCTAAGGGAACCTGTCTACGGGCTGCGAGCTAGCACCAACCGTCATGGCTTCATGCCTGCTCACGACTTTTATTAGACTAGCTCTACCATCGCTGAACTCATCGCCGAACTCATCGATCTATATTCCACTGTATCATCTCATCGACTTTTTAGATCCTTTTTCTTTTATGCACCCCTATGATAGTTCACGTTGCGCATCTTGTCCGTTCGTCTGTCCGTCTGTGCCGCACGAGTTCTGAGCTTAAAACAAAATGGCGTATTGATGTGATCTTTGCCAGTTGTGTTAGTTTTTAGTTTGCATAGTTGATAACTGGACGTCAGAAACGTCAATAAATTATGCATATCTGGCGCAGGCAGCCACACGTTTACAGTTTACCTGCGGATGGTGTCTATAAGCAATGCGCAGGCTGCAAGGCTCAGGCGGCCACTGAAAAATATTGGGGCAATATCTTTTGTTGTTGACAGTATGAGCTTATAAGATCGACTTCGTAAGGTATTAGCTATAGGCTACTGAAGCCAAATTGCGTATATTAACATTTGTATCACTCGGCAAATCTTGATTTTTTTACTGTCATTAATCTAGCAATTAAAGTGGATGAAAAGTATTTTTGTGACATGTTTCTCTGTCAGTGACTCGGTTTTTTAAAGCAGGTTTACTTTTTTTTGCAAATTATTACCCCAGCTAAGGCGAGTGCTAGTTCTCAAGCGTTAATATCTACATTTAGTAAAGTAGTTTAGCGCGACGCATTTATTTTCGATGTGATAGCGTTTTGCGATTGATTTACTGCGAATTTCGTGTTCAGTATTTAGCTCAAAATTGCTAAAAGTGAAAATCAACTATGCTTGTTGCGTTTCACAGGCTGCGTCGGATTTTATATAGATCATCGGTTGGAGTTTCAAGTAGGCTTATAAATTTAGGCTATATAAAATATGATAGTCATTGTGCAAAACATTGATGAGATTTTGCCATAGTTTGCTACAAACCAGGTTAAATTTTCAATAAAAATATATTTTTCACTTCATCACCTAGCGTCAACGTACACTGGTCCCACGTACACTACCTTGAAAAAAATTAATTTATCACAAAAACATAACATACATTATAGTCTCCAAAATAAAAAATATGATTGATTTCTCATTGTAAAAATTCTTTTTTCTGTCACAAAAAACCGTACCAAGTTATAACTGATATTCAAAGTGTCTGTTTTAGCGCAATAAAAAGCTGTTACTAAAAGGCGTAATCAGTAATCGACTGTTCAAGGTCGTGCCAAGTGGCTGCTGTTTTTACAGTTTATCATAAGACAAGAAGGACTAGCAAGTAAGATTATTTACAAATCACGTTATTCTGCAAACAAACCGCACCACAGTGTGTACATGCCCCGGTTTTTTGGTGATAAACTAACCTTTATTTTTTTAAAGTAGTTTTGGTGTAAATTTAATTTTTTTCCAACGGTGCAAAAACTGCAAAAATTGATTACAATTTGATAAAGTTATCATCAATTATGTAGTGGCCTGTTTTATAAACCACTGTGTAATGTGTATACAGTATATAGGCCTACACCAGCGCCGTACGTATACCGGGGTAATTCCAAAAACTATTTTTTTAGTTTTACAAACGATGACAACTCGCACTGCAGCTGCGTCGTATATTCAGTGACAACATTTCATCTATCCGTAATGTCAGTATGTATGAACAAATTTTACTTTAAAAAAACAGTCTTGTAAATCATTTAACATTGACAACACGCTGATGCGCACGTGTGTTTGTTTACGTTAGCCGGAAATGCCTCACTTACGTTACGTTACGACCACAAAATAGTAATAACTATTCTACGCGTGAAAGTTGTTGTTTTTTTCGCAAAAAGCTGCAAAATTAATATGAAACCTGCGAGCAGACAATATTTGAGCGTGTTCCGTAATACAGTAAGTGTTCGGTATTGTTACACATTATACTAACGGTTTTGTTTGCAGATGTATGATTGAAACACAAGTTTGGAGGCGGTGCCCTTGAAGTTTGACTACACTCAGTGATGTAAACAGGACCAGAATCTGAATAAAATCAAATGTCCAAAACCAATATTGAGACTAGGATCGACTATTTTATATCTTAACAATGCCACTATCGATGCACTGTCCCTGCCTGGCACGCTGGTATTTAATATTGTTATGGTATGAGCTTTGTTGAGCTGGTAAGCGAAATGCAAATATATCATCATTCTGTCTTTTCCGAGTGTGTTTCAAGTCGCACATGATTGTTATGTCAGTTAAATTGCAAGAATAAAATTTTGGGTTTAGGAAACGTAAAACATATGTAGCAATATCAGGTAAATAAAACCTGCACAGAATAACAACATTTGTTGTACGCAACAATTGTTGCAGCGTCGTCTGTATGCCACCCAAGTAGCTGGGAAACGTGCTGAATCAAAACTACAGCTTGCTGCACAAGATGCTAAGGTATATTTGTTTTGTGCTGCATTTCAAGTTTATTTTAATTTGCTGTATAATACATCAATATTGCAGCTGTCTAACATTTTTTCAGTCACCTTTGTTTTTTCTACACATCAATTTTTGGAATAACTGATAGCTGAGACATTTTGCCTGTATCATATAATCAACTGAGATAACTCAGTATCGGTTTCAAAAACTAGTTTTTTTTAGTTTTACAAACGATGACAACTGGGCTGGACTGCTTTGCAGTCTGTCATTACTTTTACTCTCATCCACAGGTGTTGACTAACAGTCAAGATTTGTTTCACTGGTATGGAATGCATGCTGTATTCACATACAATATGCCTGCTCAATGCTCATGGTGCTACAGAAGTTAAGAAATTGTCATTTTTGGCATTTTAGCTTTCAATTTAAATCAGCGATTAATTAGACATTAGGCCCTAATTTTTGTAAAATTGGCTGTTTAAAAAATTTAATCAGCTCCCCTCAAGATGACATTACGAGTGTTGTGGATGTATTATTCAATGCTGTGTGCAGGTAACCAAGCTGCCGAATGGTGTTCCTGTGGCATCGCTGGAGAACTACTCACCTCTGTGTCGTGTTGCTATTGTCTTTAATGCTGGACCACGATATGAGGCGATTGATAAGTATGGTCTTACACACTGTCTGCGAATGGCTAGTAACCTGGTCAGTTTTGTATTTTCAGTCATTCTTGTTATTGAACCCATTTTTGGATATTTCTTTGGAGTGGACGGTAAATGTTTTTTTTATCCAGATTTGTCAATAATTTGTTTTTGTTTGCAACTTTTTCCGTGGAACTTTTGACTGCTTTGGCTCTCTGTCTTGTAGTTTTTATATTGCTTTGTGGTTCTCCTTTTCTGATCAGCTCTATGTGTTTTTTGATGTCACATCATGTTGTTCCTACTTCCTTTACATTTAAATATATGTTTTGTTGTTTCTCTCACTTAGCCATCGAACTTTATGTATTGCCTTTCTACTGCACTGACTGTAGACCAGAGGGCTCAAACATGATGACTTAAACAGGAAGGATTTTGTTGACAAGTGCTCCCAACATGATGTGCAGCTGCCCATCTAATTGCCGAGCTTTGAACATGAAAACAAAAATTGTGTAGAAAAAACTGGCATAGAAAATACCTAGGACAGGAGTAACTGATATGATATGTTGATTTTCATTTCCATGAAATTGCACATATTTTGCACAATCACAACTTGCATGGTGACATGATTTGCTTTTAATGCAATTAGACAGCTGCATATCATGTCAGCACTAGGCACCAGCATTTCTTCTTGATGTTTACTATAAACTAGTAAATATGATTTTAGTTGTCAGCTGCATTGTATGTAAACTGTGTTACTAACTAAACTGAGGTGACTTATTGGCTTGAATTTTATGGTGGTTGTATTTCTTGTTTTTACTAAAACTGTTGCAGAGGTCACAAAAATCCACAGCGTTTGCTATTGCTCGCAATCTTCAGCAGTTGGGTGCCACCCTCAGGTGCAGTACCCACCATTACCAACAGATTGAGAGAACTTAGTTTTAGCTGGCTTATGTTTCTTATGTAGCATTTGTTTATTTGTTTATTATTAGATATCAGAATGAAACATTGATGGATCTCACAAATGAAATTTTGTTATTTGTAGAATTAGAAATAGATCAGAGCAGTTTGCATTTGCAGACTTCCACGTGGAGACAAATTTCATGCCAGTGTCGTTATATTACTGGCATGTTATTTTGCTAACTGAATTAACCAGCTTTAGAAACACAAATATAAAATGTTCAATAATTTAACATGCTGCACTCAAAGGCTGTTTCCAAAAAAAAACTCAAAGGCTGTTTCCAAAAAAATGTATCCCCTATAGATGGCAGCAGTTTTTGGCAGATCTTACGCCATCACTTGTGCCAAAGGAGATAGTATTTTTATTGGTAAAGGTGGTAAGTTAAAATCAGCTGTTAACAGTGGAGGTGCAGATTTTTTTGCAATCTTAAGATCTTTTCACGTCATGAGATGACCCAGGGTTTGTCGATGTGCCATCAAGGTTTTCTTGGGAAATCTTATGTTCTCGAAGTTAGGAAGATCCCAGAAAAAGCTTAGGAAGAAATTAGCCATTTTATAAATGTGTAGTCCCTAGTGCATGAACTGATATGTGGAGTGAACTGGTGTTGTGGAGTGAACTGGTGTAAAAGACTGTATTGTATACTGCATGTTTTACAGTTGCTCAACAACAAAGGAGCACATGATCTACACTATGGAGTGCATGCGTCAAGATGTGTAAGTAATAATACGATATAATACATGATATGACAAATGACTTGCTAGTATAATTCAGAACATAAAGTAACAAGAACTAAAAATAGATGCCTGGTCCCAGGTAATAGGATTAGCAAAATGGCAGTAAGAAATGACACAGATATCACAGCAGTCTGATACTAACATACAGGGTGTTCGCATAAAGAAATGAGTGACTACAAGCAGCCTGCTGTTTACGTAAGCGTGTCATCTACAGGATGCGACCAAAAACTGTTCCAATATGAAAATTGCTTTAACTTGGTCGAACAACAATAAATTCCTACAAAATTTTTAGCATCTATATATGAAAGGAAAGTAAATCAACATATCTGAACAAAATTTGGCTGCTGATTAAATATTGTTTGGTGGTAGTCATGATGTAACACTGAATGCATGAAATGTGTTGTGACAACAAGATAGCTTGTCCTAACCAGTGCTGTCAGATGCTACTATGCTAACCTGCTTTGATGGTTAATTTCAATTGATTCATTGCACAATAAACTGCTGAAGTTTTACCATTGCAGCCCCCAAAAACCCAAAACGATATTTTGACTTTTACACCTCCAGCAAGATGGTTCGCTGAAAGAGAAATCGTGAGATGGTTGAGATTCTGGCTCGCAAGACACGTGATTTCGTACCTCCCCAAATTGCTCAGCGCTGACACGGTGAGCAGTTAACCATATGAAGTTTATTTCAATGCAGGTGTCATCGCAGCGTTACTGACGGCACTGGCCGAGACAAGCAAGCTTGTTGTCACAACGCGTTTCGTGATGCCACGAATGTTGTTTGTGATTTGCAGGGAACTATGCAGTGAACTGCTGAGTCAGGTCGCGCTGACTCCGTCGTTCAAACACTGGGAGCTTAGTGACATGGAGCACCAGCTGCGTGTTGACGTGCTTCAGTTCCACCAATCGCCAACCAGCCGTGAGTACTGACACACTCACCGAACTAGGTTTCTCGACTCTGATTGGCTGCAACTGTCACGTGACGTGTATATGCATTAATATATTGGTCACGTGGTGTTTTTCAACAAACTGTCAGATGTTTTACAGTTACTTGACAAGGCCATAATGGCAGAACATCGTGTATCTGTTGTTGATTACATTCTCAGAAAATGAAAAAAAAGAACTTTCTACATGATGTTTTTTTCCTGGTGTTTTTAATGTTGTTTTACAGTGTGTTGGTGAATAACATGTTTATTTTATTTTGTAGTGAGATTTGTATTCAATATTGAAGCAGCATTTTGAAGAACTTTTTAGTTGGGACGTTTTGCTGGAAAACTGTGGATGTACAATGTTTGCCATTCTGGCATCGATAAGCATTGTCTTTTACAAGCATCATTAATGATTGTTGTTATCTTGTCATCTGGTGCATCCAGGCATTTGAGGGTTCTCACTGTTTGTGTAAGAGTGAACATTTGGTTGACCCCTAGCTCTTGTGATAGCTTTGTCACATGTTTATAACCTGTATCTGTTTATAACAGGGTTAATGGAGATGATACACAAGGCAGCTTTTAGGGACACAATCGGTCATTCACTGTACATGACTGAAGATCGCGTTGGCTCCTTCACTCCGGAACATGTGAGTAATCTTGTCTTCAGGCACATCGAGAGCCACAATGGGGCCTGGGGAAACATTCTTGCGGGGCCCCCTAACATTTTCATGGGGCCCCTCTGGGGAGAAAATTTTAAATTTTTTTTTCAAAATGGTATATTCTGGCCTACTTTATATTTCTGGCCGACGGCGGGGCCCGCCCAAACGTCGTGGGGCCTGTGGTAGCTTACCCCCTATCCCACCCTCTCGATGGGCCTGCTTGTATTTGCTTATCAGAATTGTTAAATTATCATCTGGGCTCTTGAGAACTTGATTTCAGCATTTTGTATAAGTTTATATATGCTGTTGGTTTGACAACAAAAATGCCATCCCATGTAGAAGAATCCCTTCTGGCTATACTACGGCTGGCAAATTGATTTGAAAAATCCGGATATTTGGTTTTTAAGTTTTCTGTTTGTTATGGAGTTTAATGCATATCATATCATATCTAGTTTTTTTGTAGCTAGTCAGATTAAAACACTTCGCTATTTTTGGTAGAAATGGTGTGACCGGGAGCATGGCATTCTTCCGGTATTGTAACTGTGTCCGGTCTCCTTGTTTATTAGAACGGAAAAAAACCTAAAGAAACCTAAAAACGCTTTCCAAAAACCTAGATTTTCAGAGGCCTAGGTTAAGCAGGAAGAAAAGGAATCTGTGACCAAAAGCTCAGTTGTGCCTCTTTATGGAATCTGGTACACCACAATGTGATCACATTTTTAGTGTTGGCTACCTGGGAAATTGATAACGCTGAAGATTGATGCTGTGTCTGTAGCTAGAGGAGTTTGTCGCAACTCACTACGTCACTGGCAACATGTCAGTCGCTGGTGTCGGCATCGACCACGACAGACTGACGGAACTTGTTGGTAAAATGTCGATTCGTGACGGACCCAAACCTGTCATCATGCAGAAAGCCAAGTACCTCAGAGGTGATGCGTTGTCCCTAGTATTTCACTCAGGCTAATACATATCGCTAAAACATGAAATTGAATCAGATTTTTCAGTAATAGGGCTCAAGCTTGGATGTAACTTTATCTTGAATTGGACTTTTTATTTGGCATTTAGTTATCAAGGAAAAAAGGTTAATGGTTGTGTATAGCTCTTGATGATAACCCATCTCCAGAGCTATATGCTTGCCATATGGGATCACACCTGCCACCCGACACAGATGAACCCATTGAACCCACCCCACTGTAGCCCCAGGTAGGCAGGCTGCTACACATTGTATCTACTCTGGAGGGATGGAAGTGATGGCTGGTTATATACCTAGATGGTTTACCTGTCCATGGACAATCACCCATACCAGATGATAGTGACCTGACTGGTAGTCGAACTCAGCGACCTCTTGATGACAAGTCAAACATTCCGGCTGCAATGCCATCAAGCCTTCTTACCAAGGTTTTTGTGTAATGTAGTTTTTGTTGTAATTCTACTGTGATGCATGTTTGGTGTAACTAAGCACCGAATGATTTGCTGATTGGATCAGATTGATTGTGCATTGTTCGACTGCTCAACATTGAATGCAGGGGAGAAAGATTTAGAGGCCAAATCATATTTAACAACAACAAGTCAGCTTGGTAATTAAGATGGACAGATACATTACGGTGCTTTCTGACTGGATGAAGTGATGCATGTAGACAAAGAGAACCAAATGGAGGGGGTGTCTAATCTAATCTATTGTCTAAGCAAGGCTTCCAGGTGGGATTGTGTCATAGTGGAAGTGGGGAGTGTTAACGTGTTGTAAAAACAGGGACAGTTTGTAAGATTCAAGGGTCTGGCTAACTGGCCATTAAGATGATGATTTTGATGAATGTCTTTTGTCCTTGCTCTGTTTTATTTACACACAAATTTCACAGGTGAATCACTCTGTTGGAAATTTGCAGCTGTCTGTGGGAAAACCGCAACTTTTCTGCCATGCGCATTCTTTGTATAGGATACTGCACTGTGCAGAGTGCTGTCAACGTTAGGAAGCCGTCAGATTTTGTATGGAACTGGCTGGAGGCTGCGCTGTCTGAATCCTGCTTGACATGTCGTGCCAATCTAGGTCACAGGCAGCTCACACCACAGCAAGCAGCTGCTCAGCTGACGTGTCAAGCAGCATTCAGACAGTGTAGACGAGACGGACTGCCGCACGAAGTCAGCCAGCTTCCAAAGTGTTGACAGCACTCTCTGTAGCTCCGCATATTGGCAATATATAAATATGATTAGTATTACGTGTGGCTCGGTAGTCTAACGGTAACATGTCGGACTTGTAATCCTGAGGTAACTCAAGAGGCGCAGGTTCGCCTTCGCACTGGGACACTGCCGGGTAACGACCTTAGGCAAGTTGTTCACACATGTGTACCTCTGTCACCAAGCAGTATAATTTGGTACCGGCTTCACCACTAGGACGTAAATAGGCACAACGCGCGATACGCTGGCCCTGTATCTGTGGTCTTGCAATGTAAAAACTGGTGTCTGGCTGAGGGCCTTAGGAAACGGAGATCAGCGCCGCCCTATGGGCCGTAAGGCTCGGGAAGGACTTTACGTTTTTTTAGTATTAGTATTAGTATCAGTACAGTGCTGTATCAAACTTACACCAGTGCCATGGACATGACTGGTAAGCTGTTCTGTTTTTATTATAATCACTTTTTGGCTGTTTTTATCGTGGCTGCATCGTGTCCCAGCTGGTCGTTGTTTGTGTAGCCTAGCACTAGAGTCATGCTTGAGTGACTGAGGGCCGATTAATTCATGTCCAAGTTAACTTCTGGGTTACCTAACCTAGGTTATCTTGGTCATGAGGTTAAGTCCAGAGGTTAACCTTTGTCACGTTTATTCACGGAAAAACTAACCAGAGTTTGCTAATCTGCGAGTTAAACTTTGTCGATATAACCATGCCATGAATCAAGTGTTTCGATTGGCAGTAGTAGCCATGTGGCTGTTCATTTATGGCCCACTATAGGCTTATGAACTAAATGGCATGTCTGTGAGTAGTAGAGGATATTTAAATGGCAATTACTTTACAGCTTATTTAGACAGGATGCAATAAATGCAATACAACACATTGCAGCAACTACGAGAATTACAATTTCAATATTATGATCGCGATTACGATTATTACAAGGAGTTTCAATCTTGTTAGCTTTACTGCATAATCACCTCTATGTAAAAGTCAACTGTTCCGCGTGAGGCACGCCGCGAGGTCAGTCACTGGCGCAGACAACATTTTCGTGCACAGCAACATGGCGAATTCCGCATGTAGAAAAAGTACAATCATATTACAATAATTTTGCTGACTGTAATGATAGAATTCACTTTGCACAATGCTGTCATGGTTCTTCATTTTTTGGTTCATCGATCTATGACCGTGAAAGGTTTGACGAATGTTCTTATTTACACAAGTCCGCTTCGATCTTGCACTAATTGCAGGTTAACCGCTCAAAATCGCTTGCTAGGCTACACAAAGGCCAGCTCGAAGACGGTGGAATCACGAGAAAAAAGCATGCTTTAGACAAAGGGGAGTGGGCGTGGCAGTGGTGTACAAGAAATTTGAGCAAAGCTCACAAGACGCGCAAAAGCCTATAGCATTTCCAGTTCAGTAGTTATAAGTTTCGAAAATTGCATATCACTTGGACTCGGCCCATCGGGACCCTAATACACATCGGCCATAGGCGCGTGTGGCGTTGGCGACGGTGGCGTCTCCTTGTGAATGATAAAGACTTGTGCAGCCTCATATCGCGAAAAAATCCGTAAAAACCCCTATTTTGGCGTTCAAGGTCACTGAATTCAGCGCCAATCGAAAGCCAGTATACGATTTCCTATTGGTGATTAATAGTAACCTAAGCCTTATCTCGCACCGTTACTGAGATACAGCGAGTTATTGGCCAAAAATCGCAAATTCTGACCACTCCCTCTCATTTAGCGACCTCGTTCGGGGTGACCCCTTTCGAGTTTACGAAAAAGCTTTACGGTTCCTGAAACTAGAGTCTTCCAGGCAGCCGATGGTGAAAATTTGGAGATCCTAGCTTGGACTGTTTTTGCCTGATCCACCCGTGTGACAGACAGACGGACGGACAGAATAGCGATAGCTAAGA
>Ga0209367_1005815_pt1 | contig 17078 bp, 7 predicted proteins | sample WorMetLIZISLAND2_FD_187412 | JGI IMG/M metagenome (GOLD analysis project Ga0209367, IMG submission 187412) | Marine gutless worms symbiont microbial communities from Max Planck institute for Marine Microbiology, Germany - Olavius geniculatus... ... | reverse complement strand
TCTGTGATTTCCCAAGGTAAGACAGTTGCACTAAATAGATGAGGTGGGAAATGAAACCACCATTCGATGACATATAGTCTCATTAATAAGTGTGCCAAAAATTATTATAATCGGACATTCATTGTTCAAGTTATTGCAAAAAATGTAGTCACATGCTTTTTTTTGAGACACAGTGTAGAATGGTAGCAAACAAATAGAGCACCGCCAGCCGTGTGGCTGCTGGCAGCCGGCGTGTTGACGTCGCGCAATGCGCGCCGACGCGGCCTGGCCCGCGGGAATCCCGTGGGTCGTGCGACGCCCGGCGGCAAAAGGGGGGGCGGGCCGGCCCGGACGGCGGCGGCGCGCCCCCGGAAGGGACGGACGGACGGGGCAGCCCGCCCCATCCCTCCTATGCACTGGGCCTACAGCTTGCAGTGAAGTGTAAACAGTGGACAGACGGAAATCGTAGTCACTGACATGAGACCTGAGAGAAAAATAGGCATGTCTAAGACAGACATCGCAAAAAAAGAAGACTTCCAAAATCTATGATTTTCAGACATCTACCATATGCAGCACTGCGCACAAAAAGCAAAACTGAGTTACCAAAATATGACTCAATACTGTAAAAGTCCCACTTTGAACAGAGTAATTGATAAATCTGATAGAATTATCACCAACACAAACGTACGGTAACGATAACCGCATTTTGTTGATTGTTTATTGTTTACCGTAGAATACCAAATTGTTTCTTATCAAAAGTGGCAATAGACTCGGAGACGGTGTGTAAAATATATCGTAACCTAACGTAAGAAAAATTGGCAGTGCAATGTAATTAACTTTTTGCTTTCATCATTATTAGTAAATTGTAACAAAGTATAATGTGTCATGTGTCACTTACTTTTATTTTTAGTAGCAAAAATATTTGACTAACTTTACTACCAGTGGTGTGGCTTGGTAGTCCAGTGGTTAGCGTGTCGGACCCAATGACCGCGAGGTCGTGGGTTCGATCCCTAACCACTGCACTCTCAAGTAACAACCTTGGGCTAGTTGTTCACACACCACAGCCCGTCGGTGCGATGCCCCAGTTTGGGGGCCCTGCTGTCTAAATATCCAAATCCAAAATCCAAAACCAGTTAATGGCAGTTATCTACTCTCGAAAGCTGAAACTTGAAACGGTGCAACATTATCTGCCGTATGCCGTACGTGTAGCCAGTAGCCGTGTTTTAAATATTCGATGGTATTTTGCTGTTTGGATGTGTCTGGTGCAAAAATAGCATTATTTGTTGAACTAACGAATTAATTTAAAGCAATAATGTCCAAACCAGTTCTTGGCTACTGGCACATTCGTGGGGTAAACTTTTTTTTACGCATTCACTACGCTGATGTCGAGTAGGGTCCACCTGGTTACTGTTAATCCAATTACTTCGTTCAAAGAAGCGTGATTTTTGGCAATAATGAGCGCATTATGCTAATTTTTAGCATATGTTTTAATCAGGTAGCTGCAAAAAAGTGAGTCTGTCGCAAAAGTTTTCCATCTATATTGTATTCTTCTTCTTCTTTCCATAATTTACCTGGTGATTTATCTGATCCTCGCCAGGTTGGAGGAGTGCAGAAGTTGACTCTTCACAACCCAGTAGAAGACGTCCGTCAAGTTGGATGAATATTCGATATTGGATATTCGATATTCGCATATTGGGACGAAACGAACAGTTGTGGAAAAAATAGCTTGCAGTGCACAGGCGATTGTATTATGGTTTCTAGTTGAAGCGCTGAGTGCTGTAAGCGGCGTATCGTGGCAGAAAAGTGAAGGTTTTAGCGATTTATGGTAATTTTTCGAATATGCGAATATACAAACATCGAATATGCGAATGTCGAATATTCATCCAACTTGACGGACGTTAGTAGAAGACTGAAGAGGGTTAATCGGAATGATCCACAAAAAAACCCATCCTTGTATTTCTCATTTTTGTCAGAACACTTTTGAAGCAATTCAGACTTGAACTGTTGACTGCTTGCTGATCAAGAGAATTCCATCTGTCAATCACCCTTTCTGAGAAGAAATACTTTCTGAGATCCAGTCGACACTGATGTTTGGCTAATTTGGCACTGTGGCCTCTAGTGCAAAGTGCTGACCTCAAACAATGACTCAAATTTCAGAGTTGACAAACCAAAATATATCTTAAAAACTTCTATCAGATCAGCTCAATTTCTACTTCCCTCAAGTGTCCATAATTTTAGCTCACGTAGTCTAGATTTTTAGATTGTTAGATTGTTATAGATTGTTATTGAAAAGTGTTGATGAAACCAACAATATTTTATATGAACTAGTACCACTTTTTGTGTAGATTGAAACTTCAACAAGTTGAAGACTCCAACTTACACTGTAGCTAGCATTAATTTTTTGATGGCTGCTTGTAGCTGGCTCAGCCAATCAGGCTTCTGTTGGCATATGTTGGACAAGACTTCGAGGACAAATATTATGAATGTGGACCAGGTAATTATTTTATGGTTATAGAGTGAACAAGCCGTCGAACAAGCCGATATTTTGCTGTGTATCGGCCTGATGTTTGCTGTTTACCAATCTCAATCGTCAGCCAAGAAATGATGATTTTTAGTGTGGCCTGAGTAACAAACAGCTACTGCTAGGACCATAGTTGAGAATGGCATTGGCCAGCCAGTCTCCCCATCATGAAATTGCAGCAAGCCTATACAACAGTGGTTTGGCAAATGAGTTACTTACAGTCTAAGTAAAACCATCAGATGGTATAAGTCTATATTTGCTCACAGTTCTACAGAAACTTGGTCTTTGGACCTTGTCACCAAGTGGCACCTGGGACAGTTATGAATTCGTCTAATAAGGTCCGGCCTACGACAAAAGACCTAAGTCTAGCTACAAGAAACGCAACACATTAAATACCGTTCATGATTTTATACATATATAAAACAAGATAGACAGAAAGACAGACACACAAAAATATCATATCACAAAAATTGAAATAATAAATCAGCAAAATTACACAAAGTCCGACTATTTAGTTTAACATTTATACTTAATAATACTGCAAAAGAGATTAAAAGTTCATCAGATAATAATACAGGGGACAAATACACACCAATGGGAAAACAATCACCTAAGTTCTAACAGATAACCCTGGCACCTCACAGTCTACGTTAACAACAGTACAGTAATTATCGGTTCACAGTGCATCAAAAAAATACACCACAGTGCCAGTAATAAACCTAAGAATTTTAGAGACCGAACTACCACAGAAATTACTACCTCGTTACACTCACGCGAATGACACTCAGCTACCGCTACGCCGTAGTTCAAACACGGCCAAATTTACCCAGTACTAAACAGACAATTACAGAGCGAATATGCGGTTAATCAAATAATGTGGCACAGAACTCATGAAACGAGACACCATGTAGTGAGTCCTTGTGACCAGAATAACGGCAGGGAAAAGTACGTGAGAGCGTTGGCGTGCCAAACAGAGGATACACGTCGAGCTACGCAGACGCGGACAGCGTCAGTTTGTCAACAGTTCCGCGGCAATGACGACTGCGTCCAACGGTGACGCAGCGAAAACCCAGCGTCGAACAGGTGGCGACGACGGGATATCACCAGCTCCCGGCGATGGATATGGTCGGATCGCGGCCCAGCGCCGACAAGATCCCCGACTCGTTGAAGATGTTCCTCAATTTTTCAAAGTTGATCCCAAACTCGTCCCAACTCTTCAGAAGTTGATCCCCGACTCGTCAGATCAGCTCGGAGTTGTTCCCCAACTTATCCGCCTGACAAATGTACGCACAATGATCAATCATGCGGCCACAAAACCATTTAACTTACGGACACAAAGTGGAACTACTATAACACAAAAATTACCACAAATCAGCAAACAACAGTTTTCCAAATATATCTCACATGAGCAAATACATACTGCGTATAGCTTACTACAATGCCGACTAACCTACAACAGCAGATATACAATCTACAACGGGTTAGAGAGGAAAATACTCGAACGTCAAACTTACCGCTTACAGCGGCCACAGGGCTTTTAAAGCACCTCCAACCAGAGCACACACCCTTCTGGTGGAATTACTGCTTGTCTCGAATTAACGACGACGACGCATATACACCAGTACCGACGTTACGGTCACTGGGTATCACATAAGCCCTTACATGGCTTCACTCGAGCTGTATACAGCAGCGACGCGTCACACAGCGCGTTCTACATACAACTGACAATCAATCTGGCGGTCTGTTTATTCGAGCTTCCCGTGCTTAAACCGGTTACAACCGAACCTGGCCTAGCCTATGTTACATCACATGACAATAGTCACACGCTTACAGGGGGATACAGAAACGAGGCCTGTGAAACAAGCGGCTACACGAGGTGACAGAAAATATCAGAAACACAAATACAATACAAAATAACTCAAAATACGGAATTAGCGAACTCGCGTGATAGAATACGACCCACGCGTACTACCTATTTAATATTATACGGCAAAACGGAGCCTTACGTGAAAACCAACCATGACAGACCTTAGGGCGTACGGCGCATGCCAAAGGCCCATCACCCCTGGACTAAAGCATCAGTCTGTGCATGAAAGCATCACACAGTGATGTTGGTGTTTTAGGTCCTGAGTTTAACCGTGACAGTTGGTTCAATGAGAAATTCAATCTTGGACTGGATTTTCCGAACGTGAGATATATTTATTCAGTATTTTTATTAAGAGATTATGTTTTTAGTTGGTGCTGAGAAGATAGGGTAAGATAGGGTAAGATACTGCAGTGTTGGTGATGCAGAACAATTATGTACCTGATATTATGTATTAGTATAAGTGTACAAAACAACAGTTTTATACTCTAGTTAACAGCAACGTGCACCATCACATCGCCTAACTGTCAAGTGTCAATGTGCTGTTAAATAATATCATCTTTTTATGATTTTTGCTGTTTTCGATGTGCCAGTCATTGCATGTTGCCATTAACTAGTGTATAAACTGATGTTTTGTACATTTATATTTGCTGTTTTATTACAAAAATAATGTTTTCCTGTCGGTGATCAATAATGATCCACCTGTTTTCCACTGCTATGAAGACAGAGAGCCTTATATTTTGGGGTCATGGCGTTGACCTGACGTGACTCATCGGTGGGCACTTTCTTATTGGTGATCAATGATGACCATGCATCAGTCTTGCACAGTCACAGAGATACGGGGCATCAAAGATTTTGGGGTCACGACCTTGACCTTTTGGGGTCACGTGACATCACTGGTCACGTGACCATTGGACTTGGCATATGCTATTTCCTATTGGTGGTCTATTGTAACCATGCATATATCTGTCTTCCACCGTTACGGAGATATAAAGCCTCAAACTTGCAGACCGGTATTAAAACATCTCGGTATATAACCAACACCAAGATTAACTCAGCCTTCCATCCCTCCTAGAGTGGCTACATCAAGTACCAGCCTGTCTGGCTGTGGTCAAGGCAGGGATGCATTCAAGTATGGTGGGTGGCAGGTAACAGATGTCGCATTGTCCATATGGCGGGTGATGCTTTGTAGCTCTGAGATGGGTTTGCTGAGCTACGGTATTCCATTTAACCAATGTTCTGTGGTTGTGCTGGCATTGTGTGTTACAGTTGCCATATTATATGGATGGCAATGTGAAGCTTTCTCAGAGCAACACCATTTTGCGTTACCTGGCTCGCAAACACGGACTAGGTACTATAAGTAGTTGCTTAACTCTATTTTTTATTCACATTTGCTGATCAGTTGTTTTATTCATGATGTCATGCGAATTATGGACATGTTCAAATTGATGCAGCTAGAAGTTGTTGCCTTGAAGTTCTGATGGCAAATGCAATTTGTCAGTTAACTGGCTGAAGTCAAACAATAGTAGTTAGGTGTCTTATGGCCACCGATTATTCATTCCAGAAATGAATGATAATGCTGGTAAGTTGGTAACGATTTACAATTGTTAGTACTGTAGTTAACTTTTCAAAAGTTAACAATAAGTTAGTAACCAATACTGTCAGATAAATTTTACTGTGGTCATTGTGCAACAAAATGCATTTTTATTGTGTGGTTTTTACGCGCGAAAACAGTTACTGCTTTCAGTGCATCTTAGCCATCACAGTTCTGTCTGTCTGTTCATCTGTCTGTTTGTCCATCCGTCTGTGTGTCGCACGTGTGGATCAGTCAAAAACAGTGCAAGCTAGGATCACCAAATTTTCACCTTCGGCTGCCTGGTAGACTCTTTTTTTAGGAACCGTAAAGCTTTTTTATAAATTTGAAGGGGTTCACCTTGAACGAGGGTGGTAAATGAGAGGGGGTAGGAAAAATTTGAAATTTTTAGCCAATAAGTTGCTGTATCTCAATAATGGTGCGAGATAGGGCCTAGGTTACTATTAATCACTAATAAGAAGTTGTACACTGGCTCTCGATTGCTATTGAATTCAATGACCTTGGATGACCTCAAATGCTGGAAAAGGGGTTTTTATGGATTTTTTTGGCGATTTTGGGCTGCAAAATACATTTCAAGAGCGAATTGCACCGAAACCAGTTGAGATAGACATGGAAAAGCTGCATCTGAAATTTTCAGCATTGAACGTAGATTTCAGCAATCAAGGTCTCGATTTTCTAGGTTCAAGGAAAGCTGCACACAAGGGCATCAGATAATGGTACCCCCGTAAAAGTCGCTATTTTACCCTTGTTGGCCAGCCTTTCGTGAAACCGGTTGCAGATAGGCATGGGCATGCTACCTATTACAACAAGCACTAGTAATGAACTTTTCAGTCGTGTCAACATCGATGACTTTGAAAGACCCTGTACTTCAAAAAATAAGGGGTTTTTATTGTTTTTTTTGCGATCTTCGGCTGCAGCGCACACTCTAAGGATGAACTGCGATGAAATGGCTGGAGATGGACTAACAGTTTGCGAACAGTAATTGCTATAGACTTTCGCACGTTTCGTGAGCATTAGCTCAAATTTCTTGTTATCATAAGGAGACGAGTTGCTTTGTCATTAGACTTCTTTTGTTCCAAAATATGTGTGCCAATGTTAGTGCTGTCAGAGAATGGAGTTTTTGGTATGTGAATGCTCTCTCCTGAACGGGCTTTAATGCTCAGCATTATGGTCTGCCATTATGTAGTCAATACAGGGAGTGAGTAAAAAGTTAGACTGATTTGTTTTTAAAGAAACTGCTCAGAAGTGGAGTGTATTTTTATTATCTGGGAGTGATTATGTGTTAGTTATAATGTTGTAGCTGCAGAGACAGATGCTGAACATATCCGTTTGGACCTTGCACTGGATGAGGCCGTCGATCTGAAGCATTCTGCTGGCGCTATCAGCTATAATCGAGAATTCGTATGTCTTTACTTTTGTTAGATTTTTTGCCAAAAATATATTAATCTGACTCATTTAAAAATAGCCATCAGGCCTATTCTTTGTAACCAGTTATATGTAGTTCTGTAATTGCCTCTTAGGTATTATTTGAAGTTTTCTTTTGAAGTTAAATTTTCTAGTCGGCAAACTCATCTTAAATTTAGCAAAGAATGAAGTCTTCGCTGCAGCAGTGCCGCAGGGTTGAAGTTTGTAGCGGTTGTCTGTCAAACTTGCACCAATAGAAGAAATTCTGTTTACCAGTGTTGTTGCAGTGAGTTTAGATTTGAAATATCTGTTACTTTTTTTACTAGAGCAGCTTAATTTTGCCTGACTTCTGCACTCTTGTCATCACATATTTTTAGTATTATCCAAAATCCAAATATGTGATCATATTTCGCTTGAGGAGTTTATAGGCCAGTTAATTGAAATAGGAACAAGGACACAGAACCTTATGCTGGAAGCAAAGTTGAAGCACATATCTACAATGTAGTTTGTGCAATGCCATGGACACAGTTGTGGATAGTTGAAAAAAGCTTTGCAGCAGCTGGACAATGGCTGTGGATTGTGGAATAATCTGCTGGTCAAATTTTGACAGTGAAATATTACTTTTTAACAGTTTAAATGAAGAGTTCTTTTTGTTCGACTAAGACAGTAGTACGTTGTGAAATTTTTTTACAAATTTAATTGTGACAGTTATCAAGTTATGACTGGTCTTACTTTCTCAGTCATTTCATGGTGTTTCATAAAAAAAGCACTCTTGGTGAGCTTCACTTGCTTCACTGATGACAAATTGTTGAAGTTTAACCATTGCAGGCACAAAATCAAAATCGCCCAAAACGATCACTTTTACACACTTGTGGGGATAGCTTTACTTGTACACCTTCCAGCAAGACAGCACACTAGCACACATTACTTGCGAGATCATTGAGTTTTTGGATCACATGATGCCTGATTCCATGCCCTTTTGTTGCTTAGTGCTAATATGATAAACTTTTTTCATCAGTGAACGAGATTAAGTTCACCATCGAAGCAGGGTAACTATTCAGCAACTGTCAGCACCAGTTGTGATAAGTGAGTTTGTACTCACTGCACATTATTATGTCAGCATTACATCACGGCTAGCAAAGAATATTTAACAAACCACCATATTTCGTTGAAATATTTTGCATAGGTTTTTTATCAGCTACATCTCGTAGAAAAAATTCATGTAAATTGATCATCATTTGAGTGAATTATGAAAGAAAGAAAAAGGGTGCCTTTTTACGAAACATTGTGCATATAATTGCCTCAGTCATCACACTAGCCAGATGTTTTATCTGTATTATGCGATTGCGTTCACTGCAGTGTGATTTTTGTTTCATTTGGATCAGATCAGTGTTTATTTACAAGCTGCTGTGGTTATTATATAGCATTAATTGTGATTTCTGTGGGGTGTTTTATGAAGGAATCCTTGAAGCCAGGCTTTGTCAAGCGGACTTCTATCAAGCTGAAGCAAGTTGACCGTTTTCTTGGTGCTAACCAGTGGTTTGCTGGTGACAGGGTGAGGTTATATTGATTTCACGACAGTATTACTTATCATATGCACTGTATCTCTGAAAACCAGACCCCTGATACATTTCTAAATAGCTCTCAGCAATCCTGGTTCAGTATCGTAGTGTTATTATGGTTGTAGCAATCGGCACTGAAACCGTGTTTTTTAGCAATGTCGAACCTTATCGAAACCGCAGTTTTAGGCTCGCTATTGATGGTTTCGGATTTTTGGTTTTGATAAATAGAGCAGCTCTAGCGTCATGGCTGTGCATTGAGCATTAATAGTATGTGTACGCCTGTCGCTTGCCGCGGCGAGACTTGCCGAGCGGCATTGCAACACGTCTCGCCCTCAAGTTCTTGTTCTCGGGTCCCAAGTCCTTGGCCTTGTTCTTGGCCTTGAGACATAGTCCTCGGCCATAATATCGAGGACTTTCATAAATTCTGTCCATTCTCAATGTATTACCGACAAACTGGGAAAAAATGTTGAACATTAGCTATTGACATAATGAAACCTGTGACGCTAACAATTGGAGTCCACTCACTTATGTCACATTGGTCTGATATGTTCCTAGTGGCATCACACTGCAGGATTCAGTGTTTGGTAGTCATGGTCATTTGACCGCTTGTTTTGGGGCTGTATTTAATTCTTCAAAAAGCGTAACAAGCTGTTTGTAACTCTGTTTGAGTAATCTTGCTTTAAAGAAATTTTTGTCAGCATCTTACTATCAGCAGCACAGCAAATGTATGTATGACCTATGTGTGTTACAGTTCAAATGTAATGGACATTATCACGTACCAGTATTTCTTGTAGTTTTTTGGTTGGGAAATGTGCGTTGTTTTTCCTGCATGTCTTTATGACATCAGACAGTGTATCAAGAGCAGGAATGGATGGTGGGCAATTAATTACTGAATTGTTTTTTGTGTACTGTGTAGCTGACATTTGTTGACTTTGTTTGGTATGAGCTTCTTGATCTACTCGACGCTATGGATCCTACTCTGCTCAGTGACCTCTCAAATTTGTCCAGCTTTCGCAAACGATTCCAGGCATGTGGTTAACTTGCTATGTGCTTACTCTAATGTATGCATGCGCTTACAAATGTCAACTATAAAAAACCCAGGGTTGAGAAAATCAGTTTTTTAAATTATAAGCTCAATCTGGTGGTTCTGTTGGGTTTAGAGTTTTCAGGGTTAAACCCAGGGTTTTTATTTAAAGCCAAACTTAATGGGTTTATGTCGTTTTGCATGATTTTTAATTTAACAGAACAAGTGCTGCTAGATGATGTTCTCACGAAGTAAATATACAAAGAAATTCCTTATTTATTTGCAGAGCTGGGCAGTAACGATGTAATTCAGTTATGTAATTCAATTACAAATTACAATTATTGTAATTTGTAATTCAATTATAGGTAATGTATGTTTTAATGTATGTTTTTTTATGTGATTTGTAATTGGTATTTCAATTACATGGTCATGTAATTAGTAATTTCAAATTATATTACAGTTTTCAATTACATTTGTAAGTTTTAAGTGGTAACATCTATTAGTTTTATATTAAGCATCATGTCGATCTCTCTTACTTACTTAACTACAATTTGCCATGTGATTAATATTTTCAGTTATAACTTTTTTTCTGCACAAGTTGTATGTAGACTGTAGATAGCAGACCTTCCATTTCGCTAATCGTGGGATGAACACTAAACAGTCTGCATCGCTGATCGTTGTCGAGTCATAAAACATTTCTACAATTGCTCTTTTCCCAGGCCTTTAAAGTGACATAGACCTTCATGTGATTACATGCTGTAACTCACATTACTAAATATTAGTTGAGTTTGTAAATAGTGTAGACAGTAGCTGACATTAACAGGTAATTGGTGTGTTGCTGCTTGCTCCTGGTGTTTTTTGGTTTGATAATTAATAGTAACCGCAGTACTAATGTACTGCTGCTAGTTTGTTAAGCAGTATTTTAGTAATAAAACAGCAAATATAAATGCTCAAAACATCAGTTTATACACAAAAGGTGATATTGCCCGTATCACACTGACTGTGTGTCAGTGTGCTGCTGAATAATATCACCTTTTGTGATTTTTGCTGTTTTTGATGTGCGAGTTCTTTATTGTAGCCATTAGCAGGTGTATAAACTGATGTTTTGTGCATTTATATTTGCTGTTTTATTACTAAAATACTGTTTTCCTACTGGTGATCAGTTAGAAAGATGAACTGTTAGACATGGATTCGTACAACATTGTAGGTTCTGCCGGCTATCAAGCAGTACATGGAATCCCAGCAGTTCTTCAGTCATCCATTCAACAATAAGATGGCAGCGTTTGGCAATATCTGATTGCAACTGATTTGAGTTCAGTTCAGCAATGGCTGCAGCAGTGGCAATCTGTTCACATTATTCGATGCATTCAGTATTAATTTTCTGCTACTGTTAGATTTGTTTGTTTGTTCGCATTTTATTAAGTAAGTTTAGGCTGTTATTGTTATGTGGATGTTTCATGTAGAACTTTAAAGGTAAAGTTTAACTTTTAGTTGTGTTGTTAGCTACAGGGTTTTGCATGTTTTGCTTGTTGATTGTTCAGTAGCAATTGCTGTGGAAGCCTCATAAGCTTCATGGCTGTCACTAGGCTAGAACATCTAGTTTTATTCAACGATATTTGCTGCATTCCTGGTAGAGGTGTGCAGAAACAGATTTTTTTGTACCAAATCTATCTCATTTCATTGACTTCATTCCCATCTCATTCTCTTCTGAAACTGAAATCTCATCCTTTTATTTTCATTGAGCAATTCCAACTCTTGTGCCATTTTAATTTTTTTTGTTTGGCGATGTAACTGAGACATCAGGGTATTTATGAAGAATTTTTTTCAGGCTGCATGCCTGTGTTGACCCCCAGTGGATAAAAACTAATTTCTATTTATCATTTGCTGAACTAAGTAAGTTGTAATAATCGTAAGACTGTTGCAACAATGCTGACTGCAGCACATTTGACTCAAGTGCTTGCTAGTGACTGACAGCGTGCAGTCCTGCATCTTGGTTGCCATTCTTTTGCATCTACACTGTGTTCAGAAAAAAACACACTCTTGCGTTTTCTTTTATATTGTCATGGTAAATGTTTAGATTTCCACAAAATTTTCACGGAATGTTTAGGAGGAAACTAGTATTCCATCAAAATAAAAGTTAAATATTCTTTGCTACCACTGACGTCATGCTGATGTCATATTGTTGTGTTTGAAAATTATGGGTTTTGCCTTTGAAAGGAAACGTTTGATGAAATGTTAAAACACATAAATTGATCAGTGTGATAACTGAACTTAAAAATATGCTAATCCATCTCACAATTTTCCATTGTGAATTGTTTTCGTGGTTTATCTCCTTGGCCATGTGCGAGATCTTCAACTTTGTTGATGTTGGCAGGCATTCGTGCACTTAGCACTGCGTGGATGACCACTTGCTCGCTATCAGTCGAACGGCTTGATACTGCCGGACATGTCAATTTTTTTATTTGAAAGTTTTTTCCATCAATATTCAATCCTCTGTTCATTGTCCAGAAACGTGCAGCTCCACAACTCTTGCTGTCTCGCAGACATTTATCAATGTCTGTCTTCAAAGGTAAAACATTTAGAAACATGAAAATATGACGTCAGCATGACTTCGTTGAAAGCAAAGAATATCTAACTTATACTGATGGAATACTAGTTATCTCTTGGACATTCCCTGAAAATTTTTTGGAAATCTAAACATTTGCCACATAGACATAAAAGAAAACGTAAGGGTGTGTTTTTTCTGAACACAGTGTAATTCCCATTCCCATTTCGTGGCTGATCGTATTCCCATTCCTGTGGAAATCCCGTGGAACTTACCAGATTCTGGTCTATCCCATTTTCATTATTTCGTGGACTTTTCTACTTTCCAGTGAATTGTTTGTTTCTTGTGTTGGCTGTTTCACCATAGGTCCAGTGCCTTTCAGTACTGACGGACTAATAATATTTTGCATGTGATTTGTTGCTTAGTTATCAAATTAAAAGTTATTTAAAGTTTATAAAGCTATCTGTACAACTTAGTCATTGTACTGAAAGAAAGGGAAGGTAAAGGAAGGTGAAAAGAAAAAAGAATGTGCAGACCTTATAACTAATGGATGTTATTGTCAGTTGGGTTTAGTTTTTTTAAAAATTAAATATGCCATATTTAGAACATTTTATTTATAGCATGTTTCCAGCTGATGCTATGATACATAAAATGCTCAGTTACTCAGTTCAGCTTTGTTCATGTTAGCAAATGGTTGTTTTTGTGTGGATTCTTTTCTTGTGATATGGTCACATGGTTTGAGTTATAACAGTCATCATTGTAACATCTGAATTTTTCAACTGTTCTTACTTACATGTTAGTAAAATGTGTCAACCTTGCTCATTGTGCTCTTATCCAGTATTTCAGAGTGCAACTCCTGAAGTAGGATTTTCATATGTGTTGGTTTAATTATGGAGAATTTATCCTAGAGTCAGAGATGCAGTAGTGGCAGTAGTTGAGTTTTAAGTTTGGAGGTGGTTATGTGGTAGTCTTTGTTTTCAGAACTTGGACTCTATAGTCCTGAAAACTCAGACATAGATCCACAGTCCTAGGATTCGGGATTAAGAAATTTGTAACGTTGGGATCTTGTTTTTGTAGGATTACATTAATTGATTGATCATTATTTAGTATCTTTGCACAGTGTTTACAAAGAACGCCCACTCACGTTTTCGTTCATATCTCCCTGGAAAATGTTTAGATTTCCACAAAGTTTTCAGGGACTGTTTGTCAGTTAATATTTATTCCATCAGTGTAAAAGTTAGATATTCAAAGCTACTGTTGACGTCATGCTGACGTCACGTTTTCATGTTTGCAAATTATGAAAGACAGACATTTGACAAAATGTATGCGAGTCAGCAAGGTTTATAAAACTATAAGTTTGTAGAAGATGCTTCTGAACAATAGAGAGACAATTGAATATTAATGAAATGAAATTTGTAAACGAGATAATGTTCATACGAACACGAAGTCTCCAATGCATTTCGATAGTTAACAGTATATGTCCATATAAATATAATCAGTGAGCTGTTTAGACTGGTAAAAAAAATCAAACAGTTTAGTTTCAAATTGAACAGCAGCAATAATCTTTTCATCGTTCTCTTTTTTAAACTAAACAACAGACATTGTCAGTCACAAGACCATTCGATTCACTATAAATGGTCTATCATCACCATGCATTTATCTTTCACCGTTATGGAGATATGGCGCCTCAAAGATAATGGGGTCGCGAGTTTGACTTTTTGGGGTCACGTGACGTTATGGGTCACATGACCATTTGACTCCCAGGAGCGGAGTTCCTATGGGTGGTCCATTGACCATGTGTCCGTCTGGCACAGTTACGAAGATATGGCGCCTCAAAGATAATGGGGTCACGAGTTTAACCTTTTGGGGTCACGTTTTGTTCAGACAGCGACGAAATGCAACTTAAAGTACAGAGCAGCACTTTTGCATGCATAAGTAATTTTTATGAGATAGCTAAGTTAAGGTGTTTTTTTTCATCTAACACAGTCTCGGAAAAGTATTACTATATATTTTAGCAAATTGTTAGTAATTTCGAAATATGTATGCCGCTAATCCCGGGATTGAGTACAAAGGCCAAGATACTGAAATTAAGGATCCCAGGATTGCAATCACTATCCCTAAAAAACTTGAACCCAGATGACACTTTGTGATTTGGTAGTAGCCCAGTCTTTGTGGAGTGCACAGTAACGATTTTGTGATCCTGGCTTGCACCACTTTTATTTTGATAAGACAACAAAGTTTGACAAACACGCAAACGGACAGACGGTTCTTTGATAGCTAAAACGCGCTTAGCACTACGTGCTGTCGTGCGTAAAAAGCTTACACATTTACTTATTTAGCACTCGAGAGCTGTCGTCCATTTACATATTCTTCGATGGAGAAGGTAAACGAAAACAAACAAATAAAATACGACAAGAAAAAATAATGGAGGTTGTTGGTGTCGAAGTTACGCCGACAGTGAACACGGACTCCGCGTCGTCGTCTGCTTCGCCGGAAATTCCGGCGGAGTTTCAGCAGAGAGAGAACGGAGATGGGGACGAGGAGGGGGCGTGGCCTCTGCCAGTGGTTGTTGCCGAGAGAGTGGAGAGTCCTGATGGTGCACCGGTTGAACTTGACGCGCCCCTCCCATCCGTCACGGACAGTGAACGACCTACTAACCCCGAGACGGCTGAAGTCGCACACTTAACGTCGCCACAGCGAAAACGACGCCCACTCCGTACGTAATTTTGTTATCTTAGTTTACAATAATTCTAGCGGTAGATCGTCGATCCTGCTGTTAGCACTGGAAAATTGCTAGCGCAGTGGCTATAGGTCCGTCTAGACGGACCCGGAAAATTTTTTTTTCAAGGTCCGTCCAAGACGGAACTCCAATTTTATTTTATGGAGTTCCGTCAATGCCAGGGAGTCTGTGCGGCAGTGTCGCACAGACGCCCTGGCGGACGGCAGCCAACTATAGCGACCTCAGCACCAGACGGCACATCACGGGCTCGCCAGTAGGCAAAGTACCAAACGGTCTCCAGCTTCATCTTGATTACATCAGCATTACACACCTAGTTTGGGTGTTTACATGTCGTCCCAAAATTCTCTCAAATAAGCTAGCCGTAACTAACCCTAAACACTAATCCTAACTCTAACTTTATCTGTAGCCATAGTCATAATATTGATAATAAATCCTATTCCTTTACCCAAAACACTAGCGCTTTCTTGCGAATTTCTTTGTAAGATTTACATTTACATTTCATACGCAATCACTAATATCGACGACGAAAACCTGTTTTAGATGATGAAAGCATGCTGAATAAGCGACAGAATAACACAATAATAATTTAGAGTATTAACTGAAAAAAAGAAAAAAGTATGAAATTGGTAGAACCGGGATTCAAACCTGCAACCTACAAAAACGAGGTCGATAGCTTACGCACTAGGCTACAGCTGCAACGAAGAATATCTCACTACAGACTTTATATAAATATTGTCCGAATATGGCTATGCCTGTGTCTACTCAGGCGATCGATGATGTCATCTGACATTTATGGCTCTGGTGAATCATTTATAAATATAACACATTGCTGCAACTTCCCCAAGCCTCACGCCGTATTCGAGTGCAACTAGCGTATTGTGGCAGCACTGAGCATAGATTCACTTATTTACATGAACGCTGACAACATTGGACGGACCTTGAAAAAAATTTCCGGGTCCGTCTAGATGGACCTATAGCCACTGCGAAATTGCTAGAGGTAGATCAGGTAGATACATTATTGCAATCTACTCTTAGCACTGACCGTAAATAAAATGCATTCAGAAACACAATTTAGGCGGTAGGTTTTGTCCAGATGAACTACTTTGGTTGCCTTTCACACAAAGAATCATCTCTTTGGTTTTGACACAGTTTAATGTCATTGCGATCTCGATTTCTACTCTTGATTTTGTTCAGATATTGACATATCTAGACAGATATTGATGCCCCTAGATTTTTTGGGGTTGGCATCAAAGTTGTTTTTTTCGACTTCGATCACGCTGAGTGTACTCAAAAGAAAGAAAAAGGTTATTGTGACAGTTACAGTTACAGGGTTACACTCTTCAACAACGTTCTCAGAGGAATCATGCAGTGTAGACTTGTCTGAAAAGAAAGGCTTTCAGCTTAGATCGGAACTGTTTGCGACTGTTGTGTGGTGAACGTAGATCAGGTGGAAGCACGTTCCAGACGACAGGAGAAACTTCGCTGGCCACTGGACGTGTTAGCCCGCGAAACGAACAGGTCGCCGCGGCCAGCCTAACAGAGTGATCGACGTGACAAGTCCGAGATGGGCAGATGACTTGCTTGAGGTAGACGGGACCAGTACCCCGGACACAATCGAAGGTCAAAACAGCAATCTTAAACTGTATCCTGGCCATGACTGGCAGCCAGTGAAGAGTGTCGCGAAGCATCGGTGTAATGTGTTCGTATTTGCCGATACCAACAACCATACGAGCGGTGGCATTCAGTACCATCTGTAGCTGGCGTGTGACTGCACTAGACGTGCCATACAGCACCGCGTTGCAGTAGTCCACTCGGTTAGCCACAAAGGCAGTAGCGAGTGTGCGC
>Ga0209367_1005812_pt1 | contig 17079 bp, 12 predicted proteins | sample WorMetLIZISLAND2_FD_187412 | JGI IMG/M metagenome (GOLD analysis project Ga0209367, IMG submission 187412) | Marine gutless worms symbiont microbial communities from Max Planck institute for Marine Microbiology, Germany - Olavius geniculatus... ... | reverse complement strand
TGTTATTGACTCTGCCACACTTAACGCTTTCAAGTCTGGTCTCGAGAGGACAAGAAATGAGAAGATCGGCTTTTTCACGGACTGATGGTCCACCAAGCCGATGGCCTCACCTATTCATCTGCATTTAGGTGCGGCCGCACCTGGTATGTACCTGGTATGTACGTAAATCGAAGTTGTCTATTAACCGATCCACTTGGGTAACGGGTTTTGTCGAATTCCCAAGTTTGTCCCCAAAAATTCTCAAGAAAATTTCTAGGACTCACCGTATTTAAGTAGTTGAAGTAAGAATTGCACATAAAAATGACTAGGCCATCCGGCACAAATGAACAACAGAAACTGAGTTTGAAGATGTCTCCAAATTTCACTGTCTATACTCACCGAACACAACTAGGCCTACACGATGTAAAAATGTCAACCCTAGCTTTTCAGCTGAGATGGGGCACATGTTCCAGTCACGGAAGCGGAGTTGCCTCGCTGGATGGCGCTGAAAGAGAAAGGCCACGGAACGCGGCTCTGCGGTTGTGACAGCAATCCGACGGCCGAGGTCGCTGATGAATTGCGCCTCTTCCTCTCAGCGCACCCAGTGTCTCGACGGTGACTGGGACACCGTCGCCGCGAGCGAGCTGTACTTGGACTGCTTTCGTGCTTCTGCCTTGGTAGCCACGGCGCCTGGTCCAGACACCGCCCGGTCAAGATGACTGGCAGCCAGTGTGTCTGGAGTCTGGACAAGTGAAATCCCAGGCAAAGCAGCGGCCCTACTTCCAAGGGTTTAAGTCTGGCTGGGACGTCGGATGACCTTGAAGGGTCATAACGCACTATAACGCCAATCGTGCAGAATCCCAAAGTTGCCCCAAATTCCCAATTTTACCTAAATTCGTCCAAAACAAGAGGATACAAGCGCCCTGATTCTTTCTGAGACTTTGGCGCTTTATAAATCATTTACTTACTTACTTGCTTAAATTAGCCAAATTCCTAAAATTGGCCAGTATCATAAATTTACCCAAAATTTTTCTGTCTTAAGATTATCTGCTGTTTAGGATCTTCTGCTTTTTAGGATTCCTTGTCTGTCTGTCTTCTTTCTTACAGCTACTGTTTGATGGTCTGTCCATAAGCTCTTCCCCTAAGGCTTACTATCATAAGCTGGATAGGTCTGTTTGTTGAAGTCATCTGTCTGTCCGCACTGTAAGGAACGACTATTTGTCCTAAACCCGTTCGCTAAGGCTTGACGCCATAATTTGGATAAGAATTGTGTTCATGTCTGCTGTAATAGAATTCTGAAATGCTTCATAACAAGCTGTTGTCTTTGCTAACTGTAGGCCTAATTATGGACCAGAACTCAGACGTTGAGATAGAACTTTATGAAGAAATCATAGAAGATTAAGGATACAATTCTCGCCGGGCTCAGGCACCTAGCCAAATGTTGGCAGTTTCTTGTCCGTCGGATAGGACCAAATTCCAAGGACCCAAATCGAATGAAGATAGAGAATTAATTGCCCACGACTTGCGGCCCGCCCTGGGATCTTATGATGAGCTAGCCGAGGTTTCTCAAGTGCCGCAAAATGATGTGGCCGCAACAAGATCTCGCTCCCGTGCCGTCCCTTTTCTCTGCACTACAGTTTCTAAGTTTCTGACGAGGTAATAAAAGTACTCCATTCTGAATACCAGCTATGTAAACAAGTTTATTTTCAAGACCAAGACTTGTTCTCAATAACTAGACCAACACGTTTCATGCATCCCAAATATTTTAATGCAATGTTTTATTATGTGCACGTGTAACTACTACAATATTCATGAGTCATAAGTACTGTAGCATAGTCTTCAAATTTTCATTACTTATCACAAGACCAAAACTTCACTTTGTCCTCATGACACCTCGCTTGGAGCCTCTGTCCCACGGACTACATCACTGCCAATCTATCTTCGTACATTGTGACTTGCTGCAATCATGTTGTGGTTCATACTCATAGGCCAACTTTTCTGCACTCTGTTCAAATTTAATAACAAATATTAGGTGATAATTTACATTCACAACAATTAGTTTAACACAGCAATTTGCAACGTTCTGGGGTTGCATTTTGTATTAGTACACAGCGGTGGTATTTGTCAGTAGAATTCCTGCATATTTTTGTCAGCTCAACTATGAAAGATTTAATTGTTTTAAGAGCCATTATTTCATGTCATTGTCCTCAAGGCTCAAAGTCTCAACTTGCACTGCACTCCAATACACTGCATGTACATCATAAATAATCCTTTATTTCTGTATGGTTAAATGCCAAGACAACAAACAGAAGATTACAACACAGCAAATTGCAAAATTACAAGTTACTATAACAAAAAAAATTACAGGAGCACCTAATTTACAAAACTTCCTAGTAAATTTTCCTAACATCTAACAACCTGCAATTTCCTAGATTTTTTCCAGTTGCTATAATTAGCCAACCACTCGAGTACATATTACATTGGCTTTCCAATACATACATGTTTTAAACTTTTAAACCGTTCTGCTCGGCAAACTCTGTATGACTGGAAAGGAATATTATGGTCTGTAAAAAAATCTGCAACAGAAAAAACCTAAAAATTCTCATACCAGACTTGAACCGCAGTAGATTAACAGAGAAAAAATAGGCTTGTTGAAACAGAAACACCTGCGCTACAGTCTAATGCAGATGTTTAGACAGTCATAATCTGATGTGTATAGAGGATTGGTTTTGTTAGTCACTTCAATATCTGAAATACTTCACATCAGCGTAGCATAATATAAATGCAAACAATACGTCGTGCAGATACATATCTTACTGACAATAAATAAATTAGGCGTATTCTTGCAACGGTCACTGTGCCAGCATCTTGATCTTGCCAGAAGCAGAAGGTTTACAGCCGCCATGTACACAAAGACTTCTACCAGATGGCATGTTGTTATTTGCCGTCTGTGTCAGTAAACTACATGAATCGGGATCGTTCGAATCGTCGGCCTCCTCTGAAGGTGAGGCTGGGAAGTACAGAGCCGCCCGCGCTGCAGTGGGTAACACGCAAGACACCCCTCGACCAATGTTGGGCGAGTCTGTGACCTTCGTTGAGCTGACCAACTTACAGTCGACACAACATCGAGGTGTGAAGTGGTAGCAGTCGTCGCGGTAGCAGCAGTTGACGTAGACTGCTGGCTGATAAGCCAGGCTGCGGTGAGATGATATACCGCGGCAGTATACGGCATCCAGCTTGCTGTCCCGTACCGCCTTCGGGTCACAGTCAGTCGCTGATAACCATGGTGGCACGACGGCCGATAGCGATACACACTGGCCCAGGTACACGTCACTGCTGTCTGAGTGGTCTTTCCAGTCCGTCGACAGACTGCTGCTGCTGTCCTCCCGCCGGAGTTTTGATATGTTAACGTCTTCCAGCGAACCCTCACTGAACACACAGCAGATAAACCATCGTTATGACAGCAAAAGTTTAAAGGGCATGTATACACATTGCACAGCTACGAAGCATCACCTGCTATATGAGATCACAGTGTTACTGGCCACCCGACAGGTAAACGTGCCCTGCCTTAATCGACTTGCACTCATTTTAGAGAGATGGAAGGCCGAGCTGACTCATTCTACACGACTTATTTCAGCACAATCCAGATTCAGTGGAGAAATCACTCACTTACCAATGCCACTATCAGGCTGATTAGCAAACACACTGCCACAGAGAAGAATTATAAAATGTAATCACGGACATCAATAAGAGTTTTCAAACATGGTCTCTGTATTACTAAAAATTATGGCAAAAGTCTGGTGATTGATATGGCACTGTGTACATGAGTCAAACTTGTGACCAGAACCACTTTATAATCTCCGACCTGACAGATGACTGGCATTGAGCAAATGACATCACAACACACTACATGGCCATACATTGCCTATGCGAGCAAACAATCAGAAAAGCAGAGCAGCCAGCAGACATACCACCACCCCAATCAGCCACATTAGTCCTTCATCCCATAGCTCAAGTACATGGATCTAAACACATTTTACATCTGTTATCTGTAAAATAAAAGAAATAATAGGAACAGAGAAATATGGACCTAACAATCTGTGAAGCATGTTTTCTGAAATTGTATGGCTTGCCAGTAAAAGTAGCATACTGCTCAGTTTTCTTCCACAGATAGTAGACGTGAACCAATTCTCCTACTGACCGCGTCCGAACCTAACACAACAAAACTGTCTGCATAACTACACGTACAGTGTACCACAACTAGTTAAGCATGAAGCCAAACACAAAACAAAACTAGAAGGTGCTCATGAGAGTGCATATCTCCACCAATTTGTGTACACAGACAGACAGACAGACAGACACACACACACACACACACACACAACGACGGACAGAACGACCAATCTCATAATCTCCTCCAACGTTCACTTCGTTCCACTGGTGGAGATAAATATACCATTTGCAGTCGAGTAGTGAGAATGCATGTAAGTAATACCCCCTTTACATGTACAGCTGGCTCGACGTGTGCTGGACAAGCTGCCTATCTCGTTGTTTAAACGATGTAATATCGCAAACATTCATAAAGCTGGCTTGACTAGCGCTCATTAAGCCAGCTTCATCATGTGAATGAGATATAAGATGCAGGCAGCAAAGGTGAACTCTGCCTTATAGCAGCAAACAGCCATTAAACTGTGGATGCTAACACAAAATATACAGTGTAATCTGTACTACAATTGCAGCCACTTATTCACTTAAGTCACGTAGAACAAATGCTTACTCATTACCAGCAACAAAAAATAGACTGGAACAGAATGTTTTCTTGAACAGCACACCTTGTTCTGTTGAATCATATAGAAATCTTTGCCATACAACTTCAGACCAGCCACAAAATTTGTTCTCTCTTCATCTGACCATAAACTCAGTGGATCTGCAAAACAGTGCAATATCAATGTCTTAAACACTCAGAGTGTTCGGAGTCGAGAGGGGAGGGGTAACGCCGACCTCAAACAGAAAACAGGTACAAGACATCAGTGCTGAGTTTCAATGTGAGGTAGCTAGAAATGGCAAAGTCAAAAAATCGGAATTTTACCGCCCCTCTCGAAAAATGGGGTGGGGGTGGGTGTGGGGTAGGGTGTTACCCAAACCGCAGAAAAGAAATCGACAACAGAATATCGTGTGAAAAATTCATGAAGATCGGTCCAGTCAAACTTTAGTTGCATGCCGGCGAAGTTCTAAAACTGCAATGGCGGGCAAATTAAATTTTTCGCCATTTTGAACCGCATGCCAAATTTGACCAGAATTAGATACAAAGCTGAAACTTGGAAGTTTTTTTAACTGAGCCATTGTGTATAAAAATGCAGAAAATCGGTTCGATGGCATTGTAACTGAAGTCACTAAGTGGCGCTAAAGTAGACATTTCGTGCCAAATCGGCCGCCGTGACGAGTGGTTGGCATCCCAAAAATGCATGGCGCAGAAGCACATTTTCTAGACATATCACATCAAAACAAATCGTCTGAAACATAGTTATTTGTTGAAAAATTTTTTAACTATTAAAGTCACATGACTGGACTTGGTTTATTCTCGTGATAAACCAGTCAAAAAGAGGGTTTTTGGCTCCAGCCCCTAAACGGTGATCCCTAGGAAAAAAAGTGTCGGGGACAAACATTGTTCATCTTGGCTTGGCCTATTGTGTGGCATCGACGTCAGGGCTTTATGTTTACAACTGAGCTTACCAAATGGTGCCAAATTGTCGAAATCCAAAGTGTCACCTACAGTGGGTCACTTTATGGGCTCAGAACCCCGAATGTATTCTAACTACCCCGTAAGTCTTTACGTCGTTGGAAAGGGCTATGAATACTCTCTCATGTGTTAAAATATCGTTTTGTCGATCTTTCACCCATCTCAAGAAAAACGCGTTTGAATATTGTTGAGCAAAAAGTAAAAACACCACAAAAATTTTGACCCCCCAAAAATTTAAGGGTGTGGGGGCGGTAGGGCATGTATCTCGATTAAATGTGATAAAGACCCTGAACATTGGTCCACATACACACGTAGAACTTTCTGGACCATCCCTTTAATTAATGACAATTTTTGGAAAATGTAGTCAAAACTGGCAAAAAAATTGGGTGGGTCAATTTCATCATCATCATCATCGACAACCGTGGGCTCAATGCCCATTGGTGTCTGACGCCATTTTTACTATCGCTGCCCACCGCTGCCTATCTAGGGCAGCGTGGCTTAACTCCTGCAGGGTTGTCCCACACCACTGCTCAATGTCAATTTGGGGGAATACAATACCCAGATATGTTTTGACCACTCCACACTTCCGTACCTCACTGCAAACTAATAATAACGCAAACTAATAATAACTTTCAATCTTTTGTTAAATTTTGACTTGTCAAAAATGTTTCTATTTAAGAAACCACTAGTCTAAATTTTGTGAAGCCAAAAGTGAAAAAAATGACGAAAAATTTTGACCCCAAAATTTTTAGGGGAGGGGGGTCAGGGTCAGCATTTTGGTCAAATATGATAGCAACCATAAACTTTGGCCCACACACACGTAGAACTTTCTGGGCCATCCTTTAAACTAATTACGATTTTTGAAAACTTTTGTTAAAAATCGTCCAAAAATTGTGTTACATTTGGGGGGGCAATTTGTTGGAAATAGACACAATTTTTAAAATTTTTACCCCCGCATTAAGATTACTGAAATATAGCTAACAACCTGGCGCAAAAAGCAGATTGATATCACTCACAGATTCTGAGATCTGCTGCACAGCGCATTTAACCCCTAGAAAAGAAGGAAATTTTTCAACATTTCTTCCTCACATCACGTAAACTTTGGGGGTCTGAAATTTTACTTGTGTATGGGCCCGGTAGTGCCCCATCTGCGAGAAAAAATTTTTGTGCCCCCATCTCCCCTAATGGGTGAGATATGAGGAGTTAAAAAATTTTCTCTTCCCCTTTCCTTCACAACCCCCATTTGTCAGATTCCCCCAAAATTTATCCTATCTGTTAGCAAACTTCTGAAATGCAATAACAGGCCGTTACTGCATTTTTTTGTGGAAAAAAATAAATGCATATCAGATTCACTCCGAGATGCATCCAGTTTATGGCAACAAGTGCTTTATGAAGCAAACAGTTCATGTTTGGTGTAAGAAAATGCTTGCTAGGTGGGCAGAAATTTGTATCAGATACCGAGGTGCAGCTAGCAGTGCAGTTCTTCAGTGGCATGAACAGCAGCCAGCATAGTTATTTACATCGGGCAACTCAGAAGTTTGCTGACAGATAGGACAAATGTTTCAGCAAACTCAGACAATATGTTGAAAAATAAAACAATAGATTTTAGCATTTAAAGAGATGGCATTAACTTGTTAAGTTTATTCATTTTTTTCGTTCCTATGCTGCTTGTCACTTGTGAGTTATGATAGATTACTGGTGAGGAAAATAATACACGTGTAGACTGTGTTCTGTGAACAGATGACGTCACAATAATAACGTCATCATCAAAAAAATTTCCATGCGTGTTCAGAATACAATTCCCTACAAAACGCACATTTTGGATTTTTAAGATTTGGAAAACTAACAGAATGACACTGTTTTGTAACTTATTTATTGAATGACCCTCGTAGCAAGCAGCAGCATTATAAAAAATTCAGAAATCGAAATACTATCAACTTGGTTGTCTGTCATACATAATGATAATTTTTGACAGTAACATTTACAGTATCCAAGTATGAGACACTGCAACCTATGCTATAAAGTTCAATCTCTCATTTCGAGGAATTAATCTAACTTTCTTGATTATTTATCAGAGGGACCAGAGAACTGTGAACATGACTGACTCATCACTAAAACCTCCCAAATTTTCTGCCACGATTTACTGTAATATTTTGCATGCGTTTCATCACCATTTAATAACTGGCAAAACATTACATACTGCAGCATTACATAAAATAGCAAATATGAACTGACGCAGTACTATAGCACAGATTTGTTGCATCCACAGTTTAAAAAGTACGTGTGAAACTATCATGCAAAGTCTAAACTGACACAAAAATGCAAAAAAATGTTAGCACCACTGATATTTGAAACTCAGATTTGATCAAAAGTCACAATAATATCAACGAAAGCTTACGTTTTGGCATTTATGACTGATAAATGTTAATAAGTCACAATGGCAGCAAACCTTGACACTAAATAAAAATTATTATTGCATGTTATGTAGCCATCTGCACACAGCAGTGCAAAGTGCAATGGTAACGTGAAAATTTGAACTTTAGAAACGAAAAATGGCACATCACTTACTAGGTTTTTCTATGCTTTTTTTGATTTTGAGTACAGGATGGACTGACAGAGAAACAAGCTGATAGGCGATGTACTTGTGAGCTGCAATAAAAAGCACTATCAGCGGTCAGATGGCAGAAAGCAGACAAATGCAGTGCGCAGACAGCAACAGACATGCTGACAGAATTTAAAGGTCACCACTACAGCTTGCAGCTCGTGAGACAATAGATGGGCAAGACCAGTGTTGTGTGCTACTATGACAGCTTCATAATAATTAGGGTCAAGGTATGCTGTCGGCAGGTAACAATCAAGCAGCAGAGAAAGTGAAGGAATAAAGCCGATATAACTAGATGCACCTGATGACGGAATGACTTGCATCTGATGGCGCCGTAATGCCTCCTCCACGTTGTAATTGCACTGAAGCAGCAGATACAGAGCCTGCCATCAACAGAAACAACATTTCAGACATGGTCTGTAGATCATAAGCCACATGTAAAGTTATTTTCACAAATACATCTGTCTTCAAGTTCATCACAAATTCCTACCGATCGTATACATTTCTATACTGTAGGCCTACTAAACACATTAGTCTGACAATAGGTATATAAATAATAACAAATTTACAAACAGTAGTGTGACAATTCATTACTTTATTACATCTTCATTTTTTCCATTACAAATCCACTGAATATCAGATCAGTATAGAACTGCATTGGTTATCTTGCAGTTGACACAATACATTTGCAACTATGCCGCTTCAAGATCATACAAATCAACATATACTTTAATTTTTTTTAAACCGCATATTTATTATTCTGTTTCTAGTTTAAATGTAAGTGCCTATTTTGGTTTTGTTGATCTAATGTTTGTCCACAGAAGTTATCAAACAAAAAAAATGTAATATAAATTTCTAGATGGGGTGGCTTAGGATACAATAGAATTTTGGTAGCAAAATTAATATAACTACTTTTTTAACCCAAGTAGTCCATTCCTGGAAAAGCCTAAAAATTAAATAAGCAATCTGAAGTAACCATTATTAATCTAGCTGATCATCAACACAAACCTATCATGCATGTTACTGTTATTATTACCTTTTCATTGTTATTTTTACGCACGAAAGCAGCTATTGCTTTCAGCGCGTCTTAGCCATCGCAATTCTGTCCGTCCATCTGTCTGTCACACGGGTGGATCAGTCAAAAGCGATGCAAGCTAGAATCACCAAATCTTCACTGTCGGCTGCGTGGAAGATTCTAGTTTCAGGAACCGTAAAGTTTTTCCATAAATTCGAAGAGGGTCACCCCAAACAAGGGCGCTAAATGAGAGGGGGGCAAAATTTGCGATTTTTGGCAAATAAGTCACTGTATCTCAGTAATGGTGTGAGATAGGGCCTAGGTTACTATTAATCACTAACAGGAAGTCGTACACTGGCTCTCGATTGGCGCCGAATTCAATGACCTTAAATGACCTTGAACGACACAATAGGGGGTTTTATGGATTTTTTCGACGATTTTGGGCTAAGACACAAGTCTATATCATTCACAAGGTGGCGTCACAAAACTATCGTTATTCGATCCAGATAGAGAATTTGGTATTTGTATATTAACTTAGCGTGAACACCCCAATTTTCAGCTAAACTACTGAGCCGGAACTGCTATAGGCTTTCGCGCATCTCATGAGCATTAGCTTAAATTTATTGTTTATATCACTTAACACAGAGCAATAGCATAGTAATAGGTCAAAATAAGAGACCTGCTCGTCGTCATGGACACAGTGAGCACTATCAACGGCTTTGCTGGCATTGCTGCTGTCATCTGTATAAGTCCGACTATCTTGTGCCACATCAACGCAGTACTTTTCAACTGCAACAAATCAACAAAAACTGCTTAAACAAAACTCAATCACATGTTTTTAACCTACAACCATACACCACTGCAGAATCAGAAATAATGCAACATCACCAATATTTTTACAAACAGTACCATTTAGTGTATCAGTCCAAGAACGAGAAATTTGAACTAATGTGCAAGACATGCACGACAATGACATAAAATATAATCCAATGTAAAATAATTTTTTCATAAGCTCGTATGTACAACAACTGTGGTCTATTTTTTAAAAGTTCTAATGACAAGGGAACTAAGGCACTAAAAATTAGTCACTTTCAAGCATCTTACTGACTGATGCTGATAAGGCTTTTCACGACATTGCATTATAACACAGGCTTCAACTAAAGGTTCTTAAGACATGGCAACCGAAATTGCCCAAAATCGCCAGTTCTGACCACCCCACTGCCGTCCGTTTGAGGCCCTCTCACCATGGAACCCCCATAAATATTCACACAGACCAAACACTGCCTCAAAGCAGACTTCTGGGGCTACATTACTGCCACTGATAATATGACCCTACCTTCTTTCGAATCTTTGCGGTGAGCTCTGAAAGATGCATCATTTGTACATTAAGCATTGTAAGGCCATTCAAGGTCATCCAAAGTGACTGATATTGGTGTAAATCAAAAGGGCTTATATAACTGCATATTAGTGATTGATAGTAACCTTGGCCCTATCTTGCACCATTTCTGAGATACAATGACATATTGGTTGAAAATAACAAATTTTTGCTACCCCTCTCATTTAGAGCCCTTTGTCAGGGTGACCCCTTTCAAATTTCTGGAAAAGCTTTACGGATTTTGAAGCTAAGTCTTTCATGGAGTTAACAGTGAAGATTTTGTGATTGTAGCTTACATTGTTTTAATACAATCGCAGACTGTGACGGATGGATAAATGGACAAATGAACCAATGGATGCCTCAACAATAGCTAAGATGCGCTATAGCATTACATGATGTCGCATGTAAAAATCAACCAATAACACACTGCAAACAAAATTTTCTATAATTTGTTACTGCAAAAATATGAAAGCAGTAATTTATAATCGAGATGGTGCTACAAACCAGCAGATTCTTTCAACCTGGATGGGTCCCATAACAAGTGTTCATCACCACCATTACCTGCAAACAGGTACCAAAATAGTCATACATTACTCGTAAAAAATAAAAAATGGAAAAAATTAAACACTCAATACTCGCACACTGCCTACTGACAATAATAACACACTGAGTATAGAACAGTTCTGCAACAGTAGGCCACTGCTAACTAAAGCAGTAGTTTATCAAACAAATGTTTTGAAATTCATCAGCAATAACAGTAAATATGATTACTACATCTGTTAAAGCAAGGGAAAGAATAAAGAAAAACATCGATACGAAGGCTTTACAATGTCAGATTTTGTTAGCAATGCTGAAGAACGTTCACAAATGGTCATCAAATGCAGCAAAAAAACAAAAGAAAAATATCCTTCAACATGTCACAAAAACAAAGTTTATGCAATATGTCAATGGTTAAATTAACAGGCTGACAAAAGACTACAAAAAAGTCAAAAGTCATGCTAATAACATTCATAAAATATGTTCGAAAAAACTGCAACAGATTATAGTGGTATATACGGTAACAAACCTAATGATGGATTATGCTGGTAGTGATGAAGATCGGGTATCACAGCTTGGTGAGCTTCTCCAACTGGCACACTCTACAATCGGCAAACGAACATTTCACTCAACTCAATGCCACAACATTAGCCGAGCTACAGTCTGCTTCAGACTGCTGCGAGAAAATCTGTTAGGTTAATGCATACAAATAACGTTGCTGCAACAAACCTAGAAAACTGCATCTTTAGTTTTTACACAGCGTCTCAGCAAATCATCAAAGTCCGCGAGACAAATCATGTCGCCGACTTTCGTGATTTGTGTTGCGAGTCTTAGCCATTGCAATTCTGTCTGTCTGTCTGTCCTTCACATGGGTGGATCAGTCAAAAACATTGCAAGCTAGGATCACCAAATCTTCACTGTCGACTGCCTGAAAAACTCTAGTTTCAGGAACCGTAAAGCTTTTCCATAAATTCAAAAGGGGTCACCCTGAACCAGGGAGCTAAATGAGACGGGGAGTGGGAAAAATTTGTGATTTTCAGCCGATACGGCATTGGCAGAGCAAGATAGGCGAGATAGGTGGCGCCCTCAGGTGAGTACAAGTAAAACACTATACATATTTAGCCGCTGGCAACTGACTTTGTTTTACTGGGCTTTCTTTGAAACTGTAGCCAAAAGCCGTACAGATGAGATTTACGGATAAAGTCTACGGATTACTAGTGTATGACGGTGCACTGCTGTTGCATGTTCCCCTTTGCATTAGCAGGGCTTTTCTTGTTTAGCATACATAACATTTGATCTTCTGACCTCTGAAACATAATCTGCTTATTTTTGTCATTACTTGTGCTGCACAGATTCTGTGAAGAATCAGAAATTATATAGATGTGATAATGACATTTTGAGCACAAAATTTCTTAACAATCTTGTATACTACATAATCTACCAGGTGTCAACTCCAACTATTAAATCTCAACATGCAGCATGACAGCAGCCAAAAGTGAAGATTTGGTGATCCTAGTTTGCACCGTTTTTGACTGATCCTGGTGATCCACCACATGTGACAGACAGACGGACAGAGAGAATTGCGATGGCCAAGACGTGCTAAAGCAGTGGCTGCTTTCGTGCATAAAAAGCCTAATATATAAGTATCCTTATTATTACCTTGTGCCGACTACTGTCATTTTCTGGCAAATATTCCTCATCATTATCATCTGATGATGACGACGGTGATAAAGTTTGAAACGGTACGCCACCATCATCTATTTTGCCAAAAACCACATCAAATCTAGTCACTGTGCATGAAGTAGTCATCAGCCAACAAAAACTCAAAGTACAGGCTGGCAAAAAACCACACAACATATATGTATCACATAGATAAAGCCATTAAAACATTTTCATAAACGACTACGCTTTGACCAATGCTCTATAGCAGGGCTGCATAGCACTTTACTGAACTCATAAGCAGGCGAAAAACAGGAAATAAACTCAGGTACCAATAACATATAATGACTCAAAGTAAACAGCAAAAACTAATTTCTTTTGCCATTATTGGACAACTGAATAACCATACTACACTGTGTTCAGAAAAAACACCCACCCACGTTTTCATTTATATCTCCATGGAAAAAAGCTTAAATTTCTACAAAATTTTCAGTGAGTGTTAAGAAGGAAACAAGTATTCCAGCATTAAAAATTAAAATATTCTTTGCTACAAGCGACGACATGTTGATGTCATATTTCTGTGTTTGTAAATTATGCGTTTTACCGCTAAAGACAGACATTTGATGAAATGTTAAAACACATCAATTGATCATTGTGTTAACTGAACCCAAAAATATGCTAATTTATCACGTAATTTTCCATGGTGAACTGTTTTCGTGGTTATTTTCTTAAACAAAGGCAAGATTTTCAACTTTGTTTATTTTGACAGGCATATGTGCACTGCGTCCCTGCATGGATGACCACTTGCCCGCTATCAGTTGAACGGCTCGATACTGCTGGTCATATCAATTTTTTTATTTAAAAGTTTCAATCCATCAATATTCAATTGTCTATCCATTGTCCAGAAACACCTTGCACAAACTTGCGACTCCAAAACCCTTGCTGACGTGCAAACATTTTATCAAATGAAACATTTTATCAAATGTCTGTCTTTGATGTAAAACCTATAATTTACCAACATAAAAATATAATGACAGTATGACATCACTAGTAGCAATGAATATTTAATCTTTTCACCTGTCTTTTCACCTGTGGAATGCCTGTTTCCTCCTAAACATTCCCTGAAAATTTTGTGGAAATCTAAACACTTTCCACAGAGATATAAAAGAAAACGTGAGTGGGTGTGTTTTTTTGTGAACACGTGTATATATATACGTCCACCTGATTGCAGTTCTGAATAAAGCTCATCAATAATAGCAGATTCTGTGGCAAACATAAAATATATGTAACTTAGTTTCATGATTTACATAGACTGAGCAGACAGTTTTGGGAATGATTAGTCTCGATCTCAGCAGTGAAAGGCAGTCATGCTAAACACTGTTGATTGTGGTGCTGGTTGAAACTCAAAAAGCCATACACAATTTCATATTAGCCGTTAGTAATAACTGTGGCCCTATCTTCACTCCATTTGGAAATGCACTGACATAAATGACTGAAATAATCTTTTTGCCCTATCTCAACTCTAATCTATCCCAAATCTGACAATGTCACCCCTTACGCAAGCTCAATGGCATCAAGCATGCAAAGAGCGATAACAGCAAAGACACTCAGCCAGCTATTCATCTAACAACATTCAATGTAGTCAAACTGGTATAATTACCATACGTCAACATTATGCAAGATGGCCAGATTATGATGGCATTATCTGCACCACTGCTATCGCATAACATAGGTCAAAAGACAGACATGTCAAATATAAACCTGGCATTCGAGAATCATATGTACACGACACGGCACACAGAAGATGGTCGCCATAAACTGACAGCAACTTCTCCAGTGGTAATGCACTTTCCTACAATTAACGCAGGAATCAGTGACAGGCTGTACAAACAAAATGCAACGGATTTACTACAAACAAGATAATGTTCATATAAACACGGAGTCTGTCCAATGCATTTCGACAGTTTACAGTATATGTCCGTATAAATATAATGTGAACTGTTTAGACAGGTAGAAAAAAAACAAACAGTTTAATTTCAAATTGTACAGCAGCAATGATCCTTTCAACCTTCTGTATTATTTTAACTAAACAATAAACAGGTCAGTTACAATACCATTCGATTCGTCACCAGCGCTTTACTATAAAAGGTCCATTGTCATCATGCAACTACCTTGTACCGTTATGGAGATATGGTGCCTCAAATACTGGACGCACAGACCTGGACACGGAAAGAAAGACGGAAGAATGGAAAAAAAGACGAAGGGGGAGGGAAGGAAAGGGAAAAGGAAAGTGGAAGGGAAAAAGAAAGAGAAAGGGGAAAGAGAAAAGGAATGGAAGGTAAAGGGAAGGGGAAATAAAATGGAAAGGGGAAGAGAAAGGAAAAAAGGGAAGAGAAAAGGGTAAGGGAAAGGGGAAGGAAAAGGGAAAGGGGAAGGGAAAGGGTAAGATATAGGGGAAGAAAAGAGGAAAGAAAAGGGGAAGGGAAAGAAAAAAGAAGAGAAAAGGGCAAGGGAAAGGGGAAGGAAAAGGGAATGGAAAAAGGAAAGGAAAATGGGGAAGGGGAAAGGGAAGGGGAAAGAGAAGGGGAAGGGAAGGTGGAAGGAAGATAGCTTAAGAAATGTAGGACACACGAACGCACGGACACTCAGGTGATTTTATACTCTGTCCAATGCTATCCATAGCATTGGACAGACAAAAAGCAAGGCTCTCATGTCTTCAGGCCCTTCGGCTTCAAAACTGGTGCTTTCTGGGTTGTTAGTTAACTGACAGTGACGTATCCACATGCACTGTACCAAGTATTATCAACTGTCAATACTGGCATCACCCTAACACCACACCTCACACCTTACACCAAAAGTTTCAACATCCAATCTGAGATATCGCTTGACAAAAGATCTGTTGTAACTTGTAACCCCTTACCCAGTCATTCACTTCACTTAATTAGCTCAAGAGCTGCAAAACAAATAGGAAAATACTAGCAAACTAAAAGTAATCTAGTATTGCCACCATCAGATGATCATAAAAACCAGCAAAGTGTCAAACAGAACTTCAGACTAATCAAAAGTTAACCCCAAAGTGTTATGAAGCTCAGCAAGTTATGGTATCTTAGTAAACGAAAGTTCTAATACTATAACTAAGCCATACAAATTACCTTGAAAAGGTTGCTAAGCTCTGCAGGACTTGGTTGGTCATCAAAGTCTTCGTCATCCGTTGACAGCGACCAATCGTCAGAAGTGATGACCGAATGTGACAATTCACTGTCAACCGCACTCCCTGCACATACATCAGCAGTGACGTCAACAACACCAAAATCAAGAGACCATGATGTACGAACAAAAGCTCAACAACAATATACCAAAGAGCTTGAGATGAAGACCAAGACAAACAAGACTGATAAGCCGAAAGGCTAAGTACTGTCTGTGGGCTATGCCTGTGCAACACCTCATAAATCCAATGAACCATACCAACCTGCATCTGAGACCTGGCTCATATCCAAAACCCAGCTTGCAACTGGGACCCAGCTTTTATTAGTAAAAGTTACTTTGACCCCTAACCTATATCTGGAACCCAGCTTTTATTCGGTACACCAGGGTTGATAAAAATCACGATTTTTTAAATAAAAATTGAAAGCATCAATTTTTTTATTTATATCAGATTTTTCATTTAAATCTATTTATTTTTATTTTTATTATTTTTTTCACACCATTCTATGCTATCTGTGACAACCAATGTGTTACCTTTATCTGTTACTTTGTGGATGACAGTAATTGGCCTTGATTAAAGTTCATTTTTCCAAAAAATTACATTTGTTATTTTTTATAGTAGTCTGGCAAAAAAGTATTTACAATTTTAATCTAGTGACGCATTCTAATGTTTGTGAATATTTATGGGGCTGCAATTTGTCAGACTTTTTAAGGCAAATAGTAGACAATGATGAAGGCCATAACATTTCTAATACCTGTATTCCTGTAAGCATGCTGATTGCTGAAAGTAACTACTAAAACAACATGAGCAATTAACAAGAGTCAAGGCCAAGTAATTGGCGATGTTAACTTTAGTAAAGTATACCAGGTTAAGCTAACTTACCAGCTCAGATATAAGCAAATATTAATGTAGTCAACAAAATAAACAGAGTTAGCAAGCACTACAGTGCACTAAATACCAATAATAG
>Ga0209367_1005811_pt1 | contig 17079 bp, 9 predicted proteins | sample WorMetLIZISLAND2_FD_187412 | JGI IMG/M metagenome (GOLD analysis project Ga0209367, IMG submission 187412) | Marine gutless worms symbiont microbial communities from Max Planck institute for Marine Microbiology, Germany - Olavius geniculatus... ... | reverse complement strand
TTCTTTCATTCGGTTGTATTGGCATCAGATTTCATTCGTGTTGTTACTTTATGGTCAGCGCATCGACACTCATCTGACCGACCCTCCTTTAGGGACTGACAGAGGCTTCCCGCTGGTGTTAATTAATTGGTGTAGTTGATTAATCCAAAAGTTGCGTAGCCTATAATTCTTCGGATCCAATCGTTTACGTTACGCACTTAACTCGACCGGTTGGAAGTGCTGTGACGTAAAATTAAGCGAGTAAAGTTTGAGCGCAAAAAATGACGTCAACAAGGTCTCCGAATCCGACGCGAAATGAATGGTAGGGGTCTATGCATTAGTTAGACAGTCTCAGAGGCATTCGGTGAATTACAGACGATGGCAGTTTGTTACGCAACTTTTTCACTCAGCCTGGAGTATTTACTAAAAACATTTCTGCAACTAAATAGTATAAACTATTCGTAGTCGACGTCAGGGTATCGAATTCTACCGTCTGTGTCGACTGCAGTTTGTACGTTGTATAATGTAAGCTTGCGTATAGTTAAATCTGTCAGGCTGGTTTGTGGAGTGAGGCGCGGATAGAGTCAATCTTTTCACACAGTCAGCCATGTCTCCGGTCGGTTGTAGATAGACGTCGCGGGTGGCCGGTGCCGGTGCTCTGTCGTGGATTAATGCACCCTGCAGACGATCTTGTAGCGCTGCAGGCAATGAATGCTTGGTGCATGGCTGCAGACGGTCCGGCCGGCCATGTTGCCATGCTGACAAGCGCGTTACAGCTACCGTTGCTGCTGCTGCAGGACCACGACTGGCTGGCGGTCGGTCGCTGTCCTGTCCAGCCGAGTGATGGTCACTGGTCACCGCGTGCGTTTCACATTACTGGTTGCCATTAATTTCGCATGTCCCAACGCCACCGGTGTCCGCTTCTGTGAACGGAAATCGCGCGAGCCTCTTGAACGCTGATAAACATGTCCGACCTGCAATTTTATGACATGTTCTTCACGAATTATTCATTATTTCCCTGCCGGCTTGTAGCAAATACATCTACCAGCACAAATCCTGTCAATCCATCACAGCTGATAGCGGCGAACGGATATTCCTGGCCAAACTTGTAGGCCTGTGAGTTATCTTCAAAGCGAACATTTTCCCGCCAGTTTCAAGTCGCCTTAACCACCACCGTCTTTCCGTCTTAGAACTTGACTCAGCAGCTGTAGTATCACAACCGCGTGACGGCGCAGGCGAGTTGTGGAAATAGTTAAGTACTACCCTGAAGTGGACTCTAGCAGCTGCAATACTGTTGCTTTGAACATTTTATAGGCTAAGCGCGCTGATGGCCAGTTATGAGCCAATGGCAGCTAAACGCCGAAGAAGGCCACTGCGATGGGCGTCGTAGCACAATTAGCCTAACTCGTCTGCAGTTATATTTTAGTGGTCAATCAAGAAACATCTCTCACACTTCGTAGAAAAATTACAGATCGTGTGTAAACACTCTGCAGTAGCGAGGTTGCAACTTTGCCTTGACATTTACAGTATGTTTGTGCAGACTGCACAAATATACTGTAATGTATAAAGGCAAAGTTGCAACCTCGCGGTCGGCAGACCGACACGCTAGTGACGCTATATCGTTACACAGCCAAGCCACATACATGTGTTAGATAAAATCTTATCAACTAGACATTTTCTGTTTTTTGGTGTACCTTCTCGAAAGTTAGAAATATTTGTCTGGAAAATGGCGTTTCGAACGTCAGTCGTTGATATAGTTGCGGGGCGTGCATGGATTATGTATGAACGCTGCGCTGAGCGAAGGTGACGTGACTATTCTACAGTCCGAACTACGATGTCGAGCGTGAGTGACAACACAAGTCATAGTCGTTGTTCTGTCGCCGAGCTAGGAACGAGCTCGTGCACGCACGTCACTCAAGAGATTGGATGCGTCGTCGTGCGTCAAAGACGCATTGCGTCCGATGCGTCATGTGCGTGCGCCGTGCCATCCATGCAATTGCACGCCACGCCAACAGACAGAAAGACAGTGCGGGTGGGCGTCGGTCAATCGCTGCGGGTGGCCGGGTAATTATGGACGACGTTGGCAGCTGAAAATGAAGCATTGTGCCCAAATGAGTCATTGACGGTGGCGGCCTGCAGCGCAAGAGGATGAGCAGATGAGGTCATGTTATTGTACAGGATGATTGCGGCCCGTGTGACTGATGCTGCTGGGTGATAATATTGCACATCACCGCTACTCATTGATAGTGTAATAGCGCACCACTCACTGCGATTCGCCGTCGATATCATCACGTTAGTCATACTGTATTCAAAGTGTAAATTTATGTGTCCGCAAATGCACAGCGTATTTTCGCAGCTTGCTTTTGAATGAATGATGAAAATCACGGAACGAGGAGTGCTAGCATTTGAACAGTTTAGTTTTGATGGACAGCGATAAGATCCGCACGCTCAGAGACCCGATTTTGTGTCTTTATTTGTTCACTTTTGGCGATTAGAGTAGTGTATACCGTTATTGTAATAAAACGTATATAATACTAATGACTGAAATCATACGTTGAAATAAAATGTTTAATTCACAACCACAAGAAAAATCACATACAGTTACCGCTTGCCGTGCGTCAGGGCTCTAGTGAGTCTGGCATGTCAGGTTTATTCAAGGTCACACATTTTTGAGTCAGTGGAAAGTCGATGAAGTTTTTTGTCGCGTGCACAGGCACGTTTATTTTTGACGTTAGCAATTATCATTTCAGAAGGCTGAGTAATGCCGCGTTTGAGATGTGGTGGAATATTTATAATGCCTATTTTCTGGTGAGTGAAAATAAAGTTCAAAACGGTCAACCTTCGACTGGGTTGCAACAGAAGTCTGTGTAGTTGTTTTTGTGACTCGCTTGCAGGGTATAAACATAAGAAACCATTGCTGACATAGGCCTACATAACACATCAGAGTGAAGAGACTGCCTACAGTTAGACGGGGCATTTTTCGGTGAAAACCGAAATATCTTGCAGGCATTATCGGAAATGTTTTAGCGCAGAGAACCTGCAGTGCTGTCTGACTGCATAACGTATATTTTGAAATGCAATGACGGAAATAAACGTCGGCTATCAGAGGCCATATAAATAAATAGATTAAGATTACTAACTCCTCAGATGCACGTTTGCATGTGATGCCGCTAATATAGAGGAGTCGCTTTCTCAACTTCATCGACATGTGGACAAAACATTTCGCGCCTCGTTCATCTCGTTTCGTCCGTTGTCGGCTGATCTCGGCTCTGCGCTATCTGCCTTCGTTCTTTTCCGTCTGTTTGTCACTCGGGGTCGGCTTGGACGATAATTGATGCGTGCCGACAGCGCGTTTCTCGCTGTATAATTGCTTTATCTCTTCTGCTTGAGTTATATCCAAGGACTAGTATATACGGGAGTCCAGGAGTTATTCATCGTGCATGCGGCGGTGATGCGGCGCCGGCGTCGAAAGCGCTGCTCCGACAAACTCTCCTTCGAGAAAACCCCCGACGACAGCCTCCCCTATGAGAAAATATAGGGAATTCGTGAAGAATAACAAGAACGGCGTGAAAACAGGCCCGGTGTGAAATTATCGATTTTCTCTCAAGATGTGGGGCGATGTGTATGAAAATGGTTAGCTACGGCTGCCGTGCAATATAGGCTACTGGTGAAAGCACACGTTTAAGGGGTTTTGTTTCAGGGAGTTTCGTGGGGGTGGGGTTTATCTGTGTGCCCCGGTTTGCGTGGTCGGCGGTGTCAGCGCTGTGCTGACATGCATTGCAAGTGCCCATGCACTTCTCCCTTTGTCTGTAGTCTGTATTGTGCCCGTTTGACATCGATGCGTTGATCGTTCATGGATAAGATACGCGCAGACTCGCATCCAGGACGTGGAAAGACACAAAATAACTTCTGCAAAGGTGAGAACAATCCATGACAGATGGTATATTACACTGACTTAATGACTGGGCATTTCGGCAGTGTGCAGGGGCATGTTCGCATCGCTCCCGCAAAAATGTGGTTGAACTTGACTGAGCCATTAAAATATGGTTTGACCTGACCTCACGTTGAATCGAATGCAGTATTTTCGGCTTGGCACCCTTGTGCCTAATGAAGCTTTGGAAATTTGCTTCTGAATTAGTCAACTGCTAACGGCCAATAAAAACTTTTCTATCACCACAGTGTAGGTCTATGTAGGCGCGTCGTCGGCAGGTTTTCAAACTGCTGCTTTGAATCTTAATCTGCGAGGCATCTGTCCCAGGGATTCCTATGTATTAGGTAATATAGAGCCATGGATCTGTTCTTGTAACACCTCCGGTAGGAGCGGTGTGGAGATGACGTAGAAGGTTGCAGTCCGCGGTCTCTTATCAGCTTTGCGGACTGCCGACTCCGCGAGCGATCGACTCCGTCCGCACTCTGCAGGCCATTTTTGCTTCGTTGTGTTCCGAGCAACGCGGGAGATGTAACGGCCAGCGCCGCCAGGAACATCCGTGTTATACGACTGAAACCGTAGCACACATAAAACAGACATAGCGTTACTCAGATAACTTTTGATCAAACGCATGTAATAACTATAAACTGCGCTATATGTCTCCGGTGATCAGGCTTGCCGTGGATATGGATATCCATGGATCCATGTGTGGATATGAGATTAAGGCCGTCCTCTGGATATATCCATGGATATTATGCTGGCGCACCTGCTAATTAAACTGAATACTTATATGCTTTGTGTTTCTATAATATTTTCTTGTCTGTCGTTTTTACTCTGCATTTTGCTCTTTATTTACGTTACTGAGTCAAATGAATAATCAGTGACATCAGCACGCTATTATTTAATCAGCCTAAATGAATTTATCAGTACTATAACAGCAACAGATCTTAATTTTCGGTGCTTTAATACTGTTTGTGAGCAACAAAAGTTTTTTATTTGGGATTTTATTACCTCCGCCAAGGAGGTAATGTTTTTGCCGGTTTTTGTTTGTTTGTTTGTTTGTTTGTTTGTTTGTTTGTCTGTGAGTCCACGCGATAACTCGAAAATTTATAGACGGATCTTTCCGAAATTTTGAGGGTATGTCGGGCACGGCACAAGCTACAAGTGATTAAATTTTGGGCGTGATCCGGCAGGAATCCTGGATTCTGGATCATTTTGAAATTTTCGTTACCATTGCGTTAAAGGGGGCATAAGGGAACCGCTGGCAAAGCGAAGATGGTGACGCCATCTGGCGAATAGCTTTGCCTTGGCGGAGGTACCTGCGGGCTACGACTGCTATTTAGTTTATAATTTTTAGCCAACGTTTTTCTGCTTACTAACATATTTAATGCTAGTAGGAAGTACAAACCAAGAGCGCTCCATAAGCGTCCACTCCACCCTGTATTTGTAGTCGTACATAAATGCAACCTGTGTCTTGGAAAACAAGAATCCCAGCTGTTGCTGGGGTGTGCCGACCGTAGGCTCTCCCTTATGTCCGAAGGCCAGCGTCCGGCTTCAGGTCATAGAAAGAAAGCAATTTCCCAGAGTGACAACAGTCTTATTCACGCCATGGTGACACCGGTTTAGTGAACGCTAGAATCAACATAGGGATACGATACGGTGGGTGACGGCTGCAGGCAGCAATGTTGCATTCAAAATTGCAGCCAAACCACTGCAGATAGAAACGTGGTTACTTTTGACAGCCTATGTAAAATCGCCGTCGCCCTATCTAATAATACCATCGCCGATTCCCTATGGCGTACCGTTTAGCCACAGTACATACGTTACGGACAGACATACAACAGACACACTACATATCGTACCCCAGAAACCGGTAATAAAATTATGTAGATTTTCACGAAACTCGAGAAATATTAAAGTAAGATAATGCTCATGTGTGTTTGTTTTTTTTAATTTTTATTTATTTTTTTAACAATTTAAAGTGAGGAATATCTCTGTCATGTTTTACGGGGGGATATCCATGGATATATCCATGTATATCCACGGAAAATCTGTGGATATGGATGGGAAATTTCATATCCACGACAAGCCTGCCGGTGGACGTATAAAAACGATTTACGTCTTTTCGTGTTGGCTATACATGTAGCTAGGCCTACCTTTCATGCCACAGTTAACCTTTACTACTGAATCTTAATCCTTCGCACTCGCGCTCTGGTTTCACCATTCATCCTATCTTTACCCGCCTAGATTTTGTGGCGGCTTGAGCTTCCAGCTCTCGTTAGATACGACGCCGTAAATGCATGCAGCGTATACGTTTGCTGATATAGTGGCGGTGGCCATGCAGAGTTTCTTACAAAATGGGACAGATGAGTTGGGAAGCGGAAGTTTTCAAGAGGATAGGCCTATCACAGACACTGCAGTGTGAGATCGACTAGACAGTAAATGTGCAGCACACAAATAAGAGTGGGGAAGAAAGGGGGGTTTGTAAGTTGTGATTTTCAAATGGTGGGGGTCCATTGGAACTAAACTCATGTTACCCGTCAATAAAATATTTTTCTTTGATGAACATCATTTTTGTCCGTTATTGCAAGAACAAGAAAAGCTGAAACCGATGCTCATTTTCGGCGTGTAGGCCTATGTCAGAAGACTGAGAACTGCTTTGGTTTTGATTTGCCGCGTGTTATAACACGATTGAAAACCGAAAGACATTTAGGTCAGTTTTGAAAACTGTCGCTACTACATGTAGTTAAGATTTAGCAATTCGTTCTTTTGTTCGTTTCTTTCTACAATTAATTACGGTGAATAAGGATTTTTATATGACGTGTCTTTGTCGCAGGTATTCCGGGTGAATTATTCTACGTGCGTCGCGGCTTTGTCAACGAGTACGCGTTGTCTTTCAGCATCCCGATCAGGAGCGACGTCTCAGACATCTACTTCGTCTGGCAGAGTCTTCACGAATCTCCACCCGAACCACTCGTATATACGTTTAGTTAGGCTACCTTTAATCGTTCAGCTGAAATATTATCTCATCTTTCTCTGTATCAGCGCACTAAGCCTACACCATTGATTATGCGCTCACTTAAAATTACTGCTTAAACCTGCCAGTATCTTCAACGCCATTGAAGGTAATTTTAAGTGACCGACCGCATTCTTTTTTATATGCTGTTCGGCATAATTTATGCGGCCGCTTTAAGGCTGTATTACGGGTCCCGCCGTTCGTCCGTCTCTCTGGCCCATACGGTCTCCTAACTCGAAAAAAGAAGACGTAAAAACAGAATTCGTGTGAGCGTTCCCAGTTGCCGGTTATTTAATCGCAAAGAGTTGTGCAGTGCAGTGTGTATAGCTATAGGGCTGCGGACGGCCACACAGGACCTCGGCACTAGGCTGACAATTTTCGGCTGACAATTTCCCAGTTGTTAAAAAATTCGTAATATTCTACAGCATGCGACTTTAATTCAAGCAAAATGTTTCGACCAGTAGAAGAATACGAAGCGTGAACGATGCTTATTGTAGCCTATATTAAAGGCTGAATGTGTGTATAGATGTACTACAGCTTGTCGACGGCGTCGTCCAATGTCGCCGTTCTCGCTGACCCCGTTCCGAGTATCTCTGCGGAAGGCATCGTTCCTACTAAGCCGTCTGGTGCGTCCTTGTCTATATACTTTTCAGACTTAATTTTATAGCTTTCTGCTATATACCAGGTATATACAACACACTGCGTTGTTCTGTACGTTAAACTACATTCAACTTGCACTAGTACACTGTGTAGTACAGTACCTGTTTTTTCGCTAATTTCGGCTGCAGTGGTGCGTCATAACTTATGAAGCAAACGACGGTGTAGTAGGCCTCTGTCTGAGTGTGGTAGGAAACCTTAATAAAACAGCACACCGTACACCCCCGTTGACCGTGAAATAATTGTTTACCTGTATAGTGTTCAGTATCCGGCTGGCGTGTACTGGGCTCATAGCGGGTGAAGTGAGTGTTCGTATCCAGCTGAATGTCACCATCTTCTCCACGTCGAACGTCACCAGTCTCGACTTCAAGCGCAAAAAGATCTGCTTGAAATGTGTGTTGTCTCTCTGCTCATATAGGCCTAAGCTTTGTTTAGTCCGTCATTAGGCAAATTGTGACTGAAAAAGCCGCATAAGAAAAATTGTTGACACAATAATGTAACTATTCGGCCTAGCTTTTATGAACTGGATGACTTGATTCCAAAATTTGATGATTAGATGAATTATATTTTTGCTGCCATTAGCATAGATTTGCATGGAAGCGATTAACTTTTTTGCCTACATTTGCAAGGCTTTTCGTTTCACATTTAGAAAACCTGTGGTCCACGTTTATCGACGCGCTACACGGTTGTCGTCTGCCCGTCTGTCTGCCCGTCTGTCTGTCGTCTGTCACGGACGTATTGTGGCTAAACGGTGCGAGAAAAACCTAGGTTGCTATTGACCACTAATAGGAAGTCGCATATTGGCTTTAAAATGACATGACAATCATTGACCTTGGATGACCTTGAAGTGTCATAACGCACTATGGTATCCCAATGCAGTTTTTAATTCAAAGTTCGAAACTCAGTTTGACAACAAGCCGAGCCAAACTCGCACACTGGGCTTTAGAGTTGAAGATGACTTGCAGAATCTCGGCTTTAATAAAAAGAATGTTTTACCTACAACCGTTTCCACAAATCCACCTTGGCTTCTCAAACGCCCTAACTGTAATTTTAGTTTGTGCTGTTACGATAAAACAACTATACTAACCCAGAAGTGTTCAAACGCAAATTCTTTGAGCTTCGCTCAGAGTTTTCACATCATCTAGAGATCTACACAGATGGATGGGTCCAAGGATGGAATTAGAACAGCTGCCGCTGTTGTTGCACCCAACTCTGTCAAAACTGTTTGCTTACCTGACAATGCTAGTATTTTTACTGCTGAAATTCATGCACTGGACATGGCGCTAGACATCATCCGCCATACAAGAAGCAAAGATTATGTGGTTTTCTTGGACTCTTTGTCCAGCTTACAAGCAATTGAGAGCTGCAAAGTCAAAAATCCACTGATCTTAAAGATCCTGAAGGATCACAACCAACTAATTAACAGTGCTAAATCTATAACCTTCTGCTGGATTCCCAGCCACGTGGGTATCCGAGGAAACGAAGATGCTGACATTGCTGCTAAGGCAGGACTGGATGTCGCCATCACCAACATGAGATTTCCAGTTGGCGATTTGTTAACTTGTGTCAACCAATTGTGTGTTATAGAATGGCAACAACTGTGGAACCAGTGTACATCAAATAAACTTTACAGTGTGCAACCGGCCGTTGGTCGCAGTGTTAGTTTGTCACTGGGCCGCTACAACTCAGTTCTCATCAACCGTTTTCGAATTGGTCATACAAGACTTACAAATTCTTATCTCCTAAAGGGAGAGAGTCAGCCAGTATGTGAAGCTTGCCATTCTCCGCTCACAGTCAAGCACATTTTGGTAGACTGCACCCGTTACAGTGCAGCTCGTCAGAGATACTTTGGAGTGGCCACACTCAAGGACGTTTTTTAAAATGTTGCATCGCGCAACATCATTGCTTATGTTAAAGATATCAACTTTTACAATCGTATATAATGTTGTTTTTACATTAGCTTAATAGCCTTCTTAACAAGTATTTTAACTTTGCTTTTAGTACCTATATTAACTGTTTTTAACTAATTTTAACCACGTATGGCACTGAATGGCTTATTTTGTGCTGATGTGCCGTTAAGAAACTATTCACTCACTCACTCATGTTACTTTACTTGATTTGTAGCTGATAATAAGGCATCATCAGAAGACACGGCCGACTTTGGTTTTATCAAAAACATCAACCAGTCATCGTATGTGTCTGCGTCGGCGTTTCTAGGTAAGTAGGACTGCATCTGATCAATTGTATTTAAAGTAATTTAAGTAACGTCTTAGATGACAGTATAATATTAATAAATTATGCAAATTTAACATTCTGATTGTTAGTGCTCTGATGTTCATCCAATTGAAAATATTGGCTTGTGCACCACTGATGTTGTTCAAGGTTCTGTTATTTTTACCAGAAACTTAATCTGTGGTTAATTAGGTCCGCAGCATAATCACAATGGTACGCTACGTACAACTCTTATAACTACTGTAGGTTTATGAGAATGGCCACAACGAAAGACTGCCATCGCTGGAGGAAGTGATGGTGTTTGCACCTCCAGAAAAGAAGAATGGTAAACCAAATTTGGCATCTATTGAAATTATAGATACTAACCCTACTAAGCACAGATTAAGTTTCTCTGCAACTGATAACTGAGCCAGTACTTTTATTGCTTGCTGCTGGGTACAAAGCGCCTTTGTATCATACACCGTGGGCCATAAAAAATGTGGCACTTCACTTGTGTCCATATCTTCACCAATTATGGCCGATTTTCAAAGTTTTTTCGCTGACACACTTCGCAGACAGTTAACAATTGTGTGATTATTATATATCCCACCACACCTTAAATGCGTCTGTACACTACCTTGTAAAATATATATGTAAGTAAAAACTAATGATAATAACAACAATTCAGGTAAATGAAAAAAACACTTCAGACCAACATTGCAGTGAATGATCCATATGACACTATTCTGTGTTAGACCCACACATTCTAGTGTTATACAGACCATTCACTGCAATGTTGGTCTAAAGTGTTTTTTTACTTTTACCAAAATGTTTGTTACTTGTTATCCTCAAACATTCATATTTCATTTATATTTCACAAGGTAGTGTAGAGGCACATTTATGATGTGGTGGGAAATATAATAATCACATTATTGCAAATTGTCTGCAGAGTGCACTGCTAAAAAAATTGAAAATTGGTCAATAATTGCCGAAGATATGGACAAAAGAAAAGTGCCACGTTTTTTGTTAGACCATGCACCCTGTAATATTGTTATCAGCGTAAATTCTATTATTGTGTTATAATTGTGCACTGACGACAGCGGGTTACGGCGTTACGTCTGGTGCTATTTTCTACATCGGAGTTGGCGCTGCCGTCGGCACAATGTTTCTGATTACATTCATCGCGATTCTCTGCTTTATTCATGGCAAGAAAACAACCGCCAACAACATCTAGTAGGTTCAGACATTTTTGAGCACAGAATTTTGTTTCTATGGGCTGTGGCTTAAAGGCGAGCGTGCACAATTAAACTATTGCGTAGAACGCTTTGTGAAATCACGAATACGGACTTGATCAGTGACTTCTGTCCCTGTTTTTTTTTTATTTTTGGCACCTTTTTAACGTTCTAGCGTTTTTTTACTTTGCTCAACGTTTTTATTTTTTAAAACGTTTTTTATTGAAAATTCCATCAAAAGCTTCGAGAAGCACTTTTGAAACAACAGAAAAAATAACAGGTCATGGTGATGTATTTCATTTCGTTGGTCCAAATATATTAAATAAAAAGTTTTTTTAACCAGTATATTAGGTTAGTTTGATGCTATGGTCTTATGACCATGCGGTTGAATTGAAATAAGATAAAAGTTCTTTCAGAGTATATTGTAGTTTCAGCTATATTGCACCTGCACATTAGGCATTAGGCAAGAGGTTGAACAAATTGTGGCTAACGTTTTTTATTTAACGTTTTTAAACGTTTTTTTATTCTTGCCACGTTTTTTTTACATTTTTAAACGTTTTTTAAATTTTTCCTGGAACGTTTCTTACATCTATGGCTTTTTGTTTGTCGGTTAGTTTATCTATCAGCAGAATTACTGACAAAAGTTGGGGAAGAATGTTGCAGAGATTTTTCAAAGGTACACGAAACAAGCAACTACATTTCGTGGGTAACCTTGGGTCGGGATTTGAATCTGAGAACACTGCCGTACTACAAGATGCCACCTGATGTAGTACGCACCACCACCGAGTTTTTTTGTAAATAGAATAATAAAGTTGTTAAGTTATGTAGATTCGTCGATAATAAGCTTACAACCTTTTTTAAAAATTGTTGTTGACGTTTTGGCAACCGCTGCTGCCTTCTTCGGAACGACTGTCTGCCAGGTGTCGCTGCTGGATCAGGAAAGCGATGTCATCAGGAAGGAATATATATTATTTCTTTGCTGTTCATTTCTTGCCTACCGTATTACGGTGAATAAAGATGTGTGTGTGGAACAAGACAAGTCGATGAACCGAGACGAGGGGTCCTATCAACTTCCTCACATCTATGACTACTTACTGTTTACCGCAGCGACACCTGGCAGACAGTCGTTCTGAAGAAGGCAGGAGTGGTTGCTAAAACGTCAACAACAATTTTTTTTAAAAGTTGTATTATGGATGAATCTACATAACTTAATATGTTACTGTTTCAATTTATGATTTTATTCATTATTGTTTCTATGTATTGTGGACTGTTGCAGCGAGAACAGCGTGGCTCAGCCGCTGACCAAGGAGAAGCATTACGCAAACAGAACGGAGACACCCTCAAGCTGCAGCGTCGTCTCTGCGTCCGGTTAGTAACGACGACAGTTGTAAAGATTAAAAGGTTACAAGTTGTTTACTGTAAATAGTGTAGACCTAGCTTTTGATAACTGATAACCCGTCCCAGAGCTGCCACATGGGATTGATTACACAGTGTTACCTGCCGCAGGTGAACGCGCCCCACTTTAACCAGAGTCAGACAGGCCAGTGCATACCCGATTTACCGGTCCTACCGCAGAGGGATCGAAGGCTGAGTTGAGCTTGGTGGTTTGTTATATACCGCAGACAGTCAGAGCCAGATCATTCATGAGGCTGGTGAGGCTGAAGCTTCAGTGCCTGGGCCCCAATCTCGGACCGCGGGCCCCGCAATTTCTACAGAGAACATTTGCAGTCTTCTAGTTTAAACTTTTGCTAATTCTGCTTACAACAATTCAAATTTTGTCTTCTGCTCACTTCACTCGCAGATTATTTGTACCTCCACTTTTCAAATTTGTTCCGCTGCCCTCGTTTGCCTTTATTGTTTAACTAAAAGAGGCCATACAAATAAAGCTAAAATAAAGTCAATATTGCAAATATACACGGTGTTTCATAAAAAGGACCCTTTTTGTTTTTTTCATAATTTACTCAAATTATGAGCAATTTACAAAAAAATTGTTACCAGTTGTTGCTGAAGAAATACTAATTCGAAATATTTGAACAAAATATGGCAGTTGATTAAATATTCTTTGCTAGTCGTGATGTAACGCTGACGTCATAATGTGCCACAGGTACAGACTTGTTAGTCTCAACTGGTGCTGTCAGTTGCTACTTTGCTTCAATGGTGAACTTAATCTGGTTCGCTAATGAAAAATGTTTATTGTGTCAGCACTGAGCAACATGTGGACATGTAATCAGGCGTCTCGCAATCCAAAAATGCAACTGTTTTGCAGGCTTGGTGTGCTAGTGCACTGTCTTGCTCGAACATGTGAAAGTCCAGCTATCCCCACAGACATGTAAATGAGATTGCGTTGCACGTTTTTGTGGCTGCAACTGTAAAACTTTAAAAATTTGGCATTAGCGAACCAGATTTTTCGCCATCGGAGCAGGCACCATTGGGATTAGCCTGTTTGTACCCGTGACACATTAGGCTTTAATGTCAGCGTTACATCACGACTAGCAAAGAATATTTAATCAACTGCCATGCTTTGTTAAAACATTTCGAATTAGTATTTATTCAGCTACAACTGGTAAGAATTTCATGCAAATTGCTCGTCATTTGAGTGAATTATGAAAAACACAAACAAGGGTCTTTTTTATGAAACACCGTGTATTATGTACGAGGGGCCCGCAGTCGCTTTCGAGCCTTAAGGCCCGAGATCCGGCCCTGCAGACAGTCACCCATCCATATATTAACCGCATGAGTTAATGTGAAAACTATCGTAGGCTTATATCATGTGTATCATCGTGTGGTTGCAGCAACGGTGTATCGTGCTCCAAGCAGTGCTTCTGCATACACTGAGGTGCGTCAAGTCGACGTACAAACTGCTCTCCACGAGATCCAGATATGTCGTTCTGCCGTCACTCTACGCGAAGTCCTCCTTGAAGGTATCAAGTTATCAACCTCTCACTTTCATTCAGACGTAGAAGGCTCAGAGTATAGGCCTATGTAGATACAGTACGTGCTTGCTACAGAACTTTTGTCGCATTTACGCTGTTTTTCTATTGACAAAATTTACTCGGTTGCAATAGTTTGATCTGTGATTTTTACGCGCGAGAGCTAGCGTAGCTATAGCGCGTATTAGCTATTTACTTACTTCGTTACTTCGTCAACTCAGCCTGGCCATCTTTCTGTGGGCAGGCGCAATGAGTAACTTGCCAGTAAACGCGATACACTAAGTTACCCATATCCGTGGTCTGGTAGTGTATGTATAAGCTTGTGTCTGGCTGAGTATCATGGTTGGAAAACAAAGTTGCAGAGCAATATTGCTGTGACAATATTGCCGAGTTCGTTTAAATAAGTGCCACATATTGTGAATTTTTGAATTACTAGGGGCCTATAAGAGCCGAAATAATCATGGTCTTTCGAAAAATTATGTTGGACGGGTCATAGTTTAGACCTGCCGCAAACAGACGACAGACAGACTGCAGACCACGCTATAAAGATGTATAAGAATAGGAGGCGGAGTCACTTACGCTGAAAGAGCGATTTCGCCTAAAAATACTAGATCCTGTCAACTTTTAAACGCGTCGTCGTAAATTCCTGAGTTTTTTTGTCTGATCAATGCAGTGCATGACATAAAACGGAGTATAACAATCATCTGAGCGTCCGTCCGTGCGTTCGTCCACCGGTGTCCTACGTTTGAGGCGCCATATCTCCATAACGGTGCAAGATAGACGCATGGTCACAATGGACCACCCATAGGAAATGGCCCACCGCAAGTCGAATGGTCACGTGACGGATGAGGCCACATCAGCCCAAAAGTCAAGGTCGTCATCCCATTATTTTTAAGGCGGCAATTAAACTTACTAATTTTTACCACTGGCCTATACACATCTCACTGATTTAATTTATACGAACTTTACTGTAAGATATCGAGATGCATCGGACAGACTCCGCGTTCGTTTTAACATTGGCTTGTTTTATTAATACTAGTTTAATTTCTCATCAGTGTTCAGTGTTCATTGGCCAGCCGCAGTGTTCTGCTGACTTAGACGTTAATCGATCCGATTCGTCAGTTCCGTTGAGTCAGGTTCAGTAATTATAGCATTTGCATCCGTAGCAATTTTCACGCTTGAAACGGCACACCAAAAACAAACTATTTTTCCTTGCAGCGTCTTCTGCAAGCGCGAAATTCCTTCATATAGCTGGGTGATTTCCTGCAAGCCTTGCGGGAAGGATAGCACACTTCATCTGCAGCAAGAACGGCCGCATTCAGAACTAGCAGGACCACAAGCAGCAGAAGACCGCTCGAAGACATTGCTCTCTGCAGACAGCACAAACACGAAAATCGGATAAAAGGGTGTGCAATGATGTCTCTTTCACCGGCGTCGTGGATCAAAAAGAAAGCGGGGCATGAAAGATGCAATTTACACTGAACAAACTTTCGACAGAATTCCGACAGGCACGTTGCGATTTTCGACAGAGGAAATTATGGATGCTTAAAATTTCAATTTTCAGCGGACATGGAGTTAACCATTTATAGGTATATAACCAACACCGAGGTCAACTCAACCTTCCATCTTTGCGAGGTAGGTAAATCGAGTATCAGTCTATCTGGCTGGGGTTAAGGTGGGGCGCGTTCAGTTGTGTCAGTATGGCAGGTGACACTCGTAGTTCTGCGATGGGTTTCCTATTATATATATGAGTTTATTTCGCAAAAATGCAGACAATTAAAAATAGTAAAAACACACATACGGTCAGTAGTACATGTAGGGCCTTGTAGGCCTACATACAGTTAGGCCTACACACAAGCTGAAATAAATTTCAGGTTGACGCGATGTCTTATACAAGAAATATTACTATTTCATCAGCAAATTGACACAGTTTGACATATTCATTGGACTGCATAAACAATCTCATCACAGTGACTTTAACGCTATTGTCCGATAACAGCGTATTATGCACAAAGCACAATTTCTTCTGATAATACAAATGTTCAATTAACTAGGCGTCCGTCTGTCTGTCTGTTTGTGTGTCTGTCCGTCACACTCTGCAGCCCTATCAAGACGGCGCAAGCTAGAATTACAGAATTTTCGCTATCGACCGCCACAAGGACTCTATTTTGCGACAATTTTTTTTTGTCGCCGGTGAGGGGATTTCCCTCGAACGAGGGCATCAAAGAGCGTCGGTTTTTAAAAATTCGTTATTTTACCGCTATTGGCTCGTCTAGCACAAAAATGGTTGCAGGTAGGCACACACTTGCTGCTTATCATACAAGCACTGTTTCTGTGGGTATTGACGTCGGTGACCTTGAAACGACCATGAACCCCCAAAGTACGAATTTTAGTGATTTTTCTACGATTTTTGGCCGTGGCGCACATTTTAAGAGTAAATTGCGACGAAATGGCTTGAGATCGACCAAGACAACCTGCACATGGTATTTTCGGCATACAACGTTTTATAACCGTTTAAGATTCGATCTTTTAGGTTCAAAAAGTTCTCCGTACCAAGGCCTCAAATTTGGGTACTATTTCAAAACGTATTATCATTTTATTGCACATTGTGCACTAATTCTCCACGTGGCAGCACCGATGCTGTCGCGCGTTACGTACGTGAGCTTTGCTCAAATTACTTGTAACTTTCATGGCGTTAGATATCTAGAGGCTAGTAGCAGCTAACGTATGCCGGTATGACAACAAAAAGTGAAGCACTGCTGATGCGCTGATGTTAGGTACGTTTGGTCGAATCTATCGAGGCACGCTTCTCATTGGTGCCGGCGACTGTATAAGTGTTCAGAACGTCCTTGTCAAAACACTCAGTGGTCAGTCGTCTTCTTCGCTTCTTCTAACTCTGGCATAATGTTAGCGTTAAGCTTAAATAAATGTACAAAACATCAGTTTATACACTTGTTAACAGCAACATTTAACATTTATAATTTTGTCGTCGTAATACCGGCGATAGAGGAGAAAGTCTTAATTCTAGAGTAGGCTACAGATAACAGAAGATTCGCAGATGATTGAAATCGATCAAGTTCGACATTTTATTTACTGCCATGTATATGTATACATCGGCCATAGCAT
>Ga0209367_1005808_pt1 | contig 17083 bp, 13 predicted proteins | sample WorMetLIZISLAND2_FD_187412 | JGI IMG/M metagenome (GOLD analysis project Ga0209367, IMG submission 187412) | Marine gutless worms symbiont microbial communities from Max Planck institute for Marine Microbiology, Germany - Olavius geniculatus... ... | reverse complement strand
ATCCCAGTCTGACCCATCATCCCGCAATAGCCTCTACAATGCTCCACCCAACACCGAGACAGGACAGGAACAGCGAGGCCACCCAGCACACATGACCAGTCCACAGATCAGGCGGGCACCAACCAAGCAATGTCCCAAGGGTGTCTGTTAGATCCTGTTAAGCCCAACTGGCAACTACTATAAGTCATGGCAGTAATAGCAAAAAGTGCAACTACCCCCGCTCACATGAATACATTGCCAGTCAGGTCACATCACCCTGACCAAGCAAGTACTGTGGGGCTCACCAAAATATTTATGGCCCCCTCAGTTGATCACCTGGCAGGCGACCCAACCTGTTCAGCAGACAAGCTGCATGAGCAGTGCAGCCAAACCACGGTGGTGGGTCTTCGTGCACCGATGACCTGAAAGATTTCTAAAATCTGGAAGGTAGGAGCCAACCAAAGATGAGCAGATACATTACCAGTGCTCATGCGCTGGTTAATTTTTGGCTTTTACGCCGATTCCGGCTTTATAGCCATCTACAACTTCATGGTCATTTACCTATGGCTTCACAGTTGTTCACAGCTTCATAGCCGTTTCCTTCCTGTAACCTTATGGTTACATTCAGCAAAGCACATTGAGCCAAACTGATATGGCCTCAGCGCTGGGCAGGTGTAACAGCCTGCCACCCCGCAGGTAAGGTCAGGCAAGGCACCTAACTCTTAGTGACTCTCATGCTATGGCCATTAACAACATTAACTAAAATGTATCATATTTGGAGATGGCAGAACCATAAATTGAGCCTAAACCATGAACCCCCAAAATCTAACATAACTTAATTACTGACAAAAGTTTGACAACAAAAATTTACTGATGCCTACCAAAAACACTGCAGCAATAAAACTCACTAACAGATACACATGCAAACAAATGAATGACATAAAAAGCAGAAAACGTCTAGAAGCAACTAACAGTGGCAAAGGCATAAAATCACGAATACCTGTAGTGCAGCGGGTGGAATGCGTGCGTGGTCAATGATGTACTGTATCTGCTGACTGTTGAAATTCGATAGACCAATACTGCGTATCAGACCTTCTTCAACGCACTGCTCCAGTGCCTATCAATGGACAGCATACAGTTCTTCACAGAATCTTAAGAGCTATGCAGCATCACCTAGTATATGATATCACACAGTATTGCCTGGTTTACCTGCCAGCAGACAGTCACCGATCTAAGTAGTAAGCAACTGACAGTGCCCGAACCAGAATTTGAACCGCGATCTCTTCACAAACATTATGCCACAAAAGCCCATTATGATAGTATTTAACATTCAGATCACCATCACAGTCACTTCCAACATCGGCATTATCTTTATCACTGAGTACCAGCACCAGCAGCAGAGACCTCCACAAATCCATTCAGAAGCAAAAGTCATTTTGTGCAAAAACAGATAGGTAGTGGTAATAAAGTTAACTTCTTCATTCAGCGAAGTTAATAATAGCATGTCAGAATAGTTAAGTTCTGCAGTCTTTCTCCATGCCGATTTGGACGTACCTTCCATGTTTCAAAGTAGTGAACGTCATCGTAGATTAGCTGACCAGCCTCATCTCTCGGGAACAACTCACCTCCTCGCTAGCACACAAAGAAAACAAAGATATGGCATCAACCAACAGAACTACCGCAACAACTATAACTACATCCAGGACAACAATGTCATTATAAATCAGCTGACCTCAGCCATTACTACTGGTTTCTATTTTTTTAACTACATAATTAGAACTCATCAATGAATTTAGCAAATATATTACTAAAACATTTTAGTAATGTATTCGGTGCTGCTACATTGATGTCAGCAGTATTGGTACTGTTTATCTGTTCTCAATAAAACCAAATAAACAAAAACATATCAGTAAAAGTTTACCTTAAATGACATTGGCCAGTGAATAAGGTAGAGGTCAATGTACTGAACCCGAAGCCGATCAAGGGATTCCTGCAAACTGGGTCTAACATCATCTGCTTGATGTCGTGTGTTCCATAGCTGCAGCAGTCAAATTAATTGTATTTCAGTCAACAACTATCAATAACAACACCATAATAAACTCACTTCACGTCCCTTACAGCGCACAACATGCAACAATCTTCTTTTACACTAAAGATCAGCAGCACTGGATCTGTATATAAAACTAGACATGACTTGCTGCCAATGTCATCTTTGCTATTGGCATTGACGAAAAAATCAGCTCATACTTTCTACAATACTGTTAATATTCCCTGAAAATGTCATATACCCTGAACAACTCATGGACAACCACACAGTGTAGGCCCAGGCAATACAGCAGTTGAAACACCCTTCCATGGCAAAGAATGGACATACAATCCTTTAGTACAACATTCAGTCCTGTACCTTGCTGATGATGAAAATATCTTCTCGACGAACTGAGCCCTCCTTAAACACATCAGCCAGAGCCTCACCAACGATTGCCTCATTACCATAGATGTAAGCACAGTCAAGCATCTGATAGCCGCATGCAACTGCAGCCTTAACTGCTTCCTTTCCTTCTTCAGCATTTGACTGTACAACAAGCACCATTAACATACAATTTACGACAAACACAATACTGCAAAATTCTTACGGAAATAAAAATCCAACAGACAAAAAAATTCCTATGTATAAAAATTGAAAACTTTTGACATTGCACATCAGAAAAGAAACACCCTTCCAGGGCAAAGAATGGACATACAATCCTTTAGTACAACATTCATAAATGTAATTCATAATTCACAAATGTAATATTGAATATTGTACATTTAATTCTGTGACATGGTTTATCGCTTTGCATTTCAGATTAGTCGTTATTTTTTTTGTAATTTTCCATGCATTCAATTTTTATACTATCTAGCACTATGTTTTTATTGCAATATGCTCACCTTTTTGTGTAATTAATGAATAAGTGATTTATTAAAACCAGCCATTAATTTCAGAACAGCAGCTTTATTCCTTGGGCCTATGGTTGAACTTCAATAAATTAAAGTCTTTACACTTAACAGACACAAGAAAACAGAACTACTCCAGACCTCGACCTTACCCGTTAGCCAATGCTAAACAACTGAATAACCAGCAACAGACACTGGTGTCTGGCTTTTTTGCCCCTTTGCCGGTTCGCCCCGTGGCTTGTTTGCCCCCTGGCTCTTTCGTCCCCTTACCTTGGACGTTTTGCCCCCGTTGAATACTGGTAATTCGACATCGAGGTTTATACGTAATAATTGTCCTTAGGCCTAGACAGTTTATGCATGATTTTGAGAATAAATGATTGTGTAAATGTTTAATGCTTTGTTCAATTCTAAAATAAAATCATTAAGCCTATACATATATTTTATTATACAGAGTTTTAGTAGGATTTCTCGCCTTAGAATGATTGAAAATTGCAATGATGTCTGATGCTCTCTATAGATCTAGGCGTTCATCAAGCCTAGGCCTAGACCTAAGTATACCTGTAAAAATTCATTTCAAAGGAAGCTTGATGTTGACACATAGAGCGCGTTGAATTCAAACACACTTAGCGTGATCGAAGTAGGGTCTGTGATGCAGCTTGCAGACATACCACCACCTGGTGACAGTGGTGAGATAATGAGTGTTTTTAACTGACCGTACTTAAGTAACGGTCGAGCTATTAGAATGGTTGTCGATCGTCGTCTGTCTGTCTGCGGCGAACAAGCCAGGGGGTGAATCACACGAGGGCAAACGAGCCAGGGGGCGAACCACCCAGGCGGCAAACAAGACAGGGGGCGAACCGGCAAAGGGGCGAAAAAGCCATAATTCCAGACACTAGATAATAATGTGCACTAGGACATGACCACAACAGAAAAGAACAAAAGTTACAAACCTGCCAAGTTCCAAGACCGATCACGGGCATGTCAAATCCACTATTCAGCTTCACTGTTTCTGTTGCCATTGTTTCTTGTCGGGAATTTTATGCACTAAACACAACAAAAGTAAAACGTCAACAAAACAACCCGAGTGGGCGTGGCACGTAGCCAAACGATTCACAATCCGACACGCAAATTACACTTTCTCAACTAGTAAAATCGCTAACAAGTAATTATTACGTAATTCAACAAATGTACAGATATATCTATATTGTCAAAAATGTAATTTTGCACATACACAACGCATAAATATCTACAAGCTCACAAATTTCCAGCAATCCGTCAAAGCGATCATACCTAGGTTGGGGCACGTGATGGACGACCGCAAGATATCAAAGTCAGGCTTCCGACTTCGAGTCGACACTACTTTTTGACAACGGCTAACTTAAAGATAAATGTAAAAAAATAAATCGAACCCTCATTTGTTTGAATTGTTTTTGCTTTTGCGGGGATTAGTCGGTAACTTAAGTTACAAAATGCAACTTGCGGTCCTGTAATAACTTAATTTTGTAGTAAAAACATGGCAGCGTCCATGGAGATGTGTGTTCCTGGTAATATAACTGTTACTATATTGTGTTAAACTTTTTTCACGTCGCCGACATTAAATATGTTGCAGTATTATTGAAATTAAATGAATTTTGACCGAAAATTTTAACAGGTTGTGTTAAGTATTACTATAACTAGGGCAAAAATAATTTCTCTACTTGATACTCTGGCTACAAACGTGTTATTTTGGAGGAACGAGAGGTCATACGTGGTTGATGATCATGCCATTGGATAGGGTGTTGCTGAGTTTGTTTAGTCTGTCAATAGTAACAGTTAAGCTTTCTGTAACGGTTTGGCTGCAATTTTAATCAAATTTTGATGAACATCCGACAACATAGGACGGATGTGGGTAAAATGCGTCTTGTGCATTTAGGTTCATCTACGTTCAGTAACATATGTATCTTTTATCAAATGAAATTTTTAACGTCAGTCCAAACCCTATCTGTACTTGTAATCCTATTCGGTATTTGTCCGTTAATTCACCCGCACCCAAATTATTATTGTTAACGCTAACCCTAACCTTAATTCTGACCCAAACCCTAAACATAACCCTAACATTGATTCTAATCCTATTCCTAACCCTAACTCTAGCTCTAACCTTATCTCTAGTCTTTAATTCGGGTGGGGGTGAATTAACGTACAAGAACCTCCTTTTCATATCATCCTTCCCTTACCCAAAGCCAAACAATACCTGCTCTAAACGTAAGAGATGCTGCTCTGCTGCATTAGTTTTTTTGTGCATAACAGCATTACTGACCTTTACTTTCAACAACTCATATCTTAGCCCTGACATTGATCTTGACTGTAGTTTTTTTACTTGATCCCATCTTTAACGTTTATCGCGACCCTAATCGCATGAGGTGCACCTAGATGCCCCAGACACATTTTACCCTTTGCTGTGTGTCTAGTCCTGGTAACCGGGATTCTAGTCCTGGGGCGGTATGCATAACAACGTCGTAGATTAGTTTGGACGTAAGGTCTACGTCGCGACTAACTACTTCCAAACTAGAAAGTTGCGTTCGACGGCATGCAAAACGCTGTTGTAGCGAGCGACTAACTACTACGAAAGTAGTTGATGTCGGGTAGTTTGACTCTAGAATTTTCAGGCTAAACGCACTCTGCCTTAACCGGACTGCAGCTAAAAATACATATGGCCTGATTTGTCGTCTGCTGCAGTCTCGGGCGTGCTCGAGCCTAGTTACAGCTCCATGTGCTAAGTAAGAATGCACGATGCGAATAAATAAAATTTATCAAACGCTAAAAGTTTTATTCAGCAACTTTTTGATACTGCAATTAGTTTCAATAGTGTAATTGATTTACCAGAAGTCCTTTACGATGCATGACGTGATTGCAGATTCTCCATAGCGACGTTAGTTTACATTGACAACAACAGACTAAATATTTACGACAGGTCGCTGGAGCGACTAGAGTTAGTTTGGACGTAGGCGTCTGACTAGTGCCACGTCGTCGTTATGCATACCGACTTAGCACTACGTCCGACGTTAATCGATTTTAGTTTGGAAGTAAAGTTAACGACGTTGTTATACATACGGCCCCTGGTAATCCGCTCCCAGGAGCATATAATATTTGCTGCCAAGGCAGTGCGACTGCTGCTGTCGGCCACTCAGGCTCTCAACCCTAGCAAAAGCCAGTATATCACAGACACTGTGTAGTGGCCTAAAAGCTTTTTACCCACAACTTCCATGATTGCACTAAATTCATGCACCAATGTTTCACCTTTATTTGGGTGTCCATCTATCATCACATAATTCTGTCAAATACTCTACCAAAACCTTACACCTAACACTAACACTAAACATAACCCTATCCTTGTCCCTATTTCTAATCATAACAATAATATTAATCAGAAATTCTATTTTTTTACCCAAAACACCAGCGCCTCTTTGCGAATTTCTTTATATCATTTCCACACATTTCATATACATGACAAAAAATGTGTTTTACGCAATGAAAGCTTACTGAATAAGTGACAAAATAGCTGAATGACAATTTACAGGACTAATTCAAAAAATGAAAAGAATGTCAAATTATCCGAGTCAGATTCGAACCCACAAACTTTAAAACATGACTCGGTGGCCTAAACCATTGAGCTATGGACTCAATCGATTACTAATTACTGCAGCATTTATATAATACAGTCTGTTATGTCACGTGACTGCTTTGACCAATAACAAGTGACTGCTGGGAGCAGATCACCGCGGCTATAGTCCCAGTTACTGGGATGGAGTACACTACCTTTACCCTTACCCACATTGAGATTGACAGAAAGCAACGTCTGTCTGAACTGGTATGAATAATAGAAAAATATTTTTATTACCTGCAAAAACAGCAATAGCAGAAAAATAGACATAGGTTGTGTCTGCAGGGTAGCGACCACGTCCACGTTCACACTGTCAGCAACTGTCAGGAGTTTTGTAATATTGTTATTGCTAGAAAGTAGGAATGCTGCGGTAAAGAAATTTGTTTTTCCCTGAGAGCGTCCGCATCGGCAAAGACGTCAAAAATTGCAGAATGCTTGTGGATGCGCATCTTGTCCGCGGACGTGTCCACACATCTCTGGTTGACATGGTTTACTGCTTGATAGAAGTTGTTACCCATAGCCATGTACTACTCATCACTTATCATAGTTCAGTCATAGTTATGTGTGTTTGTAGGCCAAAGAATATGTGGTGTTGGTGAAGGTAATGTTGCTGGTAGCGGAACATACACTCGTGATGGCTTCATCTACGCAAGCCTTGCTGGTTACGTCACTCGTATTGTCAGTGATGATAAAATGGTATTTACTTTGTGTATAAGCATACTGTTCATCTTTGTTATTTACTTCTGTCTATCAGTCTATTATACTGCAGTTATAATATAAAACAAAAGATTTACAAAAACCTTTTGCATAAGCGTATATTTTGTACGTATTTTAGACACGGTTGCAAGTAAAGTAAAACGCATTCACAAAATGCTGTGTTTTACATGCAAGTCTCGTCTTATTTGCTGAATACAGTAATGGAACATGGAACACAAAGCAACAACTATAGTACTAACTACCATGCTTGAACTGTGTGTACTGTTACTGCTACTACTTTCACTACCTTTACTACTGATGGCCTTACCTTATTTAACCTTATCTTTGGGCAGCATTCAGTGCTCAGACCACCAGGTAGGCTTATTGTGCACTGCAGTGTGTGGCAGTGAAAAAATGTTGGAAATCAGTCGATAATTGATGAAGATATGGACAAAAGTAAAGTGGCACGTTTTTAAGCCCACCGTGTAGATAAATAGCACAGGCTGGAGGTATAAACTGTGTGATATGTTTATGTATAGTCGCATGTCGAAGTAAAAAACAGTCTTGAGCGTAGCGTGGTTCCATCCATCGGCAACACTGTCATTGCCAGAGTAAGAGTTTTAATGCTTTGTTATTCTTAGCAGTTTGTATAATTGTTGCTAGTGTCTAAAATCTATTTAACTAATTTTACCAGAGTAAGAAATTGGTTGTTCGTCATTGGGAATTGTGGTGCTTTGTTACACTCTGTACCGCAGCAATAGGTTATGTTTTTTTGCTCTGTCTCAGTGGTAGGTTGCTGACAATTTTTTATACAGATGTGGGTGAATTTCTTGGAGCGGTTGGTAGTGCTTCATGAACCAAGTAATTAGATTTTGTTTGCAATCTGGTTACCTGGTATTGATTTAGATGTGTTAGTTTTTTTTAAAATTGAGATTGTGCTGACTCAACAGATGTTGGTACTGTCCCACTGTTTGTCTCACAGCTGGTCTTTTTTAATATTAATGTGTTGGTGCTGTGTTCCACAAGGTTTTTTTGTTTTTCTAGTACAGTTTTCAACTAATGATACAGTAGCATGCTAACAGTAGTATGATAGTACTAGTAGCAGCAGCTGAGTTGTAGTAAATTTATTGAGCTGTGTTTTGTGTGGAAAGATTACACGAGTGACTCCAAGATTCTGTAAGAGTCTGATTCTTGCAGTAGATGATGTACTGCTAAAAGAACCATTTCATGGACTTTTACGGTATGTGTTAGTTGTGTTAGTGTTGAGTATTATTTCTGGCAACAAGAAATAACAAAGGTGATTGTTTTTGTGTTAGTTGATTATTATCAGCTGGTTTACTGAAAAAATTGTGAATGGATTTCGATGATTTTTTTGTAACATTTGGTCATGATGTTCTTGTTATGCAAAGTTATTTTTACAGTTTTGCTTAACTAATCACAGGCTGACTGGTAGTTCAAGCCCTGTGTTAATGGCGACTTCTCTTTGTTATGGGGAATCCAAAAATTTGACCCCCCACAGAATCAAAACCCCTGACCGGATTGAGAGAAAATTTGGCACGGTTGATTATGTCAGGGAGGGGACCCATCATGCAAAATTTTATGCAAATTCCTCCAAGGGAGGCTTCTCACGCAGTCACTGTGATGCGGACAGTATCACTTTTTGAGATTTTTGCTGTTTTTGATGTGCGAGTTTTTCAATGTTGCCGTTATCAAGTGTATAAACGGATGTTTTGTACATTTATTTTATTTAAATCCATGTACATTTTCTACTTTTAGCTTAGTATTTGTAGACAGACTCACTGTATGCTGTCTCAAAAAAACATCCGCAACTTTTTCGATTGTAACCTGAAGAAAAATTATTTGATTCTAATAATTTTTAATGCGAGTATTCCTGACACAGCTTGCCATCAAATGAACATTCAGTTTTCCACTTCATCCAATGTCTGCTTCTGCACTGCCTAGGGAAAGCAGACTAAGTGAAATATGCATTAAGATATACAAAAACATGAAAACAAACATCCCCAATATTATCAATCGTAACTTGAAAAAAAGATTAACAGATATTGTTAATTTTTGGCACGGATATTTATTACACATCTGGTTATTAAATAATTTTTAAGTTTTGACCTCATCAAATGTCTGTCTGTTTCTGCGCTATTTTGGGAAGTCTGACCAAGCAAAATACGTGTTGAAATGAATGAAAAACGTTGATAAATTCTATTTATCTACATCTGTGGCCCCTTACAACCAGTTGATTACAAGGTTTGACTGTCATGCAGCAGTGTGTCTATGAATTCAAGAAGCAACTTTCAAAGGCTGGATTAGTCTGGAGCAGAACATTATTGACACTGCTGAATCGTCTCCATGCCTTGCACAATATTCTGACATTTCTATCAATTTACTGCAGACAGTTGAAAAAGGAAACAGTTAGATGAAGTGTCAGCCAGTGTGTCAAAAATGTGAACAAAATGTGTTTTTGTGCATTATTTAGATTAAGTAATCATACCACACTGGGTAAAATTGTAATGTTTCGTTGGTTCTGTTTGCCGCCTGTCCTCCAGTAGACAGCGTTATCACATTGTTGACTGTCTGGAGGATAACAGGGAAGACTACTATTAGAACTACCATTATGTTAATTACACATGCACGCGTATAATGGAGTTCTTAGAATTTTAGGTTAAGCTCATTTTTGTGTTTTATGTTTCTGTAAAGGTTAAACTTTTTGTTCATTGTAAACTTTGAATTTACCCTTTCATTATTATGTGTTTGTGTGCATTCTGCCTGAAAAGGTCATCCCTGAAATGACCTATATTGTGTCGGGTGGGACGTTAAACTCTACTCACTCACTCACTTTCCCCAGGTAATGCAGAGACAGACGATGGATGAGGTGGGAAACTGAACTGTTATTTGATGGCTAGTTGTCTCAGGCATATTCGTACCAAAAATTATTAAAATCTGGTAATTTTTTTCAAGTTACAGTCGAAAATGTTTGGGATGTTTCTTTGAGACATTGCAGAATTACAAGCAATTCTGCCTTCTCTTGCCCATTTCTCTGTAGCGTACTCTGTCTGTCTGTCATATTTGTGCGTTCTGCTGAACCATTTGACAAGTATGATGCCATTTGGCAGGTACACTAGTTCGGTCCAATGAGACATTGTGTTAAATGGTGTCTCTGGCCAACGAGGAAAGGCAAAATTTTGGGGGTTGAACCTCCAGCCAAAACGTGCAGTTGCAAATTGCAGTACCACCTGGTGAATGCAAATGAAGAGTTCGGTGGATTTGCTACAGCGGTTCCACTTTTTGCCGAATTACTTTGTTTCTTGTTCTGTTCATCCAGCCATAGGCTGCAACATGAAATAAATTTTTTTAGTTTATTCCAGGTGTTTCTTTTATAAAGATGTTGCATTCATTAAACTGATTAGATTTTTGTGGTCCTGTTGATTATTTGGTGGATTTTGGTTCATTGTATGAATTTTCTACGATTAGGACATAGCAGCTGTGTATTTGCCAGGTTGCGACACCATTCTGAAGGAGGTTTGCGATCTCCGGTTACTTCTATTTGACAATAGTTGCGATTTTTTTTTACACCTTTACAGTGGTTACTAAAGCACAAATGATGGCTAACAGTAATGCGAAACTGCATAGTGAACAGTGCGGATTGCAACTGTTTTACTATTTTGTATGCATTTGCTACTATTAGTTTGTGCATGCATGCATTCACGGTGCTTTGTTTCTGTGATATTTCTGGTACACGCCAATGGGCAGACGTCTCTCTGCAACAAAGATAAACTTGAGTTGTATTTTTGTATTGCTGTTCACAAACTCTTCAGTTAATGTGGTTTAATTCTGCTTGTTTGGTTTTCGTTATTTCTTTTGTAGACGGGAAGATGTTAGAGCAAAAGAGAAAGATCAGGTGACTCTTTTGATAATTTGAAATTGAAAAAGCTTCTTGTTATCACTACGGTACAAGGCTGTCAAATTTTGGACATTCTGCATTTCTTTCTGTGGCCTTATCTCTAAATCTGGCTAGCGAAGTGCATTGTTTAAAAACTGCTTTTGGCGAGATATTACTGATATATGGGTGGTGTCTACACTTAATCAAGACATTAAAATACGTATATTTAGTGCATTTATTTGGTTCAACAGTTCTTGCTTCTCAATATTCCATGTGTTTTTTGTATTTTCAGGTTGAAATGCACAAGTGTTTTCGGCCAGGGGACATCATTATTGCACGAGTTGTATCCTTGACATTGAATCGTCATACAAAGAGGAAGAGAATGCTTAGAATAATACAGAGCACACAGTGTAATAATTAAAAACAAATTGTTGATCTCTGTTTTTCTGGTTTTAGGACACCAGGACTGTAAAATATACTCTAGTCGTTTTCTGAAGAGCTTTGGGGCAACTGGCAAACCAAGATGGCTTTTAAAATTATGTGAAGATGTTTTTTTTATTTGATTTATTTTATGATGTAGCTTGAAGCATGTTTTATAAATATATTTTTCATGAGATATTAGTCTACTCAATGAAATAGTGTTGTGTCATGATATTGTGCTATATGAATTTATGATTTATGATTTAGCGCTTAGTTTAAATAAGAAAAGAAATGTGCATCATTTTGCAAGTTTATGTCACAATGGAATTGTTGAATTCTGTGGATAATCATTAAGTGAGTATATTTCCAGTCATTTGAGTGAGTTCAGCTGGCTTTGGGAGATGCGTTGTCGTATGTTCTTACAACTGCGGAGAATGAGCTTGGAGTTGTAATCGCTACTGGTCCAGCTGGTAACTTCTGTTTTTCTACGTCATACCTCAATCCATATGTTCTGGGGTGGAGGGTTTACAACCTTTCAGTCTCAGATGGGGGAAGTTGGTATTTATTTAGCACGTGAATTATGTCATTTTCTTGTTTGTTTGTAAATGCATTTTTCAGAAGGTTTTGTAATCAGCGGTGGGTGGGGCATTCACTTTCCATTAGCTCGATTTGGGAAAAAGACCCCATGCAACTTTCTATTCTCCTAAAATAACATGTTTCTCACAGTTTCCATGGGTCCTGATAAGTTCTGGACATTGACATAGGTGATGAAAAACTCATGACAAGGTCCTGAATTTGGCTAATTTCTCCTTGAAAAAAAATATTGGACTACAACTGCTTGACTGTTAAAATTGATCATTATGGTTACTGAATCGCTGGCATAAACTTCAACATTTGAATGATCATGTAGTATTAAAGGTCCATGGCCACGGTCAATCTCAGTTGTGAAATTTATGTAGATCTGAATTAGACATTTTACGTTGCATATATAATATGTTGATTTAAGCTTTATAAATATATGAAAATAATGCACAAATTGTAACAAAATGTGGCATTGCATTACATTGTGCAAAATTGTCTATGTCTGTGACCGGAAGTGACGTCACTGGGGGAACACAGGCAGTTTTATCCATTAATTTGATATTTTTAATGACAAAAAATACTCTGTCGCATGACAACTGTAGCAGTACATAGATAGAAAATATGATTTTATAATGCTTACATTTCTGTGCATATTTTACATTAACGACGTGTTCCTCCGGTGATGTCATCAGACTGTCAACATGGTGGTTCATTTTCTGCGGCTTTTTCTTAGATTGGCGATTTCAAATGTAAGTTTCTTCGTGTTGACAAAATGCTGGTCGGCAGTATTGCTATCAAAATTATGCGAAAAATATGCGGTTTTAGGAAAAAATTTTGGTGTCCATGGACCTTTAAGTTCTGAATTCTGTATGTGGTTTTGTGGTAAACACTTCCTTAAGTGATATTATGTTACACTTGATGTACCCGGTACCATGTTTTTTATCAAGAGTTACTTAAATGGTCATACTTTACTAATAGAATAGGTTTATGGTGTTGGTACTGAAAAAGTGCTGAAAAGTCCAGAATTTTGATTAAATTATTTGACTGGGAACCATAATGTTTCCAAATCTGCTACTTTATGTAAGTAAGTAAGTAAGTAAATTAATTTATAGCACACAATAATGTCGGGAGGAACTTGCTGAATCTGAGGCACTGGGTTGGGGCAAGGCACTAGAAATGGCGAAAGGTTGACAAAAAAGAGTTTTGAGTTAGTGGCAGAAGGAAGCTATTGTGAACAACTATTGCGAACATCAATAGGGAGGGAATTCCAAATTGTAGCAGCAGCTACAGAAAAACTTAGAACCAAGACATGTCAGACTCCTTTGGCCAGTGGTGGCAACACACTTGTTATGGTGTGAATAAGGTCAATGATTTTGTTGCGTTGCTATTTTGTTATATAGCCTTATGAAAGCCTTATTATCTGTCCCACAGGTGTAATGTATCCAAATACAAAATCCAAATCATTGTTACACGTGAAAGCAGCTAGACTGCTTTAGCACCTCTTAGCCATTGCAATTCTCTATGTTCGTCACACAGGTCTATCAGTCAAAAATAGTGCAAGCTAGGATCACCAAATCTTCACCGTCGGCTGCCTGTAAGACTCTAGTTTCAGGAACCGTAAAGCTTTTCCATAAATTCGAAGGGGGTCACTCCAAACGAGGGCGCTAAATGAGGGGGGTGGGCAAAATTTGCGATTTTTGGCCAATAAGTCGCTGTATCTCAGTAACGGTGCGAGATAGGGCCTAGGTTACTATTAATCACTAATAGGAAGTCATACACTGGCTGTCAATTGCCACCGAATTCAATGACCTTGGATGACCTTGAACTCTAAAATAGGGGTTTTTATGAATTTTTTGGCAATTTCGGGGTGCGAGACATATTTCAAGAGCGAATTGCACCAAAATTAATTGAGATAGACATGGACAAGCTGCATATGAAATTTTCAGCATTGAACATAGATTACGACAGTCCAAGTTTTGATTTTCTACATTCAAGGAAACCTGTGCACAAGGGAATCAAACAGCGATACCCCCATCAAGGTCGTTATTTTACCGCTGTTGGCCAGTCTTTTGTGAAACTGGTTGCAGATAGGCATGGACATGTTGCCTATCACAATAAGCACTAGTGGCAAGCTTTTTAGTTGTATCAACAATCAATGACTTTGAACGACCCTGAACTTCCAAAATAAGGTTTTTATTGATTTTTGCGATCTTCAGCTGCAGCGCACACTCAAAGAATGAACTGCGATAAAATGGCTGGAGATAGACTGGCAGTTTGTGAACAGGAACTGCTATAGCCTTTTGCATGTCTTGTGAACATTAGCTCAAATTTCTTGTCAGTATTCATCTGGGCTTGTGTGATGTGGGTGTAATTATGTCTGCAATATTGACCTCTGAATCGTTGAAATTAAATACTGATGATATTTTGTGTTCAGGTGAAACAATGATACCAATAAGCTGGTGTGAGATGCAGTGTCCCGTCACTTTGAGCAAAGAATATCGCAAAGTCGCACGAGCGCAGCCGTGGTACTGTCAGCAACTGCAGCACCTGCAATCCTGATATATAGCAGTCTGTGTTGACTGTTGACAGACTTACCACCATAAAACTTTCAATACAAGCCTTTAACTTTTGTTACAACAAGAATAGTGCCCAAGCACCCCTGACTTGTTAGTAATAAAACATTGTCGACTTGCTATACCTAACAGTTTCTCTACACAGTACACATCATTTATTATTTTTCATACTTTATGAAAAACGTTTGTATTTTATTTTGTCATAGCGCTGAAAACATTATAATAATGATGGCTTACTCTAGTGTTGTATAAACCGCTTATTTAGAAGACCGAACGTCGCTAACAGCATTATACCTGACAAGTGGACACCTGGCTGTATTGGAATTTGGAAACCTGGCTTTATTAGAACAAATAATTGGATCCCACAGCTTGTATTGGAAACCTGGCTTCTATTTGAGATGTGGCTTGTTGCAAGTTTTATGATATGTTGAAGCAGTGACTATATAACATCTATGTTGATTGATGGAACGGCTGTGATCATGCTGGTAGCAGGCTGTACATCGCAGATCAATCAGACAGAGTCGAACATTTTGTTGGCTGAAACATAATTTGCGAAACTTTCCAGGCATTTTTCTGAGATCTTCCCAAGTCAGCAAGTTAATTATGCTTAATTTTGTTGTAACATTTTGCAAGTTTTTTTTACAGTCACATTGAAAAGATGATTTTTCTCAAGTTTGTGATTTCAGCATCTGTTTGTTTGTTTCTGTATTTACTGAGCTACCGGTAGTCTAAACGTTTTGAGCAGATTTTGATGAAATTCTTTGGAAGCTGGCAAGTCAAGTCCTGAGTAGATATTAGATTCTGGTAGAGTGGGTTGTATGAAGTCTGTTTTATTTGCTAGAGACATCACTAGACTTAGGATGTTTTATTTTATGCTCCTCCAGTTAATTTGGGTTAATTACATATTAACTGTTTTAGTATAGTTGTTATATTAGCAATGTTAATGTTGTTGATGGCTGTTACTGATGATTTTAATATTTGTAATTTTGGACTGAGAAAAGTGCACAAGAAATATGAGAGAACTTTGTTAAAATTGCACATCAGTGTTTTGTACAGTATGCTGTGTATTGTACTGTTAAACTTTAGTGAAATGATAGCATTTGTGTTGCAGTATTATTGTAATCATTGTTATAATTACATGTACAGGATGGGCCAAAAAACCGGACCTGTTTGAGGTCCAGGACTTGGACAGGGTTTCCGTGCATTCTTGAAAGTCCTTAAAAAGTCCAGATTTTTTAAATTTAAGGCTTTGAAAGTTCTTGAAAACAGGTTGGTCCTTTGAAGTTCTTGAATTTGTTTTTCAGTCCTTGAAAGTCTTGGAATTTTTTTGTGGTATATTTCGCAGTGTACAGGTCACAGATTGTGAACATGAAGCTTTCGAAGACAAAAAAAACTTGCTGAACACTTGGAAATCAAAATGTTGGCAGTATTTTAATGTGGTTTTAACTTGTTTGCACTGAGTTTGCAACATGTACCTGCACAGTGTCCATAAACAAAGTTTGAAATTTTGTTAACATTTGGCCAAGATAGTAATTCCTATCTTGACCAAATGTTAACAAATTTTCAAAATTAGCAATAACATGCTTATTGAATATCCCTCCACGCTTTAGCTGTGTAGCTACACTACCTTGTATAAAATAAATGTAAGAAAAACTAACAAACAATAGGCAGCAAGCGATTTGGTAAACGAAAGACGCTAGGCAAAAACGCAGTAAATTATCTGTGCAATGCTACACTTCGTTAGATCTGTCTTTTTGCATATCTAGTGTGTTTGTTTCTACACTCTCTGGTTTCTTGCATCTACGCCTTGGTGGTCGTCACATTCTTTTCAGTATGTGCATGCCTCAGTACGCCGCTTTTGTGCCTTTGGTCGGTGCTAACCAGACTAGATACGGCTGTCATTATCCTCTGGAGTCTGGACGGCATTGATGGTAGGCTAGGTCGCTGCTGTCACAGTATAGGGAGCGCAAAGCGCATACTATGGTGCTATGATGCTATCTTGGTGCAACCTGAGTCCAAGAACCTTGCAGCAGTCACAGTTTAAAAGTAGCGGCTTCGAGTACCAGCTTATCGTCGTTGCTACGCTTTTTTGTTTACCTTAACAACCAGTGTCGAAGACGCTTAACATCGTAACTAACATATAAAGTAACATCAACAGGATACATCTCAATAGGACTGCTGTCTGCTAAATTGTGGTAATTGTATCCTAACATAATTTTTGGACGGTTTTACATAAGATAAATGTACAAAACATCAGTTTATACACTTGTTAACGGCAACATTTAAGGACTTGCACATCGAAAACAGCAAAAATTACAAAAGGTGATATTGCCCGCATCACACTGACTGTGTGTCAATGTGCTG
>Ga0209367_1005807_pt1 | contig 17084 bp, 8 predicted proteins | sample WorMetLIZISLAND2_FD_187412 | JGI IMG/M metagenome (GOLD analysis project Ga0209367, IMG submission 187412) | Marine gutless worms symbiont microbial communities from Max Planck institute for Marine Microbiology, Germany - Olavius geniculatus... ... | reverse complement strand
CGATGTTGATAAATCCCAAAAGCCTGTCACCAGTGCTTGTTATGATAAGCAGCATGTATGTACCTATCTGCAACCGTTTTCACATTATTCGAGCCAATAACGGCAAAATGACGTCTTTTTAAGGGGGTACCCCTCTTCGACGCCCTCGTTCGAGGGGAACCTCTGCACCCAGTGGCACGAAATTTTGTCACGATAAACTAGAGACCTTGGGGCAGTCCACGGTGAAGATTTCGTGATCCTATCTTGCACCGTTTTGATACAGCTCACGAGTGTGACGGACGGACGGACGGACAGACGGACGGACGCCTAGACGATGGCAAAGACGCGCGAAGCATTCTGCTTTCGCGCGTAAAAAAACTAACCCAAACTAAAACAGACTCATACTGTTTATCGGTACGTGTGATTATAGTCTTAAGATCCTTTCTGCATTACTCATTTTTTTGTTTAAATTATTAAGATGAGTAGCTGAAATAATTTCAGTTTTTGAAAATATATTAAAACGACAAATGGCAGGCGTCATTAATCTTCAAAGTTCGCATGCCTACGAGAATTTGTATGTACAATTCGCCAGAATTTTACCAGTAGTAGACAGAATGCAAGGCGTATACAGGTTTGAGATTTGCTGTATAGACGACGTAATGAATTTATTAAACAGTGCTTCGATGAAAGTGTCATCGTGTCAGATTCGTTTCCGATGGATGAACGTAGCGCACGCAGTTTTGCTTGAAGTAGGATCTTTCTAGCAGAGATTACATCTATACGACCACGCTCGGCAGGCGCCACCGTGTACTGATCTGTCTGTCTGCGGCAAGGCAAAGGCAAGGCTGGCGACGACGTCTTAGAGCATGCAGCGCGACGCAATGCGAAGCGACCGACGTCATCAGACACCGAGTGCGGCAGATGTGCAGCACTCGGTCGAGTCATGAATGAATTGAACGAATGAATGGATAAACTCGCTAAATGCTTGCCTGCTCGGTCGACACGTTGCCGTTGTACGTGCGTCCACGTGCCGTCGTCTGTCGTGTGCCTGCGGCTAACTGTCCACGCACACGCCTGCCAGTAGACCGCCCTTCTCACCATCTCGGCGTCACGCTTGACGGTTGTCGTAAGGCGATTCTGACTGCGAATGAATGGCGGAGACCGGATCGGGCATTTTGTTCGTTCCCGCTCACCTGCCAGTCTATTCTGTAGTATGCAGATTTCACTGACTCACTGACATGCATAATTGTATCACGGCCACGCAGCCATAAGCATCTGTTTCCAACGCAAAATCTTTGTCTTACGAGTTTCCGAATCTTTTATTCTCCGCTCTTTTTTACGTAGCAAAACCATGCTAAAAAATTCCGACAGACAAGGGCACCGTAAAATATGTTTATGCGTATCATCTGGGTTTTTACGCATTGTTGACTTACCCCATGCATGCACGTGTGTTTCATGAACGACATACAGTCTACACAAAACTAGTGAGCTATTGAATAAAATTTTAGCATAAAGTTGCGACACATGGAGTGACTAAACTGCGGTGTGAATGGTATAATTTGATTTGGGGAATAAAGCTTTTGTCACGACTTCTTGACCAAGCATTCAGAGTTGTTACAACTATAGTTTTAGCGCGTAGGAGACGGGGCGTTGCAAGTAACAATCAACAGTAAGACGTCAAATATTTCGGGAAATCTCAGTTGTACATATCAGCTTCAGGGTACACTTGTGGTTGTCATTCATCCTCGATCATGCATAATATGCACGACGTTGTTCTTATACCTTTATTTATTTCAAAAACTCGTTCTGATTGCGTGCTACTGTATCATGTATGCATTTCACTCTGAGACTTGTTACGGTCAGATTGACAGAAAGTTCACTTTGAGTGTCTGGACATTTATTCACTCCATTCTTTCTTTCACGACTGAACCTTATTTCACTGCTGCAGTAATATATACGGCGTCAGTTTATTATAGAGAATGCAAGTCAGATGGTACCGCTATTGTTATCACTTAGGTCTGTTGTTATTATGACAATGCGGCATTTTATCGATTACTGCGGAACGGACGGATTGTGTGCTTTGTGGCGAGTGGCAGAATGCGTGACGTCTAGGCAGCGCCGGAAGTTGTGTTTGTGGTCGCTTGTTTGGTGGCGTTAACGTCCGACGACGCCAAGCCATTGTTCAATGATTGTTGCACCGTTTCCGTTAGCGAAACCTCAGTCGTTGCAGTCGCGCCCCACCATCCAGGCACTCGTTGTTTGTATCGATCTACTTCTGGCCTCCTTCCAAGACAAGGACGCCTCGCCTCGCCTGTGACGACGTTCGATCGCCGTGCCGTGCATTTTATGCTTGCCGGTTGATCTTGATCTATAGTATTAGCCTCATTTGCTCGCCGTGAGCTGGCGAAGTTGTATACACGTGCGCGCGCTAATTTAGTGCTGGTAGGTCGATGAGACGTGTAGCAGATGTGAGAAGTGAGCAGTGAGTGAGTGAGCATCAAATCTGCGTCGGTTGATCTCATTGTGTGTGCTGTACATGTGTGTGTGTGTGTATAGAGGAGCAGCAGCTGTCAATCAAGGTAGGCGCGAGGTGAGCGTGGTCACGAGCAGGTGCTTGGTCGGTGCGTGCAGTCTGCACGGCGCGTGCTCAGTGCGCTCGTCTCGTCATCGCTCAGCGCGCCAGCTGCTTGCTTGCTGTCCCGTGCTGCTGCTACCGTTCTCTCTGCGTCCGTCCGTCCTGTGCTCCCGGCACGCGCAGCTGCACGCGCGACAACGCAACAATAACAGAGAGAGACGAGCGACGCACGCCGTCGTGCGCCGTACTATACGTACGACTAGCACCTGCTAGCGCCTGCGCACTGACTGGGACGCTGCTGCTGCGCCACACACGACCATCAACACACACACACAGACAGACGATGCATCATCTTCGTAGCGCTACGTCGACGACCGTCGTCAGCCTGCAGTCTGCGCTCTGTCAGCAATGATCCGTGCATCAAGTCCCGTCCTTGGAGGATTACCCGTCGCCGTCATGCTCGCCGTCGCCTCAGCCGCAGCCCTCGTCCAACAGGTGAGTCGATCGTTACCTCAACCTGTATTGCATTCATCTGTGCATTGTCTGTCGGTCGGTCTCCCATTATCACTCACCTGTCACCAGCCGCTTTGTCACTGTACCACGCCCGTTCACGCTGTTTGTTCGACCTTGTGCTTTACAATAGCACAAAAGTATGACAGATTCATAATTGGATTAATTGCATAACTAGCGTAGGAAAATTCGTTGAAGCTAGTTTTTGCACCCAAAACTGTATAGTGGAGTTACTTTGAAAGGTGATTTGAAATGGTTGCAGTCAAGTTTTACTCTATGAACGAGCGTTATTTTACGTTCGCTATTTATTCGGTGATAAGAAAATAAATTAACGTTAACATTAATAAATTAACATTAAAATCTATACAAACTGCTTACTGCATCTGACACGCGGTCAAACGGTTTTCACCACTTCGTACTCGTTCCTGGCTAGAAAACGAAAAGGCGTATAAAACTAAAATTTGTGCAAACGTTCTCCAGGGCAGAAGTAACCGGTGAGCGGCCGCACAGTATTTCGGCAGTGGTCCGACTCGATGCATGCGTCCGTCATAAGCGCTGAATGATGCGATTTTGACTCACTCGTTTGGCGTTGTATCGTTCAGTTTGCGGTCAGATCAATTAGCGGAAGTCGCGCCTTCAAGCCCTGTAGCCCCGCTGTCTGTCTGTCTGTGTGTCTGTCTGTCTGTCTGTCTGTTTGTTTCTCCGTCCTGCTCTGACTGTCGCTGATGGGTTGTCGCCCGGCCCCGCGGCAATCGATCCGCGGTCGGTCGCGACGAGTCGACTGGTCTACGGCGTGTTGGTTTGTATTGATATCTGCACACGTGCGTGCACCTGCCTGTTTATTACGTGCAACAGCGTACGCCATTTCTGCGCCAAGCTCCCCGCCCAGCCAGTCGCACTGCAGCAGCCGCAGCAACAAGCCAACAATTGTATCGCACGCTGTGCAATCCTATTATATGACTCGCGCTGAGGCTGAGTACAATGAACGGCGTCGTTTGATGCGACAATTATCCAAGCTATCGACGCACGTGCTCAACGGCTCCCTGCATCCAGGCGCCGCGGCTGCTGAAGCAAGCGCGAGCACGTGTGTGGGCACTAGGCCATGGCGACTGTGTCGCAGCTGTTGGCAGCCTTGGGAAGGGTGGTACATGACCCCCACCCCGTAATTTTTTACAGCTGTTTGACGTTCCGCCAGCTTTTTTCGTAGTTCTAGCTGACACTCGTAACAGTGTCGCAAGATGCGTCTATTTAACGGCGTATGTACCGAAGTGCGTTTGCAACTTGCAAGCCGGGTTCTTCAGATTCTATGTCGATCTAGCTGCGTCGGGAAAGGAAAGGGCTAAAATGTAGGGAATGGAGGGAAGAGGAAGATGAGGCGTCGAGGGAGGGTACTGGCTTTTATGTTTCATTTTCAGAAAGTGCTTGCGCCCCTGTCCTGGCACATTGCCAGCACTAACGTAGTACACCAGCTGCGGATGACGTACTGAAAATGTACTGCACCGAGCAGTGCACTATGCACATTTTAACCTTGCCCGTCATACAGTGGCTGATTTACACTGCTCTGAAACATTGGCCCACAATACTGTTTCGTCATTACTGAGTCACCTCTGAAAGTTTTTAGGCCAACATTTTATAGCGGCGCCATCAACACACGATGCACCATTAGAGAGTTTTTCTTTGTGTATCTTGAGTTGATGACTTCGTTCCTATTTCTGTTGTAGAAGCTAAGGTGTAACAAAATACAAGTTTTAGCATTAAAAAACGATTACTGGAGAAACGTGCAAACTGACTGAACAGACTAAACGGGAATAAAACAAGTCTGCTAAATCTATAATCAGTTGTTCTGTGTACGTGAGCGGAGGTTATGCGTGGAGTTAGCGTACTGTCTGATGTGTTTTGTGCGTGCGTCCAGATTGCGGGTTCGAGCGAGTTCCAGATTCGTCTGCGGAGCTACGAGAACGCCGGCGGTCGAGCCGCTGACGGTTACTGCTGTACGGGATCCGCGGGCGGCGATGTCGACGGTCGCTGTGAGGGCGCGTGTCGAACGTTCTTGCGTATCTGTCTAAGCCACTACGCCGCCGATATCGCGCCCAATCAGCCGTGCACGTTCGGCCTTGTTGTCACGGACGCACTCGGCAACGACTCTATTGACTTTGAGCGCCTTGCTGCTGCTGCTGCTGCTGATGATGATGATGACTCTAGTAGCTCGTTGAACGTACATGATGTCGCCGATAACTCGACCGCGTCGAAGCCGTTTATGAATCCAGTTCGGATGCCAATCAGTCTTCGATGGCCGGTGAGTCATGTGATATTTACTACGGCAATACTGTAGTTTTGGAGCTAATTTTATGCGGCAAAACAACGACATCAACTGCTGCTATTTTGCTGTAAGAGCGTTTGCCGTTTGTCGGGCAGAAATGCCGTGATTCATGTCGGAGCACAGTTGGAAAAAACGAGTTTCCGGCAAACTACGAGTATATAATTCAGTCAGCGCAAAATTTTAACCTTCACCAACTCCGTAAGAACGAAAAGTAACAAACTTCCCCAACTGATCGAACTCGACTTTGATTTTCACAGTGCGAAGTACGGTACAGAAATTGACTAGAGAATTGTTTGCAGTTATTATGCACTACTGTTGTTTTACAGGGTGAGCCAAAAAATCTGGCACCATTTTTGTATGCCTTATAACTTCGACAAATATTAACCGATTTCCAAAATTCTTTCAGTGTCAGAATTAGGAAAAAATTGTAATAACATTAAGCTATAGATCCCACCACACCTCAAGTGCGTCGCTACACTACCTTGTGTCTTATAAAAGAACCACAACATGACGTTCTGCCTTTAAGGCCAAGACCTGTATTTTGAAACATTTTGCTCGCGTGTATATTTTTTCTGCCTGTACCTAGTGAAATCATTACTGACGTCATTGGCATTTGGTCAGTATTTGTGAAAAGTTTTATTTTTTTTGTATAAAAAAATTTGTGACTATGAGAGTGGGGCAAACTGTCGCAGCGTTGCGCTGATTGCACCACTGGTCAGTGGCGTCGCCGGCTTGAGTGCGTCGTCCAGCAGCAAGGCGGACATATTGAACATTTGATGTAAAAACTGCAGGATGTGGCAGTTACCTCAGACAATAATTGAGACATCAAACATTCAAACACATTGTTTCCTGTTGTTAATTCTTTTAAATGTGTTGTTACAGAAGTCATCTTGTTTCAATTATTGCTTTCAAGACACTGACATTTCACACGGTAGTGTAGCGACACACTTAAGGAATGGTGGGATCTGTAGTAACAGCATTATTACAATTTTTTTCTGATTTCGACAGTGAAAGAATTTTAAAAATTGGTTAATATTTGGTAAAGTCATAAGGCATACAAAAAATGGTGCCAGTTTTTTGGCCCACCCTGTATATGCACCTCCAGCTTTACCATTACACGGAAATCGTCAGATTAGCACATAATTTGCTGCACATGGCTTGCAGATCGCGCACTGAACAATTTACGTTTTGCTATCTCTAAACAGAAAAGAAAACGATAACTGCACTGAAGCGATACTGCATGCAGCGTATTTCTTGGATAAGCTTATGTTCTTTGGTTAAGGAGCAAACCAATCCGTTTCAGTTATTTCAGCTAATCCCAGTTATTGCGAATGTCCGTGTTGCCGTGCGCTCTGCACTGCAGCGAGTGCGTCAAAATTATCTTACTATTATGCATTGTGATTGTTATTTCGCGGTCTGCCATGGCCAAAAGTGCATTTTATCTCTATCCCTAACCTTGTCCCTGACACTACTAACATAGCCTTAAGTCACGTCACATACGCTTACAGCTGGTCGGAAAGATGAGTAACCTCTCCATAAACACTTCCGAAAATGTACGTCTAAAATGTACGTCTGCCTCTCTACATTTGTAAATACGTCCGTGTCGGAAGATCTTGCTAAAAGTCAGCGTTTGGTCGTTTTGATACCTAAGAGAGATGTGCACTAAACCGCCACGCGATTCAGAACACCCGAGGCGCCGGCTTGCGTCAAAGCGTAAATCCGCGCTGTATAATGTGCACCGTACGCGTTATCACAACTCGCCATTCTATCAGTGTTGCTGGATGAGTGTGCTTTATATATCATTCGATAGATGCACAACACATCAAGATGTCTTATTCTTCACTTCCGCTTACGGTCGCATTCCATTTTTACTTACTTCGTCACTCGCTGCCAAATTTCGTTCATTTCCGACACTCGATGCAAGATTAACCGTTCACACAGTGAAGTATGTTTCACACGTGATTACGAAACCAGTATTAGTGGTTGTATATTTATTTTCTCCGAGGGGCATAGGTAGGTCCTATACTTGATTTCAGAGGCGCAAAAGTCAAATGTACGTGGCCGTTGAACCGGAAGTCGGTGAACGACTTATGGTGATACGTTAAAAAATGTATTTTACTGCTTTTCGTTAAAGATGTAAAAAGGTTAAAAGGTTTGTGGTCTATAGCTCTTCATAAGAAACCCATGCCAAAGCTACGGCGCGTCACTTGTCATATGAGATGATACAGTGTTACCTGCCACCCGACACAGCTGAACGCGTCCTGCATTAACCCAAGTCAGGCAAACTGGTACTAGATTTACGGTCCTATCCCGAAGGGATGGAAGGCTGAGTTGATCTGGGCGGTTAACCAATATGAATTAACTGTTAGCGTACAGTCACCCACGCACTTAATAGCGATGTAACTTATACTCGAACACACGACCTCTTTATCGTAAGTCTGACGCCATGCAGTAAGCCTGACCGACTCAAAGTCCGTCATCTGCGCAACCGTGCGCTGTTGCACGTATGTCTGTGGCGGAAATGTCTGCAGTCGCGCCGTGGGATTGGAACGTTTTGGTGCACTCCGTGATGTCTAGATTGAGACAACTTGGTGCTTGACGGGTGAAGACGCTGACATGACGGACTGGCGCTGCACGTGATATAGGCACTTCAACCGTGATCACAGTACACAACAGCGTCACTGCAGTACTATGAATGACATGGCCATTTATTATGAACTAGGGCGACATGTCCACTTCCAGTTTTGGGCCGCGGGATACTAATGAGTTTCCTCCGGAGTGGAGGAATGGTAAGTTGAAGTTACGGACTACGGAGTGTTGTTCCATTGTTAGCGACGGAAAAGTCGATTTTAATGCCAGAATGCGTTAAAATCGTTTGCGTCCGAAGTAGCTTACTACGCTCCCCAGAGCTTCTAGTTCAGGCTAGTTGGCTGGGAAGAGGTACTTTCTCCAGACACACCGCACGATGTTGGATAGATCGACGGCGTCGGATCTGAGCTTGTCTCGGTGCGCTGCGAGACTTTGGACAGTGTCAGCCACAAGTCATCATTCTTCTCGGCGACTTCAGATTTCTGTACAAGATCGTTCTTGCCTGGTTCCACGCTGGCACTTGTGCTGCCTATGTTTACCACACTGTCTGCAGTGGTATAACGTGTCGATAGCTCACTGGTGCAGTCATAGATGACGAAATCACCGACAGAGTATAGTCCTACGCCGGATGACCGACTCTCAGTCAGCGTGAAATAAGTGTGCTAAACCACTATCTGGAGTGTATAAGTTGTTTAGCACTGACTAAGTACCACAGTACATAATATCGATCCGTATATATGTACTGTGTTATTACCCTCCAGACAGTGGTTTAACACACACGTAGGTCTATTCACGCTGCACACCATCACATCACACACACCCAGCCTGCGAAACACCTGCATGCCGTCGCTGTATTCACTCGCTGTGATTAGTATTCGGCCAGTTTCCATGTTCGACGCGCTTCGCTGGATAGCGCCGCATAACTTCAGCCTCCTGCCGGAAATTCGTAGTACTACCACTGCGTATAGTTGTGAGCCGGAATCGCGTCACGTGTTTCCGGTCAGTCAGTCAGCTGGTACCTCGTCCAGCGTGTATTAATGAATTAATGCCGACGCGCCACGTCGACTCGACGGTCATTTCGTAGAAGCGGAACTCACGAGTGCCGTGACAAGCCTTTATGATGCGTAGTCGTGACTTGTGTCGACCTGCGAATAGACCCATAGATGATTCGATGCCTTGCCTTATTTAAGGAGATCTTCATAATAGCTAGAATGGAAGATCTCCTTGCCTCATTCCACCTTCGCACTCGTACTGCCTCTGTCTGCTGCACTGTTCACAGTGATATAACGTGTCGATCTTGATAACATCACCGATGCAATCATGCGTGACCAAACGAACGATCCTCGTCAAGCGCACTAGCATAGCCAGATAATTATGCGAATTGGGGGGTTTGCCTTCATTTCCCCTTTTTTCTGCCCCTTTTCGTCCCCTCCCTTTCATTTCCTTCCCTTTCTTCCTCTCTTTACCTTTTTTCTTTTTTCTTTTCCTTCCCTTCTTTCCCTTCAGAAGTAAGACCTATTAAATCCAGCTAGAGGGTTTGGGAGTGCTGTAAGCTCTCCCAGCCGAAATCGAATTTGGTGCATTGTAGCTTTAAAATATATCTAGTGACAACATTGTTATTATTGTTTTCCTGAAAATTAACTGACCAAATTGGCACATTTAATGAAATTTAAATGTGTGCTTATATGTTGTCTGGGGATTTTTTTTTGGGGGGGGGGAGCTAGGCCCCTGGGCCGCTCCTTGACTACGCCAAACCTGAGCAAGCGTGGACTAAGTTCGCTTAACACTCACTGATCCTGGCACCCCAGACTATGGTTCAACATGAGCTACACACATTTCGTCCGGTCTGCAGAATTACCTTTCTAACTTTTATCCGACTTTAATCGTTAAACTCCGGAAGTTGCCTTGGAGAATTTGGAAGATCACCAGCTAAGGATGGACGATGCTGAAAACTGCTGCTAAAACAACTGCTTGTTTATTTTTTTAAATCTCATATTATATGTCGGCGCTTTGTTAATTGTGACTTAGTAGGTTTAAAACATAGTTCGAGAAAACGTGTGAAGCCGTTCAAAAAAACGTAAAAAGTCACTTTTTTTGAATTTTCAAAAAAACGAAAAAAAAGTTTTCTCGAACTATGGTTTAAAACAAACACTACAATTCAGTGCAGTCAAAACGATTAAAAGTAACAATGTAACAATTTTAAACATGACACGCAACTTCTCCTGCCATTCTTACTGTGAAATGTTTCAACGCGATGTGTACGACTTATTTTGCGGTATTTCAATGTGTTGGTTGTAGGGATCATTTACTGTTATCATCGAAGCGTATCACGATTCCAGTCTTGAGGGACCGAAGCCAGGTACGATGCTATACAAATGCTTAATTGTATTGCAGCAATGGTGGAATTTTGTTAGTTGTAAGACTGCAGTTGCACAGAGATTGTACCGCAATGTTTCTGGGTTAAAGCAGGGAGAGAAACCGTTTATACATATGTTGTGTATATCTGTTTTCTTTATTAAAGATTAACATACTTGCACTGACATTTTTTTCAGTTCTGTATATTATGTAAAATGAGACTATAATTTTATTTACATCTTAACTTATTGGGTGTTCGTTTATGTTATTATTAGGCCGTGCTATTAGGACGTAAAATTTCATGTTACAATAGGCCTAACAGTGTGCTTTAATTTAAGTCTCGCGGATTAACTTACCAAAGCTTGTATGAGTTGGCCATAAGCTGCTTTTTACTTTAGCAAATGTCTTGAACAGCAAAATGTCAAACAAGCCGGTTTGAGCTGACTAGCCAGCCACTGTTTGTGACATGTAAGCCCGCCGAATTTCGTCGGCTAGCTTTTTAAACTACTTAGCCAACTAACTGTGACGTTTGTCTTCGGCTTTGTGTTTAGCTGAAAAAAAAATTGAGCTAATGCTCACGAGACGAGCGAAAGCTTATAGCAGTTCCGGTTCAGTAGTTTAGCTGAAAATTGGGGTGTTCACGCTAAGTTAATATACAAATACCAAATTCTCTATCTGGATTGCATAACGATAGTTCCGTGGCGCCACCTTGTGAATGATATAGACTTATGTCGCAGCCCGAAATCGCCAATAACATCCATAAAACCCCCTATTTTGGCGTTCAAGGTCATTCAAGATCATTGAATTTGGCGCTAATCGAGAGCCAGTGTACGACTTTCTATTAGTGATTAATAGTAATCTAGACCCTATCTCGCACCGTTATTGAGATACATCGACTTATTAGCCCAAAATCGCAAAGTTTTCCCACCCCCTTTCATTTAGCGCCCTCGTTCGGGGTGACCCCCTTCGAATTTATGGAAAAGTTTTACGGTTCCTGAAACTAGAGTTTTTCAGGCAGCCGACGGTGAAGATTTGGGTGATCCTAGCTTGCACCGTTTTTGACTGATCCACCCGTGTGACGGACAGAGAGACAGACAGACAGAATTGGGATAGCTAAGATGCGCTGAAAGCAGTAGCTGCTTTCGAGCGTAAAAAGTGGAGCAGCATGTGCAGTACTTTTGTATGTCTGCGGATGGCCTTCGTTGCGCATGGAGTCATCAGCGTTAACAGACTGAATAATAAAAGATTGCGGGGGTACTGGTGACGTTTGTTGCAGGCAGCCCGCGGCGACTGGTCTGGCGACATGCTTCGCAGCATCTGCTGAACGCGAGTTCTGCGTGGACGCCGCGTTCCACGCCGAACAACCGCACGTCAACTGGGACGTCACTGGACTTCGACTACCGTCTGGTGTGCACGGGCAACTACCACGGACCGAACTGTGCGACGTTCTGTCGACCTCGCGACGACGCCAACGGACATTACCGTTGCTCACAGAATGGCACGCGGCTCTGTCTGCGCGGCTGGGCCGGCGCCTTTTGCAACCGACGTCAGTAACCACTCTAGCCTACTAGACATGCGCTACCACTGTGTCGTATTAGCTAGCAAGTAACTATGAGTCTGGATATTTGCTGTTATATATTTTGAGTCGCTTTCTTTCCTTGTTGTGTTAGAGCTTTATGGGAATCCATTACACAGCTACGGAACGTTACCTGCCATATGGAATCATTCACCCGACACAGGTGAATGTATGATGCATCACTGCCGGCCTGCATAGACTGGTGGTACTAATTTACCTACCTCGTAGGGATGGAGGGCTGTGCTGATCTGGGTAGCTATGGAGTACGAACCGAAATGACCGGACAACTAACACTTGATATATTAAAATGAAACTGGATGCGGTGTAGCGTGTGTAAGTTTTTATAAAAAAATAATAATAGTACTATGTGAGAAATTGTTTATGTTATTCTGATGTTTTGTCCTTTAGTCTACGATATTTTGTGTTTGCTCGTTGTAGCGATCTGTCTGTTGGGATGTAGCGGAATCTGTGCTCAGCCAAATGAATGCCGGTGAGTCTCCTGCTTATTTCATTCAGACAGTCACTACATAATATTTATATAAATATCTCTTTTGTGAGGAAAGCAGCCAATTTGCTTGACACAAAAATTGACTGCAAGTCGTGGACGAGTTGATGTTTATTCTATTTGTTGTAACAAACAATACGAAATAATATTTGTTTGGTATATTAATAAGAACAATTGTTATCATTACGATTTAACTTCGGTAAATGTAATCTCAAGAAGTGAGTTTAAAAATTAAATTGAAAAACGCAAGATGGTTATTTTTTATCATCATTTATATTATTATGTGGAATAGTAGATGGCAATCACATGTTCATCCATTCAACATGGTATTATGTTGCTCACGCGAAGTAAATGAACAATATGTTTTTTTGCATAGAAAGATGTTTGCTTGGATTTGAAAATATTCTTTCTCAGTGACGCCGTCTTTTTTGTCACTTTGTGACTTTACGAATGACCAACGATTGTCGGTACATCTGTTCATATATTAACAGCAGCATGATTGCATTGATTGGACGGCGTGTGTACAGTACGGTGTGTGTTGTACGCAGATGTCCCAGCGGTTGGCAGGGAGCGCTCTGTGATGAGTGTGTTCCGTATCCCGGCTGTGTCCACGGCACTTGTCAGAAACCCAACGAATGCCGGTGCGAACGTGGCTGGGGAGGCGTGCTCTGCAATCTAGGTACGTCTGCTGTTATAGTGATAATCTGCACTCGGTAGATCAACCCTATAAATGAAAAAATACGTAGCAGAGCACTGTCGAGATGTCTGATAGATTATTCCTAAATACACTTTGCTTCGTTGATTTTTGGCTCACCGTTATAGGTCGAATCTTTGGCACAATGTGTTGTTTGTCGTCTGTTATCGTCTGTCTGTCTCTCGTCGTTTATAACCCATGTATTGTGACTAAACCTTACTTTGTAAGGGGTCGTCGATGGTACCAATGGATGGAGTTAAGACGAATTTCTAGGTTGTCATTAGTAACCATGTAAGTGAGTAAGTAAGTAAATAAGTAACAATTTATATAGCGCCAAAATCTCAGAAGAGAATCAGGGCACATTGGAGAAGAGCGCTAGGGGGCACGATAAGCAGACTGAAAATAATAAGTTTTAAGATGACCTCTGAAAGAGATGAGTGTTTGAGCTTGACGGATATGAAGAAGAAACTCAAAATGCACGGGAACCAAAAGACAAGTTGCTGCGCGGAACATCAAGTAGATGGCCAGAAGGTGAGCATGTGAATCTTATAGATTTGTGATGATGTAGAAGATTAGCGAGATATGGCGGATTACTGGTATGTATAGCTTTATAGGCAAAAAAGTAAGCTTGAACCTGGAAGCTAGTGAAACTGTTCCAGAAGGTTGGTGGATGTAAGAGGAGAAAAACGAGTGGACTGTCTGTATCTGCAGCGGTTTGGCCTCAATTCTGAATGCAAAGTTGCTGCCTGCAGCCAATCACCGACGTGCGCCGAATTACTGTATCGTATCCTAACGTTGATTGTAGCGTTCGGTATAGCAGCGTCACCAGAGCGTACACGGGACTGCACTCTCTCTGGAAAATCGCTTTCTTTCCGCGTCCGACGCTGGCCTTCGGGTACAGGCAGTACGGTCGGCCCACATAGCAACAGCTGGGCTTTTTGTTTAGTCTGTTTAAGTGCAGTGAACTACAATTACTTGTCACTGCTGAGCATATGTTATGTTCTTCATCTTATCATATTGTTGAAAATTAATTTAATGTATGTGTCAGATCTCCTTGGGTGAATGCTAATGCATTGAGTGTATTATCGATTTATGTTAGCACAGACAGCGACGACACAGATAGACTTAGGCCCTACGTGATATAATAATTTACTTTCAATGCAGCATTCCAACATTAGTCTTGACTGTTAATTTCGAACCTCAGCGGTAGAAATAGTTACAAGTTACAAGTTATTAATACTTAGAAGCGTTCTCAGCTGAGTGTCTTGTTTGCTTGCTGAAAGTATGAATTTCATAATCAGGCTATCATCAGCCGAACTAAATAGGATTGTGTTTTCATGCATATTGAATTATGCATGGCGTCGTTTTGTGGCCTTGGGGAGATGCGTCCAGGGAGTGAACGAGTAATAAAGCTTGACGCGATGCGAGATTCGAGTGGATTATGTATGGATTATTGATAATCCAACAGCTGCTGATGGCTGCTAATAAATACCGTCTAATAAATAGTCTGTCCTCAGATTAGTGCAACATAACTACCTCGATTGCCAAATGGCACGGAGCAGTAAAATATTAGAATTAATAATAAAGTTATATACCAAATCAAATAATAATATAAAAACTAAGAAGTTCGCTCAGGATCGAAATCTGATTACCTCTTTTGTTACTTTGCCTCAATTTTTAGCCGTGTAGGCCTAGTGCATTTTAGTGGGAAAATATTATTAGTAGATGACAACAGTATACTGCCAGTGGCTTTCGTGGTGAGTATGAATTCACAGTTCATTCCCGCCGTTGAAAGCTATCACATATAGCAGACAATCATCGGCGTTACTCACTCTGCAAGTGCTTCAGTTAGCAGTTTTTGTGCGTCCTAATAGTTAGTGTTTTGTTCGCCATTCGTTTGTCTGTCCCGTATGGTCTTCTAATTTAAAGACGAAAAGACGTATGAAAATCAGGGAAAACCAGCGTTCCCAGGGCAGGAAGGAATAACCGGTGTGCCATCTTTCCATGCCAGGTCAGGCGGACCTGGACCGCGGACGACCGCACATAATTTCGGCACGGGGTCGACAGTGTTGTCTAGGCCTATAGTTATTGTTGTAGCTTGTCGATGAAGCTTCAAAACCTGTCGGCTGCATGTGAATGTATTATACAGCATTGGTGTTGAATGTGTACAGACTTGAACTACTGCACGTCGCACAGTCCGTGTCTGAACGGAGCCGTCTGTCGTAACGTCGGTCTCGGTGGTTACCAGTGTGACTGCAAGCCGGGATTCGCCGGCAGCAACTGTGAGCACGAGGTTGTCGACTGCTCCGCGTTTCCCTGTTACAATGGCGGCACTTGCCTCAACAACACCACGGTACGGGTACGTTCTACCCCCGAGGTAGAGGGGGAAGTCCGTCTTAGGGGGAATGTCTGGGAGTTATGTTCGAACACGTGAGGTCAGATGGAATAGAAGCGAATAAAATAAGCTTAGCCTAATGCAAGCCATCCGCTGGGCGTTAGCAAGCACAGACGGACCGTACAAAACACAAAAAAGTTTTCTTTTCTGGAAAATCTCTACAGGACCACACTTATCAATACATAACCTTGGAAAGTAGGAATTATTGTTAATAGTAGTAGGCCTGCTGGTGGTTTATGGAAGTGGTTTTCTTCTCGAGATACCGCATACCGGACAATAAACCGGGCCGTGGTCGTAGACTTGTAGCTGACGTCTTATCAGGTAGCCTTGAGACGGCGCTTAGAACGCAAGGTATCTTGGTAGCAACGATGTAGAAAGTGAAAGTCGTCCCATATGCAAAACGCACACGACACTTGATACAGGTGACAGAGACTGACTGAGGCATCTATTCCCCAGAACCATTATAGCAAGTTCCCAAACTTCTTTAATATGACCCTGCTCATTTTCTATTTTCTTCTTTTTCTCCCATTTCTTTGCCAGGAATCCGTAGTTCTAGGTAGAAGGTCTGGAGAAGCGCTGTTAGCCGTCGATTTGGGATATTTCGGGCGTAAAGTATTTTGTAAACGAGCGAAAATTATTATGTTTTTGACAACTGTTGGTATTTTTGTGTAGGTAGGTGACTTAGGTCTTAAATTATAACAATTTCCCCTAAATAGCTGAAAAACTTTCCCTCTGCTTTGATGATGATGGACATTTGCTTAAAGGTTTATACAGTACCACGTATAGACGCCCTGGGTGACAAGTGACGATTGACAGCAAGTTAATTTGATGACGTAAATTGCACTTTTGTGTCGGTGATAAAATGATCGGCTCTAGCGAGGGATGAAAGCTGTGCAGCGTATGGCGTTGATTGTCACTCGCTGTGATGGAGATCGACAATGTGCGTGGTTGCTATGGCAAAGCGCAGGTGCCCCAGCATAGTGCACACACATCTGGCAGTTTACCAGGGTACCGCAACCGAAGCCGAATGAGCCAGCGACACTTTTATGATACCCCGTGTAGTGTACGGGCCGCGATAAACCTGGCACTGGCGACGTTGAGTCATACAGTACACTGCTTTGCATGCATCAAGTACTTGTACTGTTTACAACTGATTTGAGATACATTCATCGTCGTCAACGTACAGATTTTAAGAGCGAAAATATACAGTAGGCCTAAAAAGACATGTTGAAGTCAATATAGCACTTGTCAGATTGTTGCCATGTCTTGTGAGTTCAGTGTTGTCTACTGATTTTAGTATTTGCTTGATTGGCTTACTTGTGAAGTTAGGTTAAAACTGGTTTTTGAAGGACAGTCATTGGAAGTTTTCTCCGGTCGTAATTAAGTTCTAGTCGACGTATCTGAACGAACACGGTTCTGCTTCAGTGCTCTGATTGTGGCTGTTATCGTCATTATCTTACGAGGGTCATCCCAAAAGTTTCCGGCCTCGACATATTAGACAACAATATTTTCCACAATCTATACATCAGTGAAACGTACATCCTTTACGAACTCTAATGAGTCGGTTGCGGATATGACGTCATTGT
>Ga0209367_1005806_pt1 | contig 17088 bp, 10 predicted proteins | sample WorMetLIZISLAND2_FD_187412 | JGI IMG/M metagenome (GOLD analysis project Ga0209367, IMG submission 187412) | Marine gutless worms symbiont microbial communities from Max Planck institute for Marine Microbiology, Germany - Olavius geniculatus... ... | reverse complement strand
CCACTGCTCCCACACGCAAGGAGATAGAAGCCCGCCGCTACAACGGCAAAGAGCCCGTCGCCGAATATCTCCTGCAGTTCGACTTGACCGCACGCCACAACGGCTGGTCTAACCATGAGAAAGTCACCAGCTTGCTGTGCGCTTTAGACGGCCCCGCCCGCAGCTTACTAGCCGAAATCGACGATGTTGACACCATCTCCTACAGTGCTGTGAAGGAATTACTTACCAAGCGATTCGGGCCCATCAGCTTACCCGATGTCCATGAACAGGCATTGCAAGCGTGCAGACCGTGTACTGCATATTTTGTCGCATATTTTGTATCGCATATTTTAGTATCGCATATTTAGTATTTCGTATGTTGCCTATTATGTTTCGCCAACTTGCATACGTGTATTAAAACCTGTGTTGTTCCTTTCTATTGAAAATAACTGTAAAATAAATTTTAACAAAATAAAATAGGACAGCCAAATAAAATAAACCCACTAGCCAAACCAAAATAAAATAAGGCAGCTAAAACCAAATAAAAATAAATAAAATAAAACAAGCCAAAACACTCTATGCCCAATTAAGTGAGTAAAACCAAATAGAACAAGCCATTCAAATTAATACGTAAGTAAAATTGTGAGCCATCCATAAAAATAAGGAAGTAAATGCCTACATTAGTAAAGTAAGTAAAAACACTTAACAAAAAAGCCCAGTGCCACACAGGAGTGGCCGAACTCACATACTGAGTTTCTTTATTCTCAGATTGTAAACAAAAATAAAGTGGCGCTCAACAACTGAACAGTTAGATGCCAATCTAAGACACGCCACACCCGGCTGTCCGTGACATAGTGATTTTTCATAATGTGCATTGATTCTTTAACGCATTAACACGTTAACGCATTAATTCGATATCTCTGGTTTCAACACATGAATTTATTCAACGATATCATAATCTTATGTTAACTAATACAGTGCAAAACTTACCCACGACCAGGATCAGTCTTTGATTCAATAACAGTGGCTTCCACCAGACCCGTAGGATCAGCTTTGCATTCTAACATTTCTCCTAGTGCCAAGATCGCTTCCTGCAGAGAGTCTAAGTTAGTGCCCTACAAAATAAACGAGATATAAAATGCAAAGTCAAACAAATAGCAAAAAACTGGACACCAAAAAGTTACGAAAGCACTGGCATTACACTTACTCCACGATAAATAATGTGGAATTTTTCAGCTATTCTGGGCAAAGATGTTAATACCTGTAGCACAGTTGCATAGTAACAAGTATAATAATAATAAATCATAATACGTGTAATATAAATGACAATGTCTACTGCGCTATCGTCATATCACTACCATTACAGCAGTTCACCCAGATAAGTCAGAACTGCAAAGTAGTCAACACCCCTGTTTCTCATCCTAGGTTGCACACTGTCCGACAAATGTGCTTTTATCTTCGACTTTCACTTACTATGTGAACTGTATACCTTCAATGCAGAAATACAGACAGACTGGACGTCACCACCGAAGTCTTCAAGGTGAATCTCATGCTGCAACAGCATCTTCTTTGTTCTCTCCTTCACAGCCAGTACAGTGTTATTAACACTAAAGCGGCTTGGAGGCGTAACAGCAGAGCGTTGGACGACTTACCATTGATAGATTGTGGACCCGACTCCTAGTGGAGTCCCTATCAAGTGGTGCTACTTAGATTGACTGTCTGCAAACAGGTAAACCATCTAGCTATATTACTAACACCAAGATCAACTCAGCCTTCTATCCCTTTGGAATAGGTAAATTGAGTACAAGCCTGTCTGGCTGGAATGCCCCGTAACTCTATACACAACCTTTAACCAGGTGGACTACTATGTTACAGGTCATCAACTTTGCAGTGTCTTGACCTACAGAGGGTCAAATCTAATTAACTGAGCATACAACCTGAATCGACCAAATATTAACTGCACATTTATCCAACTAGGTCAGTATGCCGAGTAGTTCTGTTCTGGTCAGGGCTGGCTAGGTGAGAATACATTAGCAATCAATATTTATGTACCACTATTCCCAAACCAAAATCCTCACTCTAATAATAATCAGCATTTCAAAACAAGGTCAAAAATCACTGATCATATATCATATTTTGAAAACAACAACAAAGCTTCGACAGTCAGCATCAGCTAGGTGCTGCAACATAACACCTATTTGTTATATGGCTTTTCTAATCAATGTCACTGATTAAAAAATATGCTGCCTATCCATTAGTCTGGAGACAACATACTTGATATTACCAACTTGTTACAGCAAACTGCATACTCACGACATCAGCTTCAGGCTTGTCAATCTTGTTGATTGCAACAACAAACAGCACTACACAGCACACATGTTCACAATACAGAAACACCGAAACAGTGACTAATACAGCACAAAATGTTGTTGTGGGACTCCTTGACCGGCTTAACAGATCACCGGCAGTTATTACGAAACAAAGCGACAAATTGACAACGTGCATATACATAAACAAAATGTAACTGAAAACGCAAAGAGTAAGTCACCAAGCTTTTGTTGCAACTTGACAAACACTGACCAAATTTATTTCTCAATTAATGCTGGAATAACTTTATTCTAAGTATAAGGTGAGATCAGGCGTTGACAAAATGCTGCTGTTTCTTGTTCCAGAAATAACTTGAGACTCTCGTGATATAGCAGGTTCTACGCACTACTGAGTAATACTGTTATTTCAGTAACAGCACATAGAATAAAATCTCAACCACACACAGCTTAAAAACTGTCCCAAGACAGAGAAATGAGCAAAAAGTTCTGTCACAGAAGACACCATAGTTGTCAGCACACAGATATTAGCTGGCATCAAACAACAATCTCAATAACCATTTAAAGAATTTCCATCGCTACCACTCCTAATACATTATGAACTAAAGTTCAATGTATGCTTACCATTAGCATCTCTGGCAAAACCGATAGACTCGACAGTTTGTTTCATGACACCATCATCAGCAGCAACAACGAGCACAACGATGTCAGTGACCATGGCACCACGAGCTCGCATCGCTGAGAACGCAGCATGACCAGGCGTGTCAAGAAATGTTATCACATCACCACCAGATAGCTGCACTGCACAGCATTCAACTTAACTCAATCAATCCATCGGGAGGCGGACTCTATTCTGACGAAACTTCACAACGACAAACATGTCATTATGCATTACATTCACATTCACCAGGGGGCGACAATTTCATGCGTAATGGAGTACGATTTTGCACTTAATATTAAAATTACAGTTTTTATGCGCAAAAGCAGCTGCTGCTTTCAGCGCATCTTAGCCATCACAATTCTGTCCGTCCGTCACACGGGTGGATCAGTCAAAAACGGTGCAAGCTAAGATCACCAAGTCTTCACCATCGGCTACCTGAAAGACTCTAGTTTTAGGAACTGTAAAGCTTTTCTATAAATTCGAAGGGGGTCACCCTGAAGAAGAGCGCTAAATGAGAGGAGATGGGGAAAGTTTGCAATTTTTAGCCAATAAGTCGATGTATCTCAATAACGGTGCGAGATAGGGCCTAGGTATAGGGCCTAGGTTACTATATTAATCACTAATAGGAAGAGGTACACTGGCTCTCAATTGACACCGAATTTAATGACCTTGGATGACGTTGAACACCAAAGTAAGGGGTTTTATGGAATTTTTTGGCGATTTCGGGCTGTGAGACACATTTCAAGAGCGAACTGTGCCGAAACTGATTAAGATAAACATAATAAAGCTGTGTGTAAAATTTTTAGCATTAAACTTAAATTTTAACGGTCTAATTATCGATTTTCTAGGTTCAAGGAAACCTGTGCACGAGGCCATCAAACAGCGGTACCCCCGTAAAAGTTGCTATTTTTACCGTTGTTGGCCAGTCTTTCGTGAAAACAGTTGCAAATAGGCATGGGCATGCTACCTATCGCAACAAGCACTAGTGACGAGCTTTTCAGACGTATTAACATCAATGATTTTGAAAGACCCTAAGCTTCCGAATTAAGGGGTTTTTAATTAATTTTTGCAATCTTCGGCTGCAGCACACACTCCAAGAATGAACTGCGATGAAATGGCTGGAGATAAACTGACAGTTTGCGAACAGGAACTGCTATAGGCTTTTGTGCGTCTCGTGAGCATTAGCTCAAATTTCTTGTACTTGTTGCTTACAGTTACAGTTAGGTTTAAGGTTGAGGTTTAAGGTTACAGTTAGGGTTCGTGTTAGCATTTTTCAAACTTATGTGACAATGATGCACAGTTAGTGTAAAAGTTAGCGTAGAATATAGGTAATAAGTTCGACGGTGGTGGATGTAACTACAAAACTTGCTGACTTGGCTATCCAGTGACGACCTACTTGGTGGGCTTGAGAAGCTAGTTGGTCAAGTGGCGATCCATGAAGCTACGGCTGAGGACATCAGTCAATCGGCTGTTGCTATTCCGACAGCCGCCACGTCCCTGTGTCAGAATAGTGACTGTCGAAATAGCGACTGTCAGAATAGAGTACTGTACCCGTACTGCAATCTATCAGCCAATAAAATGGTTGATCAATCAAACAATCAAAAATCAACCAACCAAGAAACAACCATTTACACAAACTAACCAATGGTTTACAAGCTTGGGTCCCATTTTTCCATGCACATTCATTCAACGACCGATCAAATTGATCTCTGATCAACTTTGAGACTTGATTGGAGATCATCTCGATAGCTGTTTTTCCATCGCCAATTAACGACTAATTGTCCATCAAATTTCCCATCAAGTTAATGGCTGATTATTGGCCGATCAAGTCAGATAATTGACGACTAAACATGGCCCATGTGCAGTTTGTTGTTATTCGCACCAATTTTTTACATGGCTTCACTTCATTGGTCAGAATGGTTGTTCCTGCAATAAAATGACGTTCCAGTTATGGCAAGTGTGTAGTGTTTCATGAAGAAATAAAATGGAATATAGATGCTCCTGTACTGATAAATGATAGATCGTCTTTGATAGCAGATATTTGTTGCGAAATGGTCGCTACGACAGTGTCAACTGGCTCGTCATACCTGAATAAACGAAGTCAGATTTTTCAAGTTAGTTCAGACCAGTCTGGCCCTCACACCTTGAACTGCAGTGTACCTCAAGGATCGGTCCTAGGTCCTCTGATGTTTATCAGTTACAGGGAGGATTTGGCCGACCTCATCTCCAGTCATCAACTAAAATACCATGAATTTCTTGATGATACTCAGCTGGTTGGTCGCACTGAGATTCCAAAAGTGCCATCCACTATCGACAGTTTACAGCGTTGTACTGCTGATGTTGGAGACTGGTACGCATCTAGGCGTCTGAAACTGAATGAAGACAAGACAGAATTCATGTGGTGCGGGTAGCGTGCCAGTCTCAAGAAGATCTCGAGCAACGACTTGTCGCTACGAGTTGGCAACGACGTCATCACATCAGTCAACGCTGTGCATGACCTTGGTGTCACGCTCGACTCCAAGCTAACAATGCAATGGCACATCGACAAAGTCGCCAGTGCTTGCTTTTATCACATTTGACGACTTAAACAGATTCGATGGCTAATTGGGCCGGAGGTAACAGCCACTCTCATGTCGGCATTTGTACCGAGCAAACTGGACTACTGCAACATATACTAGCTGGTTTGCCAAAATCTATGATTGCACCACTTCAATGTGCTCAGAACTCTGCAGCCAGACTGATCGGACTTGTCGCTCCTCGCGACCATGTTACAAGTATGCTGCAACAATTACTGGCTTCCGGTGCAATACCACATCACCTATAAACTGTGTTTGCTAATGCATTTAATTCACACGTCACAAGCACAGTCTTATCTTACTGACATTGTCACCCAAACAGCCAGTGACACATCACGAACACGACTTCGGTCCGGCAGCAGTCTCCGCTACGAGCAACCACGCACACGACTAATGTTCGAACAATGAGCGTATTCCTACGCTGCACCAGCTGCGTGGAACAGTCTGCCACCATCACTTCAAGAACTAGCTGACACTGCATCGTTCAAACGAAACTTAAAAACTTTACTGTTTCAGCGAGCTTTTTATCTCTGAGTAGTTTTTACTTTTTGTACATTATCCTTAGGTTTTATTTTAGTTTTTAGGTGTGTTGTACACCACTGGTCACTTTTGTAAGTGGTTATTTTTTGAGTGATTGATTGATTGACTGATAGCATCCACTCGCAATGCATGCTGGATAATTTAGCACAACACTGCAAACTAAAGTAATTGGAAATGAAAAATGTATGAAAAAAATAAAACAAAGTTGATCGATGATCAGTTCTGAACATCAAGTTGATCGGAAATCAGTGAATCAGAGATCAAATTTGATTTAACTGCGTGTGAAAAAAGGGCACTCGGGGATAAAAACCAAAGTAAAACTGCAAGAGCTGACTGCATGAAACAAAGAGACAGTAAAAGATCTTTACCGGAAAAAGCACCAATATGTTGAGTAATGCCTCCGAATTCAGTAGCTACAACATTAGTGTTTCGAAGAGCATCAAGCAACGTGGTTTTGCCGTGATCAACATGCCCCATTACTGTCACTACTGGTGGTCGCCTCACAGCGGCAGACGGATCAGCTGGTGGACTACAAGCAAGCCATATACATACATCAATGCATAACAATAACAGAACCTTAATGACTAGTGACTGACTAGTCGGGCAGCTAAGGTACAATAAGACAAACCTAACCATATTCCTAACCCTAATGATACATTACAGTAGCTTAATCACACATTGGAGATGGTTTATTTCATTACTTCACCTGCTTTTACACAAAATACTTTATTTTCCATCTGCTACAGAATTTAGCAATACCAAACCTCAGCCAGAGCTATAGCAGGCCATCTTTCTAGCAGCAGTGGTTGATGGTGTAGTGTAATGGTAACCCATTGGTGTTGACATATGGGCCTCAGGGATAGCCTAGCTATCTGCTAGGCCCAGTCAGTACCTGTCTGTTTTTGTGGACAAGTAAACCATCTCAGTATGGGTAAAAGGTTGAGGTGACAGCAAATTGCTTATTATCATCAGATTATCTCAACCTTAACCAGCACTTGGATAGCCTCCAATGCAGACGTACTGAAAAAAAAAATGGCTAGATTTAATGAAGTTATGTAAAAATAGCACAAATGTCCATTTTAACCACAGTGCACAATTACACCTACGAACAATATGACATGCGACAAAATGTTAGCTAAAATGTCACACTAATGAGCACAAAAATCAGATGGACAGAAACTAACCGTTTAAAAACATCCTTGCTTTCTACAGATTCCTCTGCTGATGGTGCTATTTTTGCTATCACCTTCCAACGAAGTCCAGATAAAGTAACAATCTTCTTGATTAACTCGATATTGTCGATGCCTGCAACACACATCATACAACAAGCCAGTAGATGAGAAATGGCTGTCGACTCGGACCATAAATATTAATACCGGTACATAAAATAATGTTGTCATTTCTATGACAGGAACAGACAGATAGAATGCCAAACAAGATTGGAGAGTAGTTGAAAAAGAAACTGATATTGAGTAAGTATAATTAAAAATATAGCATTTTTGCTTGTCACAGTCTCTGTCTACTATAGTCATTCACAACTTGGCGAGAAATGTGCACTTCTGTTTTAGTGCAGTGCATGCAACTGCATTGATGAGTGTTGACTGCTTCAATGCAGAGCTAGTTGATAAGCAGTACAAATAAATGTCAATGACCAATGCCAATAAGTCAACATCTGCAGTCTATTTGGCAGCCAGCAGGAGTTTGGATGATAATGTGATAATCTGTACACTTCTCACATCAACTGGCTTTAAAAGATGCATTAAAAACTGCAATGAGATATAGAAAATGCCACATAATCTTTGAGAGACAAAGAAACAGAATGGTTTGCAATGAAGATGAGTGATTATAAGGTGGCTGTATAGTGTATAACGGTCGACAACCACAATAAGTGACATCATACAGAACAATGCCTGCAATGAGACCCACCGACAACAATGCACAGCTCTCACCATAAAGCTCACATAGGTAGGCAATACCACAATCAGCACTATATGTGCAGTGTGCACTACGCAGTAAGTAAAATACACTGTGTCTCAAAAAAACATCCCCGACATTTTTGATTGTAAATTTAAAACCAATTATCAGATTTTGATAATTTTTGGTAAGAATATTCCTGACACAACTTTCCATCAAATGACCGTTCAGTTTTCCAGCTCACCCACTGTACGCTTCTGCACTACCTAGAGAAATCAGATCAAGCGAAATATGTGTTGAAATAAACAGAAAACCTGAAAAAACATCCCCGATATTATCGATCATACCTTGAAGAAAGATTAGCAGATTTTAATAATTTTTGGCAGAAATATTTCTGACACCACTGGCTATTAAAGAAGTGTTTTAGTTTCCATCTCAACCATCGTCTGCTTTTGCACTACCTGGGGAAATCAGACCAAGCATAATGTGCTTTAAAATGAATGAAAAAACGTTGATAAAATCCATCTATCCTAATCTGTGGGCCCCAACAGCCGGTCTATTACAAGGTTTGACTGTCATGCAGCAGTGTGTCTATCAGATACAGTTTACGAATGTTTGTGAAGTCAAGAAGCGACTGGTACAGCCTGGATTGGTCTGGAGTAGAACATTATCGATATTGCTGTCAATGCATTGAGAAGGGGTCTCCTTGCCTGCGTTCGCATAGTGGACTAACACTTCAAGCAATTTTACTGCAGGCAGTTAAAAAATGGACAATTGGATGAAATGTCAACCAAATTGTCAGAAATGTGAACACAGTGTGTTTTTATGTGTTATGTTAATTAAGCAATCATATGACATTGGATAAAAAAGTGATATTTCGCTGGTTGTGTTTTCCCCAGGTAGTGCAGAAACAAACGTTGGGTGAGGTGGGAAACTGAATGGTCGTTTGAAAGCAAGTTGTGTCAGGAATATTCACACCAAAAATTACCAGAATCTGATAATTCATTTTCAAGTTACTGTCGAAAATGTCGGGGATGTTTTTTTGAGACACAGTGTACAAATAATGATACGAATAATACACAGTCAAATAATAGCACACAGAAATGGATATTTCACTTCAATACATAATAAACAAAAATTAGAACTACTAAGCTGTGAGACACACGTACTACTTACCAGCCTGTGAGTCACACGGCATGTCATCGGCATACTGATATGTTTTTAGAACGTCACCTGTAACAAATTAACCAGAACAAAGTGAATATTACACTATAGTCAATTACAGATCCTCTCATTCTGAAGAATTTAAACTAACTGAATAAATCGCAATATACAACTCTACACTCAAGACAGCAGGACTCATCCCACCCATGGCAGTGTGGAACAAAATAAACAGTGCACCAGAAATCTAGAGTTGGTAGCATAATGAGTTTTAAAAAGTAGCAAGCAAGGCAAAAAATTAAATATTTTGACAGAACAGACACTGCAAATTTTGAAGAAAGTTATGACAGATAGTTGTTGTAAATTTCTGACAGACAAAATTATGGGTGATTACAATTCCAATTTTGCCCACAAATCTGCCCAAAATCACAACTAAATTTTTCAGCCTCAAATTTTAACTATTTGAACAAAAAAATTTTTCCATCAAAAACAAGATTCTCAGACAATTTACCAACAAGTGAAAAATCAAAGTGGGCAATTGTCCCCACTCCTCGCTGCCACGATGTTATTGTCTAAAATAGACTTATGTCAGCCGTTTTCAGCATGCATGTCATGGGCCTAAAGCACACCAGTTGCCAGTGTATGTAACATAGATCTAAAGTGTACCAGGTTCTTTCTTGATAGATGTTGCAAGTTCAGCAACCGTCATGTCGGACCAGATTTCCACAGCTGGCTGTTGCGCTTTAGCTGACCGTGTGTACGACACAGGCTGAACCTATTGCATCAATACAGTTCCACGTCTACAGAAAGTGCAGTTTTTATGGTACAATGATGCAATATGACATATAACATGATAATCAGCTTATTAAAGCACTCATTCAGCAAATGTTATGTTACTACGGAATACCATCAGAAAACCAAGCATATACAGCGAGATATAAAATTATCTATAAAAAAGTAACAACAGTGGCAACGATAAACAAAGCTGTAAACCAAACCAAAAAAGTTACTGATCAAACTAAAAATTTGTGAAAAACCACAAATAACAAACCAGTAGTTCTAGTTAACTTGCTTCTTCAGCTACAAACAAGTCAGAAAACAAACCAGAAACAGTCGAGAGTAAAGTAACGCGTGTTAAACTACTAACCAGTTTCTTTTTGGTGTTTCGTGCGCTTCCGCCTAGACGGACGGCAGTCGTATAGAGCAGGCGAGCGGACATCCTCTGCGTCTCCAAACAATGCCAGTAAGAAACTATCTTGACACACTGGCGCATACTGGGTAACTGCCTACGTCTCTGTACGGACCTGGCAAGTCTCAACAGCGAGTTAAACACAACAAGCAACATAGGGCAACGTATTTCCTTCTATCGCACTATAAATAAAATACCTACTAATACTACTATTAATCGCAATTTATACATGGGCCACTTGCACGTATTACCGCTCACATAGAATAACAAATATTAATTTATTGAGCAAAGAATGCAAACACTTTTGGTGAAATTAGAGATGGGTCAATATCAATTTTTATTTTTATAATCGACATCCAAATGATCCAATCGATGAGCAAAAGTAAACTTTATTAATTGGTTTGTCATAGTACGTGTATATAATATTTGGCCAAATTCCGACATATTGCAGGTTCGCAGTTTTCACACATTCGCATTCGCAGCCTCGGCTGCTCTGACTTGCGGACTTTTAGTAACGGCAATATGTTGTTGTTGTGGTAATATAAAAATATTATATCGTACGAATCAAACATAATACGACAGCAGAATGGTAATTGGTGACAAGCATTGCAAACATACTGATGAAGGTCCATGTCGAACGTCTAGACGCACTCGCAGCCCTTCTGTTGCAGTGCCTGCTGCTGCATTAACGGCTTCCAACTCGTCCACAGATGATGGCGATGGTGAGGATGCTGGAGCAGCTTTGCTGTACACTGCTACTACTGATTATACTGAAGCCAACAATAGAGAACAGTTTCCACCTGGCAGAATTGCAGGGCTGCACTAATATGTGGCGATGGTTTGGCATATGGACAGACAGGACAGATAATCTGTGGCCAGCCATGCACTTACGGCATTTTAGTATCAGTATCAGTAATCAGTAATGTAGATAAACGGATGTAGGCACTAAAAGTCCCTCTATATCCGTATCACGATATAGTAGGTTATACTAATAATCTAATCACTTTTTTCGACATACTCCGATCTATCTCCGGTTTTGGCTAATTCAGATTTCCAATCATACATAACTTCTTGTTGTGCCCAAAATCTATCAAGCCACACTTTAAATAAATCAATAGACTGTACGTCAACTACCCAGTTAGGTAGACTATTAGTAGCATTAGTTGTACAAGTCAGTGATTCATTTGTGCTTTGAGTTACAGATTTGATATCAGATATGATGTGCAAACATCTTTATTATTAGACTTATGCAGCAAACCTTGGGGTTAGCTGAATTATTCATGTTGAAGTTTACATTGTAGTATCGTTACATTTTGTTACGTTGCAGACAATGTAGTGCAAATCGGACGTGATTTTCAGGCTGAAATTCCTCCGTGCATCTGTGGTATTATTTTACTAAATTAGTTAACATAGGGGCCAGTTTGCCATGTACACTTAATTGTAGCATAATTTGATTATTTATTTTTATTCATTTTTATTCTACATGTATATAAATATATGTGTGTTTTGCATAGGTTTCGTTTTTTCTTAGTTAGGAAGTATGGAATCAGTTAAAAAGTCCTTCTTCAAAAGTCTAATTTTTAGGAATTGGCCTAACATTAAGTTATTCCAAAATGTGAGCATTAAATAGAAGCACAGAGTGAGAACATTCATTTATTATAGAAGAAACTGTGACAATACTCTTCATGGTATTTATTGCTGTAATTTAATGGTGTTTAAACTGTTCATAATGTTATATTGTACCATGTACACACCTACACACTCTTGTATCAATGAGTAGTATGTGGTACTGGTAGTAGACTTGTGCAATGTGTAAAGTAAATGTAATGTCATGCTTTATAAAAGGTAATTTATAACTTTGTAATGTCCATCAAAGGAGCTCATGACTCTACTTCACCAGTGCTGTCATACTTGTAGATGTTACTTATGCATCAACAGTACACTCTCATGCCACTCTGCTTTGGGCTCCAAATCATGAGGCTTTAGACACTAAAGGTATTAATATCATTATCTTCAGCATTGCTTATTAATTTTATTATTGTCTGTGTGCAGTTATGTACCAGTAATGTTTTCACAAAAGAGGACAAGAATAAAATGATTGCATGAGATTTAGCACTACACTGTGTCCTGAAAAAAAACATCCCGGACATTTTCTATTGTAACTTAAACAAGGATTACCAGATTTTGATAATTTTTGACACCAATATTTTTGACATAACTGGCGATCAAATGACTGTCCAGTTTTCCACTGCACCCGTTGTTTGTTTCTGCACTACCTGGAGAAACAAAACCAGCAAAATATTACATTTTTTATTCTATTTCGCCTTTTCGGGTTTTCCTAGGTAGTGCAGAAGCAGACATTTGGTGAAGTGGGATCTAGAACGGTCATTTGATAGTAAGTACTGTCAAAAATGTTTACACCAAAAATTATTAAAGTTAGCTAATCCTTCTTCAAGTCACAATCGATAATGTTGAGGATGCTTTTCGACATATTTCAGTTCATTTTAACTCACATTTCGTTGGTTCAGTTCAGTTCAGTAGGGTAATTTGTGTTCGCCAGTTCTAATAGCAGAGAGCTATCATGAACAGGCTGTTATCACCAAGCTCTACCGAATAGTTCAGTCTTTAGCTGACAACAGAAAGAAGATGATTCTGACAGTTTTGTTATTTTCAGGTAATGCAGAAGCAGTCATTAGATGAAGTGTAATATTGAATGGTCATTTGATGGCTAGTTGTGCCAGAAATAATTGTATGAGAAATTATTAAAATTGGATATCCCTTTTTCAAGTGACAATTGATAATGTTTGGGATGTTTTTTGGACACAATGTAGATCTAAATATAGAAATGTCTTTTAACAGAAAAACTTGTTAGCATTTTAGAACAAAATGTCTGGTCACCAAGCAATTTCATTGGGAGTTTTCTGCTGCTATCTGTGAAGAATGGTAAAAGTTGTGGTAAACTATTGCTGTGTGATTGCAAATGCATTACAGGGTGATTACTGATTAATTTATACAAATTGGGGGGATAGATTTTTACACGGGAGTAGTAATTACAAAGCAATACACTTGGCTTTATTGATATAGGGTAATTATTTAACCTGTGACTGTAGTGGTATTTATGCAAGTTTTAATGCTGTGAATGTGACTGTTTCTGTATGTTGCAGTTGATATATACGTTGAACTGGCATGCAGCAAATATGGCTATAATGAAGAACAGGTAATTGTAGATTGTAGAATACTGGACTACTGTGGTCGTATGCATAACAATGTCATAACTTTAGTCTCGGACTAAATTCGAGTTATGACGGACTAACTGCTAAGTTGGTATGCATAACGGCAACTTATTGCTAGTTTAGGCGCAGATGAGGGACTACAGTTAGTCTTCCTTGCGACCAGGCGTAACTGGTTTAGTCCAGCGTAAATAAAGTTGTTAACGACACAGTTATGAACATCATGCATCATACAGCATTTATAGCTAGTCAGTATACATTACTGACACAATTCTAGTATTAAAAATTGAGGAATAGAACATTTGTTGCCTGATTTTGTTTGTACATTTCTGCATCGTGCATTTCTACTGCTTGCTTTGCTCTAATTTGCTTATCATATAGGCCAAAGGCATCATGAATATCAATGTACTGCCTGTGGCTGCAGAAGTGTGAGCAGACAACAACTTTGTCGGCATGCGTCAGCGTGAGAATGGCGACTTCATGCTATTGAATTCCAAAATGAAAAATTTTGCCCAACATCAACTACGTCGGCACTTGCTAGTTCGACCACTATGCCATCTTTTTGCATACCGACTAACTTTTTCGATTAGTGTCGGACTTGTTAGTCCTGACGTAATCGCTAGTCTTGGCGGAAACTAAGACGTTGTTATGCATATGGCCCCTGGTGCATAGTTATTATTAGCATTGTAATATAGCTGTCAAATTGTTAAATCTGGCTATTGCAAAGCAGAGATTGCTGCAGCTTCATGATGTCGTAGGGTATCCTGTACTCATCTTCTCAATATTGTCATCATCTGTATTGCTGGGATTTCATGTGGCTGTGGTACCATGGCCGAAAAGTCAACATTAAAAGGGGTTAACAGTGTACAGAGTTCTTCAGTCTTCACAGTAACATGTCTCAGAACTAAGCAGCATTACCCGCTACCCAACACAGGTGAATGCACCCCACCTTAATCCTAACCCTAGCCAGGTAGACCAGTCCTCTATTTACCTACCCCAAATAGATGGAAGGCGGAGTTGACCTGGATTGTTGGTTATATACTGAAATGGTTTGTCTGACTGCTGAGTGCTGATCGTCAGACAACCAAGTGTAATCACTTGATGGTGACTCGACTTGGAGTTGAACCTATGGCCTCTTGCTCATGAGTAGGATGCCCTACCATTGTGCCACTAACCTACCCTATTAGTTATTGAAGAATTGCCATGGCATCTGGTAGGCCTGTGCTAATTAATCATGAATGCTTGCATTATGGACTTTGACATGAAATTTAAATGAAGTACTAAGTAATTGCTGTTTGCTAATAGTTAGGTGGATGCAGTGCGTGGGCAGAGAATGTTTTGTCACCAGGCTGACGTTTCTAGTTCGTAAACTTGTTTTCTGCTGTTGCAGGCATTGGGGGTGTTACAGTGGCACAAACACAATGTGGACAAGGCACTTTCTGACTTGCCCAACTATACGTCATATCCGGATATCTGGACTATTGAAGATAAAGTCCTGTTTGAACAGGCGTTCTATGTCCATGGCAAAAACTTCCAGAGGATTGGATCGGTGGTGTGTGAAATGTCATGTCTGATAGATAATAGATAATAGATAATTGTTGGTTTTTTATGCTTATAATGCTGTCTGGTAGGAAATGGGGGCATTGTTTTCACATTAGCCATCCGTGCATCTAACATTAATATTTCTTCAGTGATATCTGTGGCATGCCTTGATGGATTACCTAAAATACCAATGGTGCGTCTTGGGAAAAAGTGAATTGATTAATTTTTGGGCCAGAAGGCTGACACCTTGTCCGGCAGAGCCATACTAGCACCTCTGATTCCTTCATAACATATAGTGCTATATGAACTGTTTTGATTGATCGATTGTGTTCAGTGCTGAGTTCTAATACATCTAGTCTTTGTGTTTGATTTTGTTAACCTGATAACCTGGTTTTTTTAAAACCCTAATACCGTTTCAGTGGTGTGTATAAAATCAGCAACAACAAGGTTATTTCGGACATTCATTTTTATTTCTTTATTTTTCAACTAAAAGTGCAATACAACAATGTTTTAAACTGTTTCTGTAGTTATTCGATGTATAATATGTGGTGTTTCTTTTTTTGCAGTTGCCAGAGAAGTCTTGCTTTGAGTTAGTCAGGTATTACTACATATGGAAGAAGTCGTTGAATAAAGTGGATGATGAGGTGTCGTTGCAACAGACTGTTGCTGGTGAAGCTCGGTCAGTATTCTGCTCGCTGAGTGATAAGTCTTTCTGTTGAAGGACATTTCTACGCAGCGTCTCGAAAAAACATTCCGGACATTTTTGATTCTAACTTAAACAAACATTATCAGATTGTCATAATTTTTGGTATGAATATTCCTGACACAACTTGCCATTAAACAGCTGCTCAGTTTTTTACCTCACCCAATGTCTGCTTCTGCACTACCTCGGGAAAGAAAACTAAGCGAAATATGCATTGAAATATGTAAAAAACGTGATGAAAAAACTTCCCCAACATTGTTGACCGTAACTTGAAGCATGATTATCAGATTCAATAATTTTTGGCATACATATTTTTGACACAACTGGCTATTAAATGACTGTTTAAGTTTCCACCTCACCCAGTGTCTGCTTCTACACTACCTAGGGAAATCAAACCAAGCAAAATATGCATTGAAATGATAAAAAAACGTCGATAAATTCCATCTATCCTGATCTGTGACTCCCAAGAGCCAGTCGATTACAAGATTTGACTGTCGTGCAGCAGTATGTCTACCATGTGACGTCAAGGATATGTTTATGACTTCAACAAGTGACTGGTGAGGTCTGGATTAGTCTGGAGCGTAACGTCATTGATACTGCTGTCAATGAATGGAGAAATCATCTCCATGTTTGTGTTTGCACAATGGGCTAACATGTCAATCAATTTTATTGCAGGAGTTGAAAAACAAAAAATGTATAAAATGTCGGCCAAAGTGTCAAAAATGTGAACAAAATGTGTTTTTGTACATTATTTAGATTAAGTAATAATATTATTTTGGATAAAATGCAATATTTCGTTGGTTCTGATTTCTCCAGGTAGTGCAGAAACATACGATGGGTGAGGCGGGAAACCGGATAATGATTTGATGGCCAGTTGTCTTAGGAATATTGGTACCATTATTAGAATCCGATAGTCCTTCTTTAAGTACGATCGAAAATGTTTGGGATGTTTTTTTGAGACACAGTGTACAGGGTGCGGCAAAATTAAAGACCCCACTACAAAACTGCATTATCTAAAACGGCGGAAGAATTTTAAATGAAAATTTTTTCGGTTATTGAGGACATAATTTGACACAACCAGCATAACCAAGTACCAGCTTAACAATGACGTCATAGCTGCGTCATTCTGTAGTGAAAATAAATCGTGCTTGCAAATAAAGTTTAAATGTTGAATTTTCGCACTCTTAACGATGGGTAAGATATCCGCAAGTGACAAGATGAGAATTCAGACTTTGCACGAACTTGGTTTAGGATACAGAAGGATCGTTT
>Ga0209367_1005805_pt1 | contig 17090 bp, 11 predicted proteins | sample WorMetLIZISLAND2_FD_187412 | JGI IMG/M metagenome (GOLD analysis project Ga0209367, IMG submission 187412) | Marine gutless worms symbiont microbial communities from Max Planck institute for Marine Microbiology, Germany - Olavius geniculatus... ... | reverse complement strand
TTGTATTATTTAGGCTTATGGGCGGCTGTCAGTGTTGTTTCAACCTTGTCGTTCCAGTTCATTACTTGTGACCTTTAAAATGTCATGCTATGTGTCTATGAACGAAATAAAATGATGATGATGATGATCTATGTTTCACCCGGTAGTGCGTTAACATAAATTAGGTGAGGTGGAAAATAGCTGCCCCTTACACAGTTTCATCGTCTTGGCCATCTTTGTGGCAAAAATTATTAAAGTCAGTAAAAATTTGACAAGGTCATGATAACAACTATTTTGGCTGTTTTTTTTCTGAGACACGGTGTATTGGAAAGTCCGTTGAGTTAACTCGCTTGACGCGCGTCACGCGGCGTGAAGCGCGCAGTGAGAACGCACCTTTAGCGTCTGTATACCCAAAATGTCGCATTAACAGTACAGAACTTGTTTACATCGCAGTCGAAAAATGCATTTAACAAAAAGAAAATTCAAATACCGAAAGGTGTCACATTTTGGCCAACTTTGTAGACTGCAAGTCAGCAAAACAAAAGACAGTAAACTTCACATATGTGTCAGATATTGGTTGATTTTCGTAATTTTTTACTGGTAGCCTACTCTCGGCAGAAAAGTGCAGTAACGCTGTTATTTGAGGTCTCGCTACAACTGAGGAAATACCGGGTTTCTAACATTAGGAGGTCTATAATTTTGTACTTGCATTACGAGAATTGAAGTATGATGTGATCTCTTTTCGAACTGCAGCTGCGTTCAATTGTCATTAAAAATACATTTGGTTATTTTATGCAATATTCGGAAGAAATAAAGAGTATAAATTTGACTCGTTTGTTGTTGATCGGACGCTGCACTGTCAAATTTAGGTCATCATTTAGTCAGGCGTTCATTTTTTGCGAGGTAAGTAAGTCGAATACCTGCTTATCTGGCTGGGATTAAGGCGGGGCGCGTTCACCTGTGTAGGGTGGCAGGTAACACTGTGTGATCCCATACGGCAGGTGACGCTTCGTAGTTCTGAGATGGGTTTTCTATGAAGAGCTATAGCAGTTGACCATTTAACTACTTACTAACCATTGTCGTATATCGCACAAAGTGTTGAGTATATGCTGCAGTGTGTAACTTGGCGGTGGACCTTGCGTTCGTAATGGACTCGTCAGGAAGTATCAATGAGCAAGATGGCGGCGAGTGGAGTCGGATGCGTAACTTGGTCACTCAGACTGTGCGTCGCTTTGACATCGGTCACAGCACTGCACACGTCGGCGTCATACGATACAGCAACGACGCGGAGATTGTTCTCTATCTTAACGACTCCAGGTCTATAAACTCATCTATCGACCGATCAGTCAGCTATTTGTTACGCCAATAAAACAATAATATTATTATACTAGATAGTGAAAAAATTCAATAGATAGAAAATGAGTAAACTACTAAGCCTGATATAAAATAATAAAACAAAAAAACAAATTTAAAGGTAGAATAACTCTTTCACCCTGTTCTTTTTCTTATCTGTAGTGTGAACAATATGACAAAATACTGAAGAAGACAGTTATGGGGGATATTAATATCGGCAGTAAAATGGCGGAATATAGATATTATAATCGTTCTGATAGTTGATATTTCAGGTCAACGATCATCAATCTGGTCAGTCGACTGAGCTACGTGGGAGGTAAGACGAGCACGTACGAGGCAATGCGTTTACTGACGGCTGAACTGTTCACGGCACGGCGGGGATCACGTGATTACGTGGCGCACGTTGCTGTGCTTATCACTGACGGACTGTCGGACAATTGGCAACAAACCGTGCAACAGGTCAGCATCATCTCCGTCGTCATCGTCATAGAGTAAGTTAAAGTAAGTAAGTAAAGTGTAAATTTATAGTGTATACTCAAAAAGATCTCTATTGCGCTTAATACATTTTGTCATGAATACATCGCAAAAAATGTATGTTTTCAGCTGACGTTTGAAAGTATCGAGACTCAGTTCTGGGTCACGAAGACTGTCTGGCAACGAATTCAAAGTCGACGGGCCCGCCACAGAAAAGCGCCGACGACCGAAACTGTTCAATCGATAGCGCGGTACGACCAACTTCCGCTGAGTGGCAGAACGCAGATGTTGACGGCCAGTGACTTCTGCTGTGAGTGTAGGCCTACAACTGTTTATCAAGTACGGCAAAACAGTTCGATGGAGACATCATGAGCACTGGGGGCTTAAATCGTAGGCCTACTCGATCGGTGACATCAAGCCAGTGGAACTCGTCATGCATTAATCGCGACAAACCACTGTCGTACTTGCGAGTGTTAGTGACGATGCGGGCAGCTGAATTCGTCACTCTCTGCAACTTGTTTGTTATGACTCTCGGCGACTCAACCAGCACTGCGTTACAGTAGTCGTCACGAGATGTCACAAATGCTTGCACGAGTGTTTTAGCCGACCCGACATTCAACGACTGCTGGACACGACAAATCTGTCTGAGATGAAAGAAGCAGGTAGCACTGACGGTTGAGACATGTTTTTCAAGACTCAAATCAGACGACATAATAACTCCTAGGACGCGTACGTGTCCAATGGCCTCAATAGTGTCAGAGCCAAACTTGATTGTCGGGCCACGACCATCGAGTTTACTTAGACTATACTTGGAACCCGACCACAGGAGTTTTGTCTTCTCTGTATTTTGCTTGAAGCGGTGTGCCGACATCCAGTAATTGATATCTGTGACACAGTGTTCAAGTTTCCCAACAGCAGTCGGCGTATCATCGCAACGACAACGCTCATTCAACTGCGTATCGTCAGCAAAAGCGTTATAGTTGACGCCGTGCTCATCAGCCTTCTCTTCGAGATTAGCAGTGTACATGTTGAACAACCGCGGGCGAGTACCGAACCTTGTGGCACAGAGCACGTGACGTGAACAGTATACGACGTACTATTGTTATAAACGACTTGAAATATTCTGTCGCATAGCTACGACTGAAACCACTTCAACACAATGCCACGCAAGCCGAACTGACGCTCGAACTTCAGTAACATGAGGTCCTGGTCCACGGTGTCAATAGCTGCTGTGAGGTCAAGGAGACAGAGGGCGGATACGTCTCCTTCATCAGCGGCCTGCAGCAACTCGTCGAACACCTTCGTGACAGCCGCTTCGGTGCTATGATACAGACGGTAGGCTGACTGTCTTACAGGCATCAACGTGTTGTCGTCTAAATAGGCCTGAAGTCTTCTCTGTATAATCCTCTCCAATACTTTGGAAAGAAAAGAGGTTAGACACAGGTCTAAAATTCCTTGGGTCGCTGACGTCGAGTCCCTTCTTTTTTAGCAGTGGACGAACCACTGCATGCTTGAAGTCGGATGGAAAAATACCAGACGCCAGCGACTTGTTGGAAAGCAGCGCGATGAAGGGCGACAACAGCTGGCCTACGTCCTTCACCAGCCAAGTTGGAACTGGATTCAACTGGCATGACTTGTTTAGAGCCGAGCCAATCATCTTTTCTACTTCGTCGTGTGTCACGGCAGTCCAATGGAAAAGTGTTTGCGTCACCTTGAGTGAAACATCATACAGTGGCGTCGTCGCAGTGGAAGCTCGAACTGAGCCGACTATGTCCTTGAAATACGTGGCGAACTCGTCAGTAGTCTTGCTACCAGTATCCTCGGTTACTGCTTCACCCAGTACTCCGTGTAATGTACGCCACAGTTTCTGTGAGTTGCCACTGTTTACCGAGATCGTGGTGCGCCAGAAACTGCTACGTTTGGCTTCATAAAATTCACGCATGGCCTTCAGCTTGTCTGCCCAAACTCGCTTGTCCGCATCAGTACGTTTGCGCCTAAAGCGTCTCTCGGCTGTTCTGGCTTTACGACAAGCGTCGCAGCACTTAGCGTCGAACCATGGCGTAGCTGGCCTCGGCCTGCGACACAACGTGACCACAAGACAGTGCTTGTCAAGCAGCTGCGTCATCACGTCACGGTACAGTACAGCAAAGTTGTAGTTTAACGTCGCCGAAATAATAAGCATTATTTCTAGGACAGCGTCAATAATGCAGTAAATACACAGGGCAACCGTCGCTGCGACGATCACCTCGTGCATTTACCACATTAAAGTGTCAATTTTTTGATGCAGTGCATATTTCAGCCCCCAATTGCGACGAAATGGCTGGAGGTAAGCCAAGACAACCTGCGTATGAAATTTTCAGCATTAAACGTAGATTTTAACATTCCAAGTCCCGACTCTCTAGGTTCAAGGAGCTGGCGCAAGCGGGCGTCAAAGACGGCTCCCCCTAAAAAGTGGTTATTTTACCGCAATTATCTCGTGTAGCGTAAAAATGGTAGCAGATATGCACAGACATGCTGCTCATCATAACAAGCAATAGTGGCAAGCTTTTTATTGGTGTCAACGTCGATGACCCTGAATGACCTTGGACTACCGAAATATGGGTTTTTGGTGATTTTTTGGCGATTTCCGGTTGCGACACATATTAAGAGTGAACTGCACCGACATGGCTGGAAATGGACCTGGACAACCTGCGTATGACATTTTTAGCATAGAACGTACATTTTTAAGAATCTAAGTTTCGATCTCTTAAATTCAAGGAGTCTTTCGTACGGAGGCCTCAAATTTAAATACTCTTTCAAGATGCATTAATATCTTATTGCTGTAGGCCTAACTGACTGCCATTGTGGCAGGACCGCTGCTATCGCGCGTCACGTGAGCTTTTCTCAAATTACTTGTCCTTCCAGTCAGGGACATCGAGAGCCACAGCGCGGCCCGGGAAAACATTTTCGCGGTGCCTATCTCGAAAGAAAATTTTTGAATTTTATTTTTTAAATGACGCATTTTGATTTACTTCATATTTTTCAGCGATGGCGGGGCCCGGGAAAATCTCTCCCTGCCTCCCCTCTCGACGGGCCTGCTTTCAGTCACCACATGAAAATGCATAAACCGAAGAACTCGGCGTGAAGTGCGTTGACAAACATGCAGGCGATATCAGCGAGGCGTCGCGGAGTGCGTCTAGTGGTCATTGGACTAACACAGTTGACTAACGTGTCGCAGCTTCTCGAGTCGATCCCATCGTCCGAGCTCGACTACTACCGCTACGACAATCTCAGGAACTTCAACGGCATTGCCGATCAGCTCGCCAGAGATATCTGCGCAACATTACGTGCGTTATAACATTAGCCTATATCGTTGTGGTATGTTTTATGCAGTTGGGTCATGAACATTGTTCATTGTAGGCGTAATTGACATATTCAAACATAAAGAAAGCCATCTTTTCGAAATCTACCGGTTTCACTTCATTCCGAACTGGCCAGCATACTGACATATTTAAATAATTTTGACGAACCCAAATTTACGGAGGACAAATTCCCAGTATTGCACAATCCAATTTTATTTTAATTTTTATTTATCTTTACGTTTTTTTCTATTTAGTAATAACTCGCAGACAGCTGATGATGTCGTGTCAACTGGTATGTTGTTTTATGTGTGGTGGACTGATATAGCGCTCGTCGGACCGCCGGGTGGAACTGGTGAGTCAGGTCCTGTAGGAGCCTCAGGGCCTCAAGGGCCACCTGGTAACGCCGTGACTGGGTCTACTGGACAGACGGGGTTCACCGGAGCCACTGGTAACTAGCAGTTATTTTTGCTGTAGAAAGTAGAGTAGTGGTAGGGACTAGATAACTACTTCCGGCCAGGTTCGTCATTGTAGGAAGTGGAGTCCTGACAGAGGTAGAAACTGGATATGAACTACTATTGACAACACTGCTGCTAGCGATAGGGGCTGTTATAGAAGTGGAACTTAAAGTATAATCTGTAGCGACAGGAAGTACACTGGACCGCTGTCTCAGGTAGTACGGATGGTCATCCATTAACTGTGGGCCTGTGTTGTTTACAATCTGACTGAAGATTCCACTGGGATTTTCCCCCAACTATCACGACCACGATAAGTGGATTAGGAATTGGCTTACTTCTTAGATATCGACTAACAGCGACCGACCGGGAACGGAGGTACAGTAAACTACAGGATGCGGCAAAAAAAGTGGACCCCTAAAGTTTTCGCTGTTTTCTCAGCAACCGTTTGGAATTTTAATTTGAAATTTTACAGATTTATTTACTAAAATCTTCTACATCTAATGCCAAGTAAAATGTGATTCTGTTGAAAAACGATGAAGTTACGGACTTTTTAACATGACCGCCTACAGATTTTTCAGCATTCAAAAATGTTCCGGCTACAACACCAATTTAATAACATCGTTGAAACAACACAGTTAAATAATGATCAAATGCCAGAATTTTATTGTCACTGCCAATGTTCAAAGTGCTTACCACCAGCTCCAAGCAACAACACCAGCCTCCAGTCGCCATATTTGAGAAATCTTTTGGGGCGACTGAAAACGTGAGACTGGAAAACCCGGCACCGTCAAAAATACAGGGGTGGAAAACTGGAACTGGAAAACCTGGCACCAAATCGCAGGGGTGGAAAACGCGAGACTGGAAAACCCGGCACCAACTCGCAGGGGTGGAAAACGAAGGAATAAATTGTATGGACAGCCAATGGGACAATTTTTGCAATTTATTGAAATAACAGTAAGTAAGTATTGTAATTCATATTTGTAATATAGTTAGCAAAGCAATCGCAACTGTCAGTATATGCCGTACTGGCAGAAACATTTAAAAGTCTTTTAACTGAACAATGACAAAAAATGAATACAGATACAATAACACTGTAGATACGTCAGAACTTTACAGTGGGCCTAACTATGTTGTACATTTTCTACAACGACGGCTTTCCATAACTTTGAGGTTCCCCCGTTTTCCGGTCCCGCGTTTTCCAGTTGTGTGATTTGGTGCCGGGTTTTCCAGTTCCGCGTTTTCCAGTCTCGCGTTTTCAGCGACCCCAAATCTTTTACAGCCTTGTCAATCGGTCCCTGTGGCAGGTTGCCCCAGATAACCTGAAGCGTTTCCTTGAGTTCGGCGCTTGTTTTCAGCTTTGTTTTAAGTTTGCAATAAGCCTCCAACATTGCACCCCATACGTGATAGGCCGTTGGGTTTTTATTCGACGAATTTCGAGGCCATTGGTCTTTTGTGATGAAATCTGAACAGCTGGCCCGCAGCCAGTTCTGTGCGCTGCGCGGCGTTGCGCGCTGTGTGTGCTGACGCGCTGTCCTGCTGGAGGATGAATCCAGTGGGCAGCCGGCGATTGCTTTAAGGAACGATAATTTAATGATAATTTCTGAAGAAAATAAATTACCATTATCATAACGTTACTGTTTCGTCATCGGCAGTAACGTGGTAACCGGTTTTTGAAAATTAACTAGCATTTTCAGCTTAAACATTTTTAATGCTAAAAAATCGGTAGGCAGTTATGTTTAAAAGTCTATAATTTCGTCGTTTTTCAACAGAATCATATTTCACTTAGCAATTAGATGTAAAAGGTTTCAGTAAATAATATTATAACATTTGAGGTTAAAATTCCAAGTGGTTGTTGAGAAAACAGCGAAAAACTTAAAAGGTCCACTTTTTCCGCACCCTGTAGTCATTCAATCATTCAGTCGATTCGCTTAATTGAACAACGCAGAGCTTTGGCTTAACCTGTTTGCTACTACAGAGTAAGCTTATAGATCAACATGTTAACCAGAAAAAAAACACGCTGGCCCAGTGCCGACATATTATGCTGCCGTACGGTCCGCCTAGTCCTGCGCACCCTTAACTTTTATACTCTAACCTTGATTATATATATTTTGAGCTAAAAATTGGCATATCGTTTACACCTGCTTTGGAGAACGTTCGAAACAATTATGTTTTTTTCAAGTTGGAAGCCCGTACGGGACAAACGTACAAACAGATATTTAGATGGACGGATGGGCCGCTAATACACGTATTGCGGCCTATTTTTACGTTTACATAATGACAAAACGTGTGGCATGTATGTATGTACGCTTGTATAACGTCAGGTCATACAGGGCCGATGGGATCAATCGGTGCGACGGGCCCGCCTGGACCCAGAGGCGCGACGGGTGAACTCGGTCCAGCTGGTAGCAGGGGAGACACTGGACCAACTGGACAGCCCGGGTTCCCTGGTAGTCGTGGGGACACCGGTGCAACTGGCAACCCGGGCGTCAAGGGAGATCCCGGTGCTTTAGGTAGGCCTAACTGCCAATAACAGTTCGTCTGCCGTGTGATGCTGTGTATAGTAGAAAAATAACTTTAGAGCCTCAGTACGTAATTGAATTTGCTAGTTCCGTAATTCGAGGTCTTTATTATGTAATTTTGCTGTCAAAAGTAGACGTTTTATAGTTGATAGTCATTGGTTCTTGTTCGCGGTATCTATTTTCATAGATCCCATCTTGCGTTCTTAATTTAGCTTCATCTTTGTCATTTCATGCACACGTAGACGCCGACTGTCAATAATTATAGCTACGTACGGAGTGTTTGAATATTCTGCTGTCCGGTCTTCGCGCAAACAGTATAAGTGCCTGGAGGGAGCTGTTGAACAGTAATGATTCTAAGCTACTCATTAAAGACTGAAGGCGATGCGTAGTTGCTCGTTGCGTCTTCAACCTGTAAGCCTATATAGTTGCTGCTGTATGTATTCAGGTAACACGGGTGCGACCGGACCACAAGGTCAGACTGGTCTGATTGGTCCAGTCGGGCCTTCAGGTCCCGTCGGTGACACGGGCGCTCGTGGACCTCTTGGATTCACTGGAATGACTGGAGCTACAGGTAATTACATGCACGTTGCACTATCCCACTTCTGATCCATCTTGGACCTACGTACGTTACTCGCCACTGCATGCCGTTAAACAACGCCGTGTCGCGATATGATTTTGTGCTGCGTTACTTTTCTCAAATTAAAGCCCCAATGTCCCACGTTTTCTCTTTTTTTCTTTTAGTTTTTTCGACTTTTTGCTTATTTTTTACTTTGTTTTTTAAATCCGGTTTCGTCATGCGAAGAACACTGTTTTGCCCCGACCGCAAAACTAATTTGACGCGTTTAGTACTCTCAAACAACGCTGTGCCGAAATTATTGAAGAAATGTTCTATTCTATACATGTAAGAGTTGCTAATTATTTGCATTTACTCAGACCTATCAGTGGCTTTATAGCGAAGGACATTGGCTAGAATTTCATAGGTCGCAGGGTAAGTGGGTGCAGTGGAGGCAGAAAATTTTTTAAAGTGGGGGCACATCGAGAGTCGAAGGCACGGAGGATGTAAGAAATGTCCTCTCCGTGCTGAATTTTTTTTCGTTTTTACATTTCCACTGTAACCACTGGTGACGAGTGGCAGACTGTTGTTAAGCTACTGATGAACTGACTATACAGGAGCGACGGGTGAGACGGGCGCGTCGGGACCCACTGGTGCAACCGGACTCCGAGGTCCAACCGGTGCATCTGGCGTCAGCGGACACACCGGAGCCATAGGTACGACTAGTTGTCTGTAGTGTAATGTAATACTGACTTGTTTTTGCAGTCTAGCGAAACACGATAAATACACGGCGGAACACTAACAGAAACAGTTTGCCTTACTCTGTCAGTTCTTGAGTTTGCAAGTTTTCAAGCGTACTGTTACTACTGTTGATTTAACTACACTTCTGCAGTGCTTCCGATTTTACGTAAATGATTTGCGTTTTAATTATACTGTCTGCAACATCGGCTGCTGTTAATTTTTTGAGCAAATAAATGATTAATTTCTGACGTTGAAGAAAGTCCACTGAATATCAGCATTAGGCTCAGAAGACTAATAAAAGCATCAGGCGTCAACGAACACACTAGGTAATGGTGCGAAAAGTTGGTCGTCTACTTTCTGGCGAAAAGAACGGTATTAGTAATGACGAAAGTGTCTATGTATTCAGTTGTACACTTACAGTAATTATTGAATAGAAATTTTGTTTGCAGTATTACTGCTGGGGGTAAAGCATATGCGTATACATAATGGATGCGTAGGTCCGCGTGGTCCGGTTGGATTTACCGGATACACTGGTCCCATTGGTGCGACCGGATCATCTGGAAACACCGGACCGCCTGGCGCTACCGGCAGTACAGGAAGACAGGGCGCAACTGGTCAGTAATAACCTATCGAATCATTCGAGCATTTATCGTGTACAATTAAAGGCAATGTCGCATTATATGTAATCTAAAAAAGTAAAGACGCCAACATGGCGATGGCGCGAGTGCTGATTTTTGCCCTGTCGCAGTCAGTAAAACAAATACAGCTCACAGACCTTTCGCTTTTTCTTGTATTTACTTCTACGGCCGGCGTTCTCCAATTGTACTTAATCTCTGTGGTCTACATTGTTTTCGATTATCATTTGACGTGTTTTAATATGACCTGATCCCATGAACAGCTTGCGGTTGGTACAGAGGTTAATCGAAGATGTTATCTCACTAGTTTCTGATCACAATTAATTTAAAATAATAATCGTAACAGCAATAACAATTTCTAACGCGCCATTACATGACGCAGTCAATTTTACAAGGGCGCAATGTGCAAATCGGAATTTTTGAAGTACTTTTAATGAGTAACTTGCTAGAGCTTCAATTACGTAGGACCTACAGTTAGCCAGCTGAAATTTAGATTTTTGATTGTGAAATAAATAAATTGTGTATATAAATTTAAATCGTGTGGTATAGGAAGCACGGGCGCAGAAGGGTTGCGTGGAGACACGGGTAGCACGGGGGTCGTCGGACCAACTGGCCCATCAGGAGACACCGGCTCTACGGGTCCACTCGGCGACACAGGTTTCAATGACTGCTGCAGATTTTTTCTGTACAATCTTTACTTTATATCATATTCGTAGAGGCTGTATAAGTTTTTGTTATCTCTTATTTATCTATTTATATATTCTGTGACATGTAAACGTTTTATTTGGGTTTTTACATATAAGGGAGAAGGATGAGTCACTTAAAACATTAAGCAGCCAACGTTTGTCCACATTTCCTACAAATATTGGCCGGTTTACAAACTTTTCACTGACATGTTTTATTGATAATTTGAAATTATTTGAGTTATTAAAATTGGTGTGCTTTTTTAAAATAGTTTTGCTGTTGAGTTGAGTCGTGTCATAGTTGTGAATTGTCCATTTCGGTACAGATTGTCAATGACATATATTAATACGTAGCCTATCTTTGAATGTTGTGTAGGTAGAACAGGTCCGGCAGGTAGCAAAGGTGCGACCGGTGGAACAGGTGCGCGAGGCCCTACAGGTGACACTGGCCTCACCGGTCCAATTGGATCGACTGGATTCACAGGAGTGCAAGGTATAAATCCTGTCCGTGAAAGATTACCTTGTTATTTATTGTGTTATATTTATTCAAATTTTTTAAAACAAACGTTTATTTTCCTAACGTACATTGTTAGTGCATGGATTATACCTCTGTCTACCTGTACTTATCAACTACTGTAATAATCGTTTTGAAAACTACTTCTCTAAAGCACTGTGCCGTTAATTTAAACTTGCAATAAAGTGATTGGTGATGATTTTACCACATCTTAAATGTGTGGTTACATTATCTTTTGAAATATTAGTGTCAGATAATGAGCATCTCTTGTGCTTCGATCAAAGTCTTTCTCTAAATTAAACTTGTCAATGTCAAATTTTTAAGTTGTTAAAAACATCGTCTGCTTGTGTTTACCAAAAAAATCTACAATCGAGACAATAATTATGGCGAAGTTGTTGATGAACAGAAATAATGCAGACTTTTTGAGTCACCGTATAGTTTTATATATTTTTATTTTGTAACATTAGAAAGGCACTTCGTTGCGCAGAACCGCGTCATTTGACATATCAAGCATAAAAATCGGTTTAACGGACTCGCCTGTAGGCGAATTCAAGAACCAAAAAAGTGTAGAGTATATTTCACCTATATGGGGAGCAAAAACCCCTGGGCGGATTGAGCCCAAATTTTTTTTGGTGGTAGGCGTCCAGACGTAATCACGCCATTCAAATTTACTGACGATGGGTTTAGGGGTTTTTGGTTGGCTGAGGGTCAAAGTTTGCCTTTTCTCATAGACTTTGAAGTTTGTCCTTACAACACTCACACTACCGTGTGAGGTGTGATTGTGCGGCCGTCTTAACAAGCCGCATTACATGTCTTGCTCGTCCGTCTCTCCGTTCGTCCGTCTGTCCCGTAAAGGCGCATAACTAGAAAACTAAAAAGCACAGAAAAACCAAAATTGGTGTGAACGTTTCTCAGGGGAAGAGTAACTCGGTGTGCTATTTTCAGTTGAAAATTCAAAGGTCAGAGTTAGGGTTGGGGCGGCGCAGCTTTAGACGGACGTATGCACAATATGTCGTCACTGGGCCTACATATTTCTTGTTTCAGGGTAACAATCACAATACAGTCGAGTTTGAGAATGAATGCTTGTTAGGTCCACCGGGTATAGAAGGTCTAGCCGGACCGACTGGGCCTACAGGGGCGCAGGGACAAGCTGGCAATACAGGAGCGACTGGTGCTGTCGGCGATACAGGAGCTTTAGGTTTGTTTCCACTGCAATGTCAGTGCTCTGTTTTTGCATTTCTCGCTCGCTCAATTTTCGGTCCTTTCCGTTTTTCTTTGTTTGCGACAGTTTCAGTTTTTGCTTGCCCTTTTATGCGCACACGAAATTCTATCATTTTTGTCATCCAATTTCAGTGTAATTGCCAAATAATACGACGGCACATAGAGAGTATAACTATAGAGCTCCGCGTATATCAGACAAAATAATCGTCAATCAATCAGGGGTGTTTGTAGTGGGGCAGCGACATGAGGGGACGACTGCTTCAGTTTGTTTTAGGGAAGGAACTTGTTCTGCACTATTTTACTGAAATCCATGTAAAAAAAACTTACGGTTTAATCTACTGGAATACAGTGCCTAGCGCAAAGTACTGTAAACCTATAAATCTGTTTTCTGTTTTTCTGTGTATAATTTTTGTAATTTAATTTTATTATAATTTATGTAGCTCCGAAAAATGCAAAATTACGAGTAAAACACAGTATTTTTTGTGTATTGTGAAAATTGTATTGTACGTCTGTATGCCTACGATTTTAGAACAAAGTGCAAAACATGCAAAAATGCATTCAGGATTTTGCCTTACGCCATTATACTGGGTTTCAGGCGTCTGCTACTTTCTCTTTAGGACAATATTTTTTACCTAAATGTTGTTGAATTATTTCCACGTGTGCGTGCGTGCGTGCGCGTGGTGTTGTATAGGTCCAGTAGGATCAACCGGCGTGACTGGTTCCAGAGGATTTACTGGACCCCGCGGACTCCGTGGTCCCACCGGATCTACAGGATTCACTGGCCCTACCGGAGCTACTGGTCTGTATAGCATCAGAGAGTTATTGTCTGTTTCACAATATATGATTAGTGGCAATGAATAAGTTGCTTTATTGTGTAACTGACCGGACCCCAAGGACCTCATGGATCTGATGGCTGTATTGCAGCTACTGGTATGTCTTAATACGGACAGACGGATGAACGGATAGACGAACGAACGAACGAACGTGCAAGATCTGTAATGCGGCTTATTGGAACGGCCACATAATAACTGGCTGCGACTTGGTGGCTTTGTCATACAAGTCAAAGATATCGGATTGACTGTCACAGCTGTGGCTCATTGTTGCAATGACGTGTTTCGAGTTGCTCCGGTTTCTGTAGTCAGTTTCAGTGACTAGTTTAGGTACTAGGGTCCCGTGGCAACCGCGTTTGCGGGACCGCACAGTCACCGCAGGGCTCGCGGTAGGTTGCAAATGGCCAGATAAGCATTTATTAGACTTTAGAGTTGAACACAAGAACCTGCAAGTAACTAGCAAGGTCTTTTTTGCGGGGGCGGGGGAAGAGTGGTGGGGGAAAGGTGCAAGATGACTAAACACAGCAGATGCGTTACATTACGACTAACTGGTCCAAGTTCTAGGCTGTTTATCGTTGCCTTATTATGCTGTCGTCCAAGTCGTCCAGTAGGCCGCATTGCGGATCTTGCTTATTTGTCCGTCTGTCCGTCTGTCCGTTTGTCTGTTATTGTCTGTCTATTTTTCGTCTCGTAGGCCTATAAGCTTAATTCTAACTTAAAAGCGAAAAAGCAAGAAACAAACCAAAATTGGTGTGAACGTTTTCCAGGAGATAAATAACCGATTTGTTATTTTTAGCACAAAAGGTCACAGGTCTGGCGGAGAGCCGCATAATATGTCGGCATTAGGCCATCAGACGTTTTTACTTTTGAACCACGCGGTCCGAGTTCGATGCTGTGTTCGTCTAAATGCTGATTGGCAGAAAGATCTTAACAATTACTGTGCTTTTGTTGTGTGGCGGCAGGTGTGGCTGGAGGTACGGGCAGCACCGGCGCTAAGGGTACGATCGGTGCAACTGGAGTCACTGGTAACACTGGTGCCATCGGATTTACTGGAGCGACAGGACTAAAAGGTAATCAACACCCACATTTGGTGTACCGTCCAACTGCTGATTGCGATTACGAATGTTACCTGTAAACAGAAAGTACGTCTTTCGTCTGTATTTGTCCATAGTTGAATATATTTCTAACTTTAAACGGTATATACTTATTTCCTTATGTTTCACGATTGCCGTCGTACTGCCCACCTCTGGCATTATGTGTGCAGTAATATAACGGGTGCACTCAAACGGGTGTAGTCAAACGTTTACTCTCTTTTATTTCTGATTTTGATGAAGTCAGCTATTTGCAATTTTAATTCAGTTAGCTTTATACCTGTAAGCTTGTGAATTGCTGTTCTTTTTGTGTAAGTGGTTATTCGTTTGATGTTGATCGCAATTAGTTGGTTGTTGGCTGTGTTGTCGCTGACAGGAGAGAAGGGTTCGTCGGGTGCTCGTGGTCCGGTGGGAAGTGAAGGACCACCCGGTAGACTGGGACCTGCCGGTGCTACGGGACACACTGGCAACCGTGGACCGACCGGCGCCACTGGCTTCTCAGGCGTCAGCGGAGCTACCGGTATGCAGCAAACGTTTTATGTTGCATTTATTATGAAAGCAGTCGACTAGTCTCCATGCGAACTGAGCCTGGCCATCCTTTCGTCGTGGGTATAGACGCAGTGAGTACCAGCGAAAGGTGAGGCGTGAACATGCACACTGTGCGATGCACTAGTCCGGTATCCGTAGTCTCGCAGTGTAACGCTGGTATCTGGCCGATGATTAAAAAACGGAGATCAGCACTATCCTATTGGCCTATGGCGGCATTAGAAGAACTTTACATTTGTTTGTGTACGTTTATGCACACAAGGTACAACAGTATTGTGACGTAACGAGACAATGGAGAAAATAAAACCTCTCAGAAAAAAAACAATAGCGCCAACACAACCCGCGGCTTTCGAACATTAACACTACCGGTACTAGCAAGCTTTTAGTAAAAACGACAAATGATATGGCAATTAATTATAATTACAGATACTTTAGGTAGTTAATTTTTGTTTCTTTTAAAAGCAGTGTAGTAAAAATGATATAATAACTATTATTATGTTTTAAAGTTATCTGGCTATTATTTTATTGCATATTGGTTAAGAAAGCGTTTCAAACTTGAAATATTTAGAAGACATTAAGGTTGTTTTGTAAACAATTTGCTCACTTAATTACTAAATCAAATAGCAATTTGTTATTTTTTAGCATTACACGACCACAGACGTTTGCAATGTGCTGAACGTGGGCAGCTGCAGGTTCCGCGAATCATATGGTCAACACAGGAAAGATCCGCGTTAGGACACGTTGGTCCATCCGCAAGGAACGCTCTTTCGAACTATCTCAAAGTCAAAATTACCATACACTCTCTGTCTTCTACCTTTAGTCGCCATTTCAAACAGTTTTACTTCTCTCGTTCGAGGTTTTCTTTATACTTAATGCCCTATAAATGCCTACTTGCTTTTTTACTGGCTTTAATAAGTGCTATTTTCGTCCCTACTGCTGAAGGTGAGTTGAGACGTTTGCTGTGATAATGTTTTAGGGTCCACCGGACCGAGCGGACCTCAGGGCGAGCCTGGAATGACAGGATCCATAGGGTCTACGGGAATCACAGGTTGCTAGCTGCGCTTCAGTTTAATTTTGTACATTTTGTCATTAATCGTAATATAATGTTTTAGTAGGCTCTATACTCTTGCATAGACTCATTTGTGTATGCCCAGTGGCAACATATTATACGGTCGTCCCTTACTTTGACTGACTGATTGCTTGGATTGATGTGTACGCTGCTACTAGGTGGTACTGGAGCGACAGGCCAGCAAGGGTTTACTGGTAACACTGGTGCAACGGGTGATCGCGGTAACCCGGGACAGACTGGGAGGCCTGGCCGCACCGGAAGCACTGGACTCACAGGCCCGACCGGACGCTCAGGGGCCACAGGTTACTACTACTAGTAGGGCTACTACTACTACTACTACTAGCTACCATTACTGCTGCTGCTGCTACTTGTTGATTATGTTGAATAAAGCAGCCACAGCAGGTTGTAGAACATGTTCCTTAAAATGGAAGCTTACAACAAATAGGTCAATATGATGTACAACTCTTTGTAGATCTTTGTCTTTTTGTCCAACGAGTCAACATTAATTTTTAGGTAATGCCGTTTAGGCGTTACTTCGATCAGTTTTTTCGGTTTTATTTGTAGTTATTTTTAGTCGCCCCGATTTTAGTCAGTTTTGTGTTTCACATTATGACTGTACTCGTTATTTCACTTTATTTTATTTTATTTTTATTTCAGACTTTTTAGTTTTTTTTAACTTATGTGCTACATTTAAGTGATAGCCTCTTTGTCAGTTTTCGAGTGCAAATTTAATATCGTTTTGTATCGTATCGCGTTAGTTGTGAATTTGCTGCACAAACAACAAGTTGTACAGCGTGCGGCAGAAAAAAGTATCCCCCTATAGTTTTTCGCTGTTTTCTCAGCAACCGTTTAGCATTTTAATCTGAAAATCCACCGATTTATTAAGTCAATTGTTCTACGGCAAAATGCCAAATAAAATTTGATTTCATTGAAAAATGACAAAGATATAGATTTTTTAACATGACCGCTTACCGATTTTTCAGCGTGAAAAAAATGTTCAAGCTACAACACCAGTTCAATAACATCGTTGAAACAAGTCAAACAACACAGTTAACTAATGATCAGATGCCAAAATTCCATTGTCAC
>Ga0209367_1005804_pt1 | contig 17090 bp, 12 predicted proteins | sample WorMetLIZISLAND2_FD_187412 | JGI IMG/M metagenome (GOLD analysis project Ga0209367, IMG submission 187412) | Marine gutless worms symbiont microbial communities from Max Planck institute for Marine Microbiology, Germany - Olavius geniculatus... ... | reverse complement strand
ATGTAGTGATAATGCTGTAGTTAAATATCTTGTAAGAATTGGACTGTGATGTGTATATGTTTTATTTTTGCTTTTCTTTTTACCACTTTTATTGCTTTTATTGCTTTTATTATTTTACCTGTGTTCTATGGACGTTTCTGTCTGAAATAACCTTGATTGATTGATTAATTGATTGATAGCGTAGGTGAATGTATAGGCCTATTGTGTTAAATAATTGGACTGCTTCAGGACCCAGGTGATTCGGCAAGCAGCTAACGTGGACACAAGCTTAGCTAAGTAACGACAAAAACGGATGATTGCTAACCTGCGGCGATGAGCATATATACAACGTGTTTTCTGACTGTTATTTTTGCTGTGCATCTACTGAATTGTGTTAGTCATGTGGTTCTGTAGAGATTTTCCTACCTTTTATTGACACTTTTAAATGCTATTTTAAAAAATGCCTCTGCGTTACATAAATTCCGTGTGTACTGTATTATAGTGCAGTCAATAGTAGGCCTAAGTACGTGCTAACCGAGGACTAGAATATAGTCGCGATTCAGGGCTGATCATTGTGCTGGTGTGCTGGTTTCGCTGCTGCGTAGAAGTTGTATATAAAAGACGGTGAAGATCGAGTCGTGCAATGGATCGGTGGTCGACCTCCACTCGCCGTGCCGCTTTGTGGTTTTCACGGTGAAATATGCCTACCAGTTTCAGGTATACACGCACCGAGCCTTCTTCATCATTACCGTGAACGTTAACACATTTCGACTTCTTTATCGCTATTTCAAGGTTTACTTCCTAGTTTAAAAAAGTAAATTGTGTGATTATTTATTGTCGACGGTAAATTATTATGCCTTTATTACTCCCATAGATTTTGTGTCTTGTTGTTGTCTTTGAATATAGTGATTTAGACTAAAAAGCGCGGAGAAACGAAAATTGATGTACACTGTGTCTCAAAAACATACTGAACATTTTCAATTGTAACTTTATGGATTATCAGATTTTTTTATTTTTGGTACAAATATTTTTGAGACAACTAACCATCAAATGACCATTCAATTTCCCACCTCACCCAACGTCTGTTCCTGCACTACCTGGGGATAACAAAACCAACGAAATATTACTTTTTTATCTAATGCGGTATGATTACTTAATCAACGTGACACATAAAAACACATTTTGTTTACATTTCTGACACTTTAATTGACATTTTATCCAGTTGTCCATTTTTCAACTGTTTGCAGTAAAATTGCTCGAAATGTCGGCCAATTATGCGAACACAAGCATGGAGTGGAGACCCTTTCTCTATTTCTTGACAGAAGTATCGATAATGTTTTGCTCCAGACCAATCCAAACCTTACCAATAGCTTGAATTTATGAACATTTCTGAATGTCGTTTGTAGCCACACTGCTGCATGACAATAAAACCTTGTAATAGACTGGCCGTTGGGGCCCATATGTTTAAATAGATGAAATTTATTGACGTTTTTTTCATTCATTTCAACACGCGTTATACTTGGTTTGCTTTTTCCAGATAGTGCAAAAACAGACGTCGGGTGAGGTGAAAATTTAAACAATGATTTAATAGTTAGTTTAGTTGGTTGTGTCAAAAATATTTTTGCTGAAATGTATTAAAATTTGCTAAGTTTTCTTCGAGAATCAATCGATAATGTCAAAGATGTTTTTTCAGGTATTTTGTTTATTTCAAGGTATATTTTGCATGATCCGATTTTTCTAGGTAGTGCAAAAGCATACAGTAGGTGGGGTGGGAAATTGAGTAGTCATTTGATGGCAAGTTGTGTCAGGAATATTTGGAACAAAAATTATCAAAATCTGTTGACTGTTTTTCAAGTGACAATCGAAAATGTCGGCTATGTTTTTTGTACATAGTGTAGAAACGTTTTTCAGGGCGGAAATAACCGAATTTTAGCTCATAAGTTAGACAGACGGCCGCACGACATGTTGGCACTTGTCCGACATATAGTTTTCCAGTTATTACGTTGATTATCGCACTGTTGTACAGATTATCGCGGTCAGATCGCCGGAGGCGTCATGTCAGCACTCGCTGTAGCATGCATCATCATTCTTGTCTTTGTCTATCGGTTAGTTGCCAATCTGTATTGCAGCAAAATTTGGCTTTTGAGCAAGTTTGCAGTGACAATATATACCTTTATTTGCAATAATAATTCTGGGGGCTTACAGCAAAAGTTATGAATACTACAAGCCAGAGTGGCGCTGGTCAAATTTCATAATGAATGCACAAAGGACCATAGAACTCCACCGTACGTTATATGCTTATTATTGTGATATTATTATTCTGTTGTAAGCTAAATATAATTATAGTTGTTATAATTATTGCCGTCGTTGTTAATGTCGCTTTGGTTGTGCAGAAGTTGGCGCTACGAGCAGGAGCTGTCGAGTCTGCTGTGGAAAGTGGACATTAAAGACGTGTCAGTATTTCGTACAACAACGACTGCAAATTCGCTGTACTGCAGTTCGCTCAATCTCAGCAGGGTCAGTTAGCTTTTGGGTAGCTTTCATAGCATTCAGTTTTCTTAATTTCTGCAACTTTTTGTCAACACATTTTAAGCTCGCAGCCAGTAACAGACTTACGATGACGACACGCAGTGTCTTGCACAGCTTGCACAATATTAAGGCCATTTCTGTCTGAAATTTAAACGCTTGAAGTAGTTTTTTGTAGAAGTATTTGAACTGCTTTTCTTTTGTACGAAGTTAAATGCGCCGAATAAAACACAGCTCTATACTTCATGCAAGAAACTGGTAGGTCTGATTGGTAGGTTGTGTTTGCTGTAAGCTTAAAACTTTCTCGTAAAAAAATTGCATCAAAATTGAAATTAGGATAAAATTTGTACAATAACTTGTGCAAATTTCACAGCAACTTATGGCCTACAAAAGCTAGCAGTTAGTCGTTCGAGATAAACCCGAATAATATACTCGCAGTGAAACGCTCTATAGGCCTAAACTCCGCTTGCTTTGATTTGCTGTGCGTATGTTGTACAACATGCTGTACAATAATCTGTACGACAGATCCATAACAAATTGAAAGTCTACGCCAAATCCACACGACAAGTTGTACGGCACATGTCCACATCAAACCGTAGGCCTACAACAAATCCACAGCATTCCGACATGTTAAGATGTCGTAGCCCATAGCTTGTTGTACGACTTGTTGTCTAGCGAAATCCACAACAAATGGAACTAGTGGAGTTTGTGTCACAACCTGTAGGTGGTGGAGACAAGTGCGAGCAATGAACAAGACGCTGCGGCTGAGACTACACACGGTGTTGGTGCGGCGGCGTCGAGGATGTGGTTGCAAGTGTCCGCGGTAGAACGCAGCAGCACGGCGTCACTCAGCTCCCAGCCTGACTTCATCGACGTGCGTCAACTCTACACACAGGTCGGCTCATATCGCGGCCAGCTAGTTGCCGTCAGACGCGTCAACCGAAAGTCAGTCGACCTCACGCGTGCCGTCCGCAAAGAACTCAAGCTGGTTAGTACGATTGTTACGCGTAACGCGTTGTACGTCACACTGTAAACGTCATCAAATATATCCCCTTCAAAAACATCACAAACAGGCGCACAGTTAGACTAGACAGTAAGACATCAAAAATGGTAAATATAAGCTTAAGCACAAAAAGGCGATTTTGCCGCCAAAATGTAACTGATTGTTTCAAAAAAAATTATCTAAATCTTTACATAACTATTTAAGTTGCCTACTTTTGTGTGTCTATCTCGCGGTTTGTCCACAAGAGACAGGGTTAAAATTCACTATATTTTTGGCAACTGTTTTAGGCAGTAAGCGACAATAATGATTAATAACCTTAGCGTTGTATCGAGCGGAAAACGATTAATTCAGTGCAGTTGACAGGACGTCTGCCGTGTTTCTATTGTCGATGTATTTGATCTGATGACGTCGCCAAACACGCACGCATTACGTCGCTTACAAACGAAATTATGACCGAAATTTCAGTTTATACGTTTATTTTTTTACAATCCTATAATAACGGTTTTGATAGATGCACGTTTTATTTTCTTACTTTCTCACTTACTTACTTAATCGTACGCAGGTGCAGCCACATGAAACCGTTTATATCAAAGTACAGCCGTAAAAGAAAAAGCAGTTATTTTACACGATGTGGCCGTGATATCGTGATTGTTGTCGGACATGCAGATTCGTGAAGTTCGTCATGACAATCTGAACGCGTTTATAGGAGCATGCGTTGATCCCAGCTCCGTGTGTGTCCTGACAGAGTACTGCAGTCGAGGCAGTCTACTCGACATACTCAGCAACCAGTCACTCAAACTAGACAGCATGTTTGTCGCCTCACTCGTCTCTGATATTCTCAAGGTACAAACTGATGTTGTTTTGTCTAGGCAGCCGTAGTGGGCTTAAGTTTTAAAGTTATGTTGGGGCAGCTGAGTTTAGCTTAAGTCCTCGAGTTGTGTTGTTTAGTGGTAGAGTAGAATTAGCGTAGAGTAGAGGGATTTGGTAGGAGTTTGAAACGGCGAGTCGTGCGACTACTGTAAGCTGAGTGTTAGCCTATGTTGTGCGGACCTTAGTTGATTAGTCGTGTATTCGTTAGTTTTTTTCGTTCGTCCGTCTGTCCCTCTGTCTATCCTGTCTCTGGACCGTTCAAAATGTCGTTTGCTTCGTTAAGCTGGTTCGATAGTATTAATAAAGTTAATTTTTTGCTCTTAAAACCTCAATATCGTGTGTTGAGTTTTATTCATTTACTTAGGCATCCTGACAGCATTGTGGTCCACTCACGCCGAACGCCACATTGTATTTGTGGTGAATAATGATGATGATAATGATGATGATGTAACGTTATGTCAAAACATGGTTCGAATCGTAAACGTCCAGTGGATTAGGCCGATATGCATTTTTGGCAGATTTTTTCTTTATTTTTTGTATCTTCAACATGTGCTTAAAAAGGCTAAAATGTTTCGCAATTTTAAAAGTTGTGAGCAACAGCTGAGCTCTGACACGAAATTAACGGCGAATGTACACGAAATGTATTACAGTAAATTGTTATTAGTGCAGCTGATGGCTAACTGGTGCAGGGGATGATTTACCTTCACGACAGTCCGATCAACTGTCACGGACATCTCAAGTCATCCAACTGTGTCGTCGACAGTCGCTGGGTGCTTAAGATCACCGACTACGGACTGCGTGAGTTCACAAGCGCTTCCGACTCGCCCAAACTCAACTGCAAGACCGACGAACGCTCCTACTACGCCAGTCAGTATACACGAGGTTTCATAAAAAGGGCCGCTTTTTGTTTTTTTTCATAATTCACTCAAATGATAATCAATTTACACAAAATTTGTACCAGTTGTAGCTGAAGAAATACTAATTCAGAATATTGCAACATAATATGGCAGTTGATTAAATATTCTTTGACGTAATGCTGACGTCATAACGTGTCACGGGTACAAGCTAGATAGTCTCAACTGGTGCTGTCAGTTGCTACCCTGTTTCAATGGTGAACTTAATCTGGTTCGCTAATGAAAAATGTTCATCGCGTCAGCACTAAGGAACATGAGGGTATGAAATCAGGCGTCTTGCGATCCAAAAACGCAACCGTTTTGCAAGCTTGGTGTGCTAGTTCACTGTCTTGCTCGAACATGTAAAAGTCCAACTATCCCCACAGAAACGTAAATATGATTGTTTCGCATGTTTTTTTGTAGTTGTAACTGTAAAACTTTAAGAATTTGTCATGAGGGAACCAATTTTTTTCACCATCAAAACAGGGTAGCAACTGAGAGCACCAATTAAGACTAGCAAACTTGTACCCGTAACACATTATGACGTCAGCGTTACGTCACGACTAGCAACGAATATTTAATTAACTGCTATATTTTGGTGAAATATTTTGAATTAATATTTCTTCAGCTACAACTGATAAAAACTTCGTGCAAATTAATCATCATTTGAGTGAATTATAAGAGAAAGAAAAAGGGGTCCTTTTTATGAAACACCGTGTATACAGAGTATACAGCAGTAATAAAAATAATAACCGAGGGTTAAAAAATAATAATTATCATTATCATCACAATCGTTTGTTTGTTACACCGAAAGGCAGCTTCTAGTCATAAGATATGCGTACGTACAAATTCGCCTGAAATAAAAACGGAATACACAATGCTGTAAAAACACGGACCGAACTAATTACGGATAAATGAAACTGTAGAAAATAAACTAAACGACCCATCTGAAATTCAAGAAACAAAGCAGCAAAAAAGAATAATAATTATTTTTAATAATATTCATCGTGTTCTGATAAAACAAAGAGGAAAACATGCAAACCTTTGAGAAAGTTTGTTTTGCTTTACGTTACCAAATTTCATGCGTCTGAGTTTTCCTTTTTATGCTTTAAAGGTCGCGCAACTTTTTTCGTCATTCAGTGACAGCATATTGACTTTATGTGTTAATCCGGCAATTTGCTGCAGCGGCTGCCTAGATCGCGCTAATAGACATCGTTGGGTGTCACTGTCACGTGATGCGCAGGTTTGCTATGGACGGCGCCAGAGCTTCTGCGTACGTTGACAGAAAACACCAGCAACAGCAGCTCGTACTGCGGTGGAACTCAGAAGGGTGACGTCTACTCGTTCGCTATCATTCTCCACGAAATTCACAGCAGACATGAACCGTACGCCGACCTCGGACTTTCATACAAAGGTTATCCATTCACTAGACATACCGTCTTGTCATCAATGCAAAATACACATAACGGATAAAATCGTGGAAGGGCCATCAGACAAAGTTGAGAATAATTTGTCTGTCTAATATACAAGCAAATCAACGTTCAGCTAGTAGACAGACATCGCAAACGAAGAAGTATTCACTGCTGATGGGAGTTTAAGGCAACTTTTTACAACACAGCGTAAACGTCGTTGTCGGTATTAAATCGATATGAAGAAGTTAATAACCATCGTTTCAACTCCGCCGTGTCGGTTTTTGGCTGGCGCAGAGACGATAGAACGCGTGAAGAGCATGTCGTCGGACGGAAGGCCGTTTCGCCCGAAACTCTCTCTGCTGGCCGACGTGCCAAAGTTCGTGACGGACTGCATCGTCGACTGTTGGGATGAAGACCCATCGCAGAGACCCGAGTTCAAAGTCATACGACGCTACCTGAAACCAATGCAAGTCGGCATGTGAGTAGCCTAACTAACGACAGATATTTGCTTCGTTGCTAATGTGTCAAAGCTGTGCGTTATATTAATCTTCACCAACTCAAAGCGGCGAGCATATGCTCAGTTAATTGCGTATGGAAATTATACTGGCATGTTTCGTTGCAGGAAATCGAATATATTCGACAACATGATCGCGATAATGGAGAAATATTCGAAAAACTTGGAGGAGATAGTCGACGAGCGAACGGACCAGCTGAGAGAAGAGAAGCGAAGAACTGATGAACTGCTGAATCAGATGCTGCCTGAGTGAGTCTCCATTACATAAGATTAAGTAAGTAAGCAAATTTGTGATACATCTGCGTGTTCGGATTTCTCGCATGAAGAATTTGTCATATCATCAGCGACTAATTAAACTTGAAATTTTTGAAACTGCATTACGTACGAACTCGTATTTGTTCTTGTAGTGTTAGTGTGTCCGGTGCTTTCGTTATCATTTCGTTGTCACGTATATGCAGGCCGGTGGCGGAGCAGCTGAAGAGAGGCAAGGAAGTGGAAGCGGAGTTGTTCGTGTCAGTCACAATCTACTTCAGTGACATCTGCGGCTTCACGGCCATGTCCTCGGAGAGCTCGCCCATGCAGGTCATTCATTCATTGTCTCTGCACGTACTCGCTATATCACTGTACAGCCGTGGACGCGTGGGCTCAGAGATTAGAGTATATTTGGCACAACGGACTAGAGATGGATCAACTCTATGAGTCGAGCCGACCCATGCGTTGGGTCTGGTCAGGTGGGGTTGGGTTGGGTTGGATCGGAACTCGGAAGACCCGTAATGCAATTTATTAAAACAGCCGCATAATAAGTAGCAAAACCAGTAATAGGAAGCGCTGGTTAAGGTATCAGTTATAGTACGAGTAAGTAGTAAGTAGTAATCAATTCATCTTTATTCACCATAATAGTGAAAGCTATAACTGCTACGCAGAAGGGTGTCAATTACGTGGTTAGTGACTGTTCTATTCGCTTGGTGTCGCTCTGCTGTCAGGTAGTAGAGCTGTTAAACGACCTGTACACGCTGTTCGACTCTATCATTGAGAACTATGACGTCTACAAGGTAGAAACTATTGGCGACGCGTACATGGTCGTCAGCGGTTTGCCGATAAGAGACGACGGCATTGACAACGCCGGCCAGATCGCTTCCATGTCTCTGCATTTACTCGACGAGATTCAACGCTTTACGATCCGACATCGGCCGACAGACACGCTTAAACTGCGCATAGGAGTCCACTCAGGTACTTCAATCACATGTTTTTTTTGTGAACGATGAAGCTGAGACACGGACATCACGTTGCCCAATCCGTAATGTTGTAGGTACCTGTCGTACTTTTTTTTAGAAAATTTCACTTTTTTAAATTTTGCAGCCACACCTCTTAAGCCGCAACAGAACTGTGACGTCATATAGACGTCATCGCCATGTGACGCATCATCAGCGCTGCAACGCATACTAGAGCGCCAAGCGCCCGTAATGCTAGTAAGGAACCTGGATCGAGTTGAGGCCCGAAGGGTCGAAAATCGAGGCCGCAGGCCGAGTTGAGGCCCAAAGGGCCGAAAAAAGAGGCCGCAGGCTGATACTATAGCGAAGATCAAGCGGTAATTTCGATGACTACCTTTGTTAGGTGAAGGTTAGCCTATGCGTTTAACTCGGTTTGTGAGCCCTCTGAGCTGGATCGCTTAAAAATTTACGGCTAAATTGTCACGAATGTTTTTTGACTAGTAGACCTTGGGACAAAAAGTAATTAGCTACGAGTTGATTTTGGGGGTAGGCTAATCTGTTTCCATAAGCGGATGAACAGGACCTTTTCTTCTTCTGTTTGTAGTAGGTCTGGCGCTGCTCTCTTTCACTGTTATTCGCAAGGTGTTAGCCCGCTATAATGCAGTTGGCTGGAATAATGAGCCTCTTATTATCGCACATTTGTTTAAAAAAACGGGGCGAAGTAAAATGAGGTCGCTGTTATGTTCTGTGTGAGCTAGGTTCGTGCGTGGCCGGGGTGGTCGGTCACAAGATGCCGCGCTATTGTCTCTTCGGCGACACAGTCAATACCGCCTCACGCATGGAGTCCAGCGGAGAAGGTCTTGCACCATTCAATATTCATCTTCAATCAATCAATCAGTCGACCAAAACACATTGTGCTTTTATGTCGTAATGATAAATGGTTAAATGAAAAATTGTATATGTGAGGTTGTTTTGGTGGGTTTGATCCTAGGCCTTAAACTTAATTTTGAGTTAACCTAGGCCTAATGCTAAAGTAACTAGACACCAAATTGAAAATAAAAGGATAATGTAATTTAATAAGCAGAATATTTACAGCGTGCGAATTATCATTGATAATTATTATTATCAATAAAAGAAACTAGAACAGAATTACAAATAGACAGTCAATCAAGCAGTCGCAGCTGCTAGTAAAAATATCTCAATCAAATCATCAGACTGTTCAGTTTCACCGTTTAAACAGAGATATCACATCGACCTATCTAAGGTCAGATATAAACTGACGAATAGCTCAATAGAACGGATATTACACAAGCGACATACACACCCCGGCCGACTAGCTGACTAAAAACCAACGCGGCTCGACAGTATAATTCTTCTATACACTTCTATACTCTTTATAGAAAAACCACCTCAGAGCTATACGGAGCGAATTTTGCGAAATCGAGTTTCTTTGTTTATTGTTGCTCAGTGTTGATGTAAATGTTGATCAGATTTTATAATCCGCAATATTAGTTTTAGCGGTCTGACGTAGCCTTTTATGTATTAGCGTAGCCATAAAGACACTGAGCGCACGTGCGCCCCCTGGAGACCACGAATGACAATCATCTGTGTCCGGCTTATGCTAATTATCATTAAAAACAATGCCAAAACGCACCCAAACAGCAATTTCACTTTCAAACAATCAAAAAATTGCCCAACCCCTTAGACTCCTTGCCAGACCTCTTCCTCATTGGGGAGGGAATATTCTTCTTCACACCCTACGCCCTTGGGTTCTTTGCCTTGAGTGCCTCCTGTAGATCATAGCTAAGCCAATGGTCCCATGGATGCTAGTCTGTAGCCTGTGTCAATGATATGCATGTACAGCTCTTAAGATTCACTGCTCAGAACAGAGCAAGTTACTGTTGGACAGACTCGGCGGCTATCTACTAGAAGAGCGAGGACTGACTTTCATGAAGGTATGTCACAGACTTAACGCTCGAAGCTGGACTCGTCGTAGCTAGTATCTAAATACAGCATTTACACTGCTGACACCTACTAAGTGTAGAGTTGCGCTTTTCCATATGTAGGCCTATCACCATTGTTTCGTTTTGTACACGATCTTCAATATTAGTTCTGTTCTGCTACATAACAAAGGAATTATGCAGCATTGATGAAAAAGTGTAACATAAGAAATTTTTCCGAATGCATGGCTATGTTACAGGGCAAAGGTGAGATGAAAACGTATTGGCTGGTTGGTGAAAACAAAAGCCGACGTCGACAGACAGGTACCCCGGCCAGCACGGCATCAACTCGTATTAAACGCCGCTCATTTCCCAGACGAAGACGCTCCGACCTATTCAAGATGTCTTCTCTACCGACCATCAAACATCCGTATTCGCTCGACAAACATAACAACGAGGTAATTCTAATAACATTGTGCAAGGAAATGTCCGCTTTTGGCCATGGTTAGCGGGGAAAAGAGGGCTTACGTGCAAAAAATGCCTATTCCTTGTAGCAATTCGCTAGTTTCCAGTCTTTCTAGATGGTTTTAAGTTACTTCCAAGTATCGGATTTTGATAATTTTCAGTACAAATATTTTTGACACAACTTGCCAGCAAATGACCGTTCAGTTTTCCACCTCACCCAGCATTTGTTTTTGCGCTATTTGGGGAAAACGTAACCAGCGAAATATCACTTTTTATCCAATGCGATATGATTGCTTAATTAACATAGCGCGTAAAAACACATTTTGTTCACATTTCTGACACTTTGGCTGACATTTCATCCAGTTGTCCATTTTTCAACTGCCTGTAAAATTGCTTGAAGTGTTTGCCCACTATGCGAACACAGGCAAAGAAACGCTTTCTCCATTCATTGACAGCAGTATCGACTTCCACAATTTACATGAGGCTATAGACCTCCCCTTCATTTCGTCCATATCGTTTTCCCACCAAAACTTTAAAAAAGTTCTTTTTACGCTTAGGAACAGCATAATATGAAGCTAAATTTAAGATTTCAACGACTCTGTTATATAATTGGTCTACATCATCCACAGTTACCGATCCGCCTCTGTCAAGTTCTAGAATGTCACTGTAGATAGAACGCAAATAGTATTCAGTTATATTGCGATAAAGCCTAAGGTCAGCATGATCCTAACGAAGGTAAGTGACGTAATCAGTATGCGATCTGTCATTCTGACTAGGAGTGTTACCGCTATCGACTGTGGCAGCAGTAAAAGTACATAGTAAACGGACGACGAGAAAACCTTACTTATTAAACGCTGAACTGAATCCAACAGACCCTATTTTTAACTTTAATTTTATTCTTATTTTTAACTCTATTTTCAACACTGGCGATCCCTCATAAATAGCGCGCCGACACAAACACAGCAGCGAAATGACATAAAATACGTTCATTTGATTGAAATTCCACTGCGTTGGCTGTGCGTAAAATTTAGTTCGTGAAGTTTCGAGATCGTCATCAGCCGCTAGTCTGCAGATCGCGGACTTCTTCGTCGGAAGATGACCGAGTCCAGGTCCTCATGGCGCCCGCCGTGCATCGCCGCCGGTCGCTTAGACTTCAGGACTCGTTCAGACGACGTTCGTGTGAGTTGCAGCCGCCGTCCGTCACTGACGACGAGACGATGGCAACAGCCACACAGGCAGCTATTCACGAAGACAGCCTCGTCGACGCCGCGGCAGTCTCTATACACTTCACTAGTCCTTACTAACTCTAACCCAATCCCATCATGTTTCACAATAATTGAGGAAAATTTTGTTTTGTCGGTTTCAAACAAGATTCGAGCCGCAGGTCTAGTGAGTGAAGCGTCAGCGCATGAATGTCACGTCGACGCCGCGTCAGCACTGGAACAGCACCCGCGGCGTGGTCGCAGCGCTTCCGTCTTCGACTGCGACACTCCTCTGCCAGCATCATTGCGCGGTGTGACGTCACCGTAACTCTGCGTGATGTATGTGTGACATCAAGATGACGTCATCGCGTCTGGCGATGTTACTGCGTGTCGTGATTCGTTGGCAATGCTTGTCACGTATAAACGTCTGTGTGTTTCTGTATGACGCAAGTATAACGATACAGTGACCTCATCGAGTATGACGTCACCGTGACGTCATGACGTCTGTCGGCGTCATTGCGCGGAAATGTGATTGGTCAGCCGGGGTGTTTGGTGCCGCTGTCGCTTGATCGGCTGCTGCAGTCGCGACTTCGTCGTCAGTCTACGGATGAAACCAGCGTCTAGAACTCTAGAACACGCAGTCACGCCGCTCCTCCCACCCCACGGAGAACGACTCTCTTTCACGCTGCTGACATCATCCGTCATCTTGTAATCTCGTGTTCCGTGTCTTCAGTATATACTAGATACCGCACTTCTGGAGTGGGTAAGCCAGCACACAGTAAGAGCTTATGCCACTCGGACAGCACGGTATCGTACTTAAAGTTTTAAACTCTGCTCGAATCGCACAGACTACACCGTCGTTTGCTTCATGACGAACGACTGTAGCCGAAAATTGTGAAAACAATACCAATGCGAGTTGAGTGTAGTTTGAATATTGTGACTGACGGCGACTAATCGTTATAAACAGCTGACTGTCTATACTGCTGGACGTGTTGATCTGTGTTCGTGTGTGTCTGTCTGTCTGTCAGTGTACGATCGTTTCCTATGAACCAAATACCTCCAAAAATACAGCATCAAGTTAGTTACACGCACTGATGCTCGGAGCAATTGGGGTGACGTTTACTGAGAATAACTCTTGATGAAATAAGAAAATAGCGATCAAACGGTCAAAGTTCAAACTAAGGCCTAAAAAGCCTAAGTTATGAAAATGAGAAATAAGCGCACAAAGGTCGGGTGCTTGAACTTATCAGTCAGGACGTGATCGACAACGCAGTTGACCAGTGGCTGAGGAGAAAATGCACTGTGTAATGGTCGTATTCATGACATTCGATAAAAAAATGACTCTGTATGTACCGGTACATAAATAACAAGAACACGTTTTTTTCTTTTTTCATGTTTTCCTAGTCTGATTGCTGCATTTATGCGAAAAGAACTGTATATACGGCGTATATGCTGATGTTCACTGTTCAGCACTTACGTTACAGTTTTGCGCGAGCAAGCCTAACGTATTACTTTCACAATTTTAGTATCGTTTTGCGACGTCTTTCTGTTTTTATGACGTCAGTTGGTTTTACGATTTTTCAAAATTGCAAATATTTTGCTTTTATTTATTCACGTTTACATTGCAATGATAATGGTAGTTACAACTCTCCATAACCATTCGAGATATCTGACATTTGTTACTCGCGTTTGTCGTTATTCAGTTGATCATTTCTAAGCCAACGCATGTGTTACTCAGTATGAATTCATTGTTGTAAATGGACAAACTACGATTTCTGTATTTCACAAGGTAGTGTAGCGACAGTACTAAGGTAAGGTGGGCTAAACTACAATCATTCAGGTCAAGTTTCTTCGTAATGCTGCTTGCTAAAAATTATCAAAATTGGCTAATGTTTCACGAACTTACTCAATAAAAACCCTTGCAAGAGTTCCCGTAATTATGAATCACCGTGTAGATGTTTATATTACATATCACGACCAGTAGGCCATGCTCACACAACAAGACCGAATAATAACAAAAAAGTAAAAATGAAATAATTCTTTGAATTTAGCATTGGTTTACAATAATGGCAAACAAGGGACCAACGTAATTCGGTATAATGCGAAGTCGCTGATCGGTGCTGCCCCTGGTGAATTATAAGTAGACAAGTGCAAGTTTTTGGTTGAGGGTTCAATCTTCAAATTTCTCCTTCCCGTAAGGGGTCAGGAACCCCCATTTAACACAAGAATGTAACATATGACAGATGACAGGTAGGCAAACTACAGTAGGGGAAATAATCTAAATCGCTAGCGCTAGAGCGATTTCGGCTAAAAATCACAGGAGACAAGACGAAAATGACTTCGTGTGTATGACCCAGTAGAATGATGTGTGATTGCTGTCTTATACCCTGTTTACACGATGAAGCAAACATGAAGCAAACTCAGAGCACACGTCGTGCACGTGTACTTTGAATACGTTTGCTTCATGTTTGCTTCATCATGTAAACGGGGTATAAGTGGCATCACTTTCCAAGTACGATTGCAGTCACATAATGTCACTAATATTTATTGCTTGCAATTGTTCGATATCCTAAACAACATTCATGGACGACGTGCAACGACACCAAACGAACGGTGCCTTTATCAAAACGCTGTCCAGCCGAATTCCGCAGCGGAGCCTCTTGGCAAGCAAAGAACGCAAACGACGATCATTGCAATAAAATCACTAAAATCATAAATGTGCAGCAGTATATCATTGTATACATGTAGGCTATACGAACTTCAGCTGGTCTATTGCATTGTCCGATAATGATGATGACGATGATAACAACGATTGTGATAATAATTGCACAATAAGAGACGTGCCGTTAAAAACAGCAGAATCGAAGACACGGATAAGCTTTAAAGCCAGTCAAACATAACGTCTGAATGGTATAAAGTTATACCCCGTTTACATGATCGAGCAAACATCGAGCTAGCTCGACGAGCTATGGTAATTAGCATGCTAATTAGGAGGGCGGGCGGGTTGTAATTGGAAGGTTTATATAACACGTGATCAGCTGTGGGCTAAGCCTATAGCATATAGGCCTACATTTGAGCCAGGGGGCGGGGTTCCATCAGGCCTGCTTGATGTTTGCTCGATGTTTGCTCGATGTCTGCTCGATATTTGCTCGATCGTGTAAACGGGGTATTAGACAACTGGCGACGCTCAACGAAACCCATAGGCGGCGGAAGCATCCCAAAGTGGGCGGGCCAGATTTGACGAATGAGTGCCGATATTTGGGGGAGGGGAAATTTTCAGTTTTTAGTTTTTTGGGGGTTATTTGGATTTTGCGTATGAAAAAAACCGACAACATATTATGATCCAGGACGAACATCCTATACATCGTTCTCCCTGTTCTATGTTGAATGGACGACGGGACGTCTAAACTCAAAATCACGATTGAAATATGAGAGAGAAAACAGTTTAGGCCCATTTTTTAAAACACAATACATGATAACATAGACAGGTGGCCAGAAGGGCACATGACCGTCAATATAAAATCAAATATGCATTATTGATATCGACTCATTACAACAACAGTGCCAACACACGAGTGGTCGGCCACTACGGCGATGGCCATAGCGCTAAACATGTACTTGTAGATGTTAACGGTCCAAAGGCCACGTTTTGTGTTGGGAATTTCAGACAATATGTCCAGCTTTGGTTTTGCACAGACAAAAAGTCCACGAAAACTTCAGCAGCTGCTGTGACAAAATCTCCAGGCCCCGCCGGAAATTTCAGCCTGGACTCAGCTGCATGCGGGGTGCAAACCCCACTAGTCGCTAGCGCGTGGCTGTAGCAGTGCAATTTCTACAGCACTCCACTGTCCAGTGTCCAGTCCTGGGTTAAAGCACTGTCGCGCTGATAGCATAAGTCTCGGACTACCAATGGACCCCTGTATATGCCAGTACACAGGAGTCCATGGTCTACAGTCTGCGACGGGTTGATCGCTTGCAGATGTCTATCAGACGGGAGTGATGCGTTTGAACGGGTCCAAGTCGTCAACGGATCGCACGTTGCTCAGAGAGATGCAGGCCCGCGACGCGCTGAGGAAGTCCTGACGTCTGCAGTCGTCTGTCGACGAGTAGTCGCCGATGAAGTCATGATAACGATGACGCGTGATGTTGTCGGAGATCACGTGGCCGCCGCTGAACGACGACGCCACGGAGCGCGCTGACTTGGCGTCACGTCTAAGCGACGATGACTTGACACAGGTCTGCTGGAAACCAACGACGCTTGGCGATGAACAGTTGGACTGAGGACGACGATCGTTCCACGGTGCCAGTGCTTCCCTCCTAGGACTTGCGTCCAGTCGGTCCGTGATGAACCCGCGCGGTGCTCGACCGTTACTTGGTGTCGGCAGCGGACACACTGAGTCGACCTCATCCTCCGCCGGAGGCGGCACGGACGACGGCGACGGCGCGACGGCCGGCTTCACACGTCTGTGTCGCGATATGTACAGCTGAACGGCTAGCACTGCGGTCAGCTCGCAGCTGATGAACGAGATGAACGTCATAGCCAGCGACGGTCCGTACGTGTACGTAAACTTGGGCTCGTCACCGGACTTGGGTCTGTTGCTTGCCTCACCGGTCACCGCTCCGATGTAGATGATTATACCCACAAATAGACACAAACCTATGCCGAACAACAAACCACATTCACGCACACATACACGTGGGTACGGAGACCAAGCAAACCACACGACCGCGGATTTGGAGCGGCGTTCCCATGTATAGAAGATATGACAGCGTATTTGGCCACGTTTTACTATAAAGTCGGGCAAATTTGTCACTTTCACTAAAGAAAAAATGATGTCAGTCAGCTGACTGTCTTTTTGTCTACTTACTAAAATTTATAAGCCTCAGCAGATTTTGATGAAATTTCATTTGAAATCCGATAAGTAAGAAAACTTTGTTATCGTTAATATTAGATCTAGGCATCATTATCACTAGCTTACTGTCGAGTCACCATCCTGTCGCCAATGCGAATAATCGTCACCATCCCGATCAGCTTCTCTTCTTTGCATCGCTGTTCTTCTTCTTACGGTGAGATC
>Ga0209367_1005803_pt1 | contig 17090 bp, 11 predicted proteins | sample WorMetLIZISLAND2_FD_187412 | JGI IMG/M metagenome (GOLD analysis project Ga0209367, IMG submission 187412) | Marine gutless worms symbiont microbial communities from Max Planck institute for Marine Microbiology, Germany - Olavius geniculatus... ... | reverse complement strand
GCGTCAACATGCGCCAGTACACTTCTTGATTCATTCACAACGCGTTATGCTAAGGCCGATGTATACATACACATGGCAGTAAATACAAGAAATTTGAGCTAATGCTCACAAGACGCGCGAAAGCCTATAGCAGTTCCGGTTCAGTAGTTTAGCTGAAAATTGGGGTGTTCACGCTAAGTTAATATACAGATACCAAATTCTCTAACTGGATCGCATAACGATAGTAGCGCGGCGCCACCTTGTGATTGATATAGACTTGTGTCGCAGCCCGAAATCAGCAAAAAATCCATACAACCTCCTATTTTGGCATTCAAGGCCATTCGTGTTCATTGAATTCGATGCCAATCGAGAGCCAGTCTACGACTTCCTATTAGTGATTAATAGTAACCTAGGCCCTATCTCGCACCGTTACTGAGATACAGTGACTTATTGGCCAAAAATCGCAAATTTTGCTTATCCCCTTTCATTTAATGCCCTTTAAGTCATTTAAGGGTTCGGGGTGACCCCCTTCGAATTTATGGAAAAGTTTTACAGTTCCTTAAACTAGAGTCTTCCAGGGAGACGACGGTGAAGATTTGGTGATCCTAGCTTGCATCATTTTTGACTGATCCACCCTTGTGACAGACAGATGAACAGACGGACGGACGGACAGAATTGCGATGGCTAAGATGCGCTGAAAGCAGTAGCTGCTTTTGCGTGTAAAAATGTCGAACTTGATCGATTTCAAGCATCTGCAAACCATTTTATGTTATCTGTAGCTTACTTTAGAATTAAGGCTTTCTCCTCAATCGCCAGTATTATGACTACAAAATTATAAATGTTAAGACACCCAAATTTTGGCTGTAGGTGAAACAATAATCGCGCGTAAAAATGGTTTAAGAATGGCGCAGACATGCTGCTTATCACAACAAGCACTGCCGATGACCTTCTTAGAAATGTCAACATCGATGATCTTGAATGACCTTTAACCCCTAAAACAGCAGGTTTTAGTGAATTTTTTCACAATTTTGCGCTGTGACATGCATTTCAACAGTGAATTGTGCCAAAATGGCTGGAGATAGACCAAGACAACCTGCATATGAAATTTTCAGCATGGAATGTAGATTTTAACAGTCCAAGTCCGGACTCTCTAGATTCAAGCAGGCCGGCGCACGTGGGTGTCAAAGAGGGGTATCTCTGTAAAAAGTGGTTATTTATACTCTGTTGGCTTGTCTAGCATGTAAATGGTTGCAGATAGGCACAGCCATGCTGCTTATCATAACAAGCACTGATGACGAGCTTCTTATGAATGTCAACATCGATGACCTTGAATGACCTTGAACTCTAAAAATATTGATTTTAAGTGATTTTTTGGCGATTTTGGCTGCAAAAGAGTGAATTGCGACGAAATGGATGAAGATGGACTAGGATTACCTGCGAACAGGAACTGCTATAGGCTTTTGCACATCTCGTGACCATTAGCTCAAATTTCTTGTTTTCCACTAGTTGTCCAACTTGTCGATGACAGAATTTGTTGCTCACATCATCCACATTGCTACATTTTGGCATCAAATGAAAAATATTCCTATAGGCGATCGTGTTTTCGTTCACAGATCGCGTTCGTTGTTACAGCTCAGTGGCACAACCATGAAAACTTTAGATGGTGTCGTGTTGGGAGTCATCAGCTATTGTACGCTGCTGCACGTTGGTCAAATAACAAGCTTCAGCATCGGCGTCTGTTGATCCCTGTTGATTGTATGCCTGTCTTTCCTGGACGATGCCTCCAGCAACTGAATGACACGCAACTTTGCCAGCTTTTGATGCAGTTGTCAAGATACTGCAGTTGTTATCACTGCATGACCCGCCAGATATGCCAGTGCCATTAGATCTGTTTGACCTCCTCCATTGACGTGCTGGCGGTTGCCACTGCATGCACCTGGAACCGTTCTCCAGACTGCCGGGTGCTCAGTCGCTCACTCACTGTGGTCATTAACACTCTATTGACAGCAGGGACATCACGTCACGACTGCTGTTAATTACGCTGGCAGATGATCGACTATTGCAGTCATATAAGCAACGTCTCTTGCCAACTTTAAATGCATTGGCGGCTCATTTCAGTTTCCGTTTTTGGTTTTTCCATTTCCGTTCTATTATTGTTCTAGTATCGTTTTGTACTTTTTCGTTACTGTTTCATTTCCGTTTTTTATGACATTTTCGTTTCCGTTTTCATTTTCGTTAACAAAATCTGTTTAAATCTGTTTTTGCGCATTTCCGTTTCTGTTAACATAAATTACATTGTGTCATACTGTGTGTTTAATCGCTGGTTTGCAGCATCCGATTTTGCTGACGGAGGTGCCGTTAAATCCGCGTCATAACCGTGAGAAGGCTGCAGAAATCTTCTTCGAGACATTTGGCGTTCCAGCTTTGTTTATCTCTATGCAAGCCGTGCTCAGTCTGTACGTATTCTGAGTCGGATTACTCACGTCTGTTTACTTGCTCCACTGAATTAAGTTTTGACCAGTGACTGTTTGTTTGTCTGCTAAATTATTCAAAAATATTGTACAGATTTTGATGACTTTTTTTGCGGGGTGGTGCATGACCCTATTGCCATTGCATATAATCAGAATCTATGTCTTTAGTGAACTCTGTTAAGGCTTATTTCCACTTCGGCTGCACTTCGTGTTGCATTTGAGTGATAGTGAGTGATACGAGTAGCTATCATGTTGAAGCACATTGACAGGGTTCAGTGTGATAGCTATCTGTCACTATCACATGCAACACAATGCAATGAGCATCCGTTGGGGAAATGAAATACTTGTTTTATTTGTTGGGTGACAGCACTAGTTTTGGTCAAGGTTACTGTTTTTGGAGCCTTACCGCGGAGATATGCACGATGCTACCCATTTCTTTGCATGCAGAATTTAGATATAGTACGACCATTAGACAGACACTGATGGGCAGCCAGATTAGTCAGACAAATTGATGACAGAAAACTAAAGAGAAAACCAGTGAGCAAGAAACCAACAGGTTTGTTCCAAAATCTCATGAAAGCTTGCAAAATACCGGCACTACACGGTGTTTCATAAAAAGGCACCCTTTTTCTTTCTTTCATAATTCACTCAAATGATAATCAATTTACACGAAATTTTTACCAGTTGTAGGTGAAGAAATTCTAATTCAAAATATTTCGACAAATATGGCGGTTGGTTAAATATTCTTTGCTGGCTGTGATGTAATGCTGACGTCATAATATGCCGTGAGTACAAACATGGTCTTGCTGCAGCTGGTGCTGACAGTTGCTGAATAGCTGCCCTGCTTTGATGGTGAACTTTGAATTAGAATTTCTTCAGCTACAACTGGTAAAAATTTCGTGAAAGTTGATTATCATTTGAGTGAATTATGAAAGAAAGAAAAAGGGCGCCTTTTTATGAAACATCGCGTATATGTTACTGGAGCGTGATTTACACAACTAAATTGAACTAATGGAGCACTAAACTGGCTGAGAGTCAGCTGAGAGCATAGTTTTATTGTGTCATTGTTGGTGGTGTAAGGTATGCAACGGGTCGAACAACAGGCGTAGTTCTAGATGCAGGCGATGGGGTAACTCATGCTGTGCCAATCTACGAAGGTTTTGCCATGCCTCACAGTGTGATGAGGGCTGATGTCGCCGGTCGAGATGTCACTCGCTACCTTCAACTGCTGCTGCGCAAAGAAGGACATCACTTTCACACCAGTGCCGAGTTCGAAGTTGTTCGAACCATTAAAGAGGTTTATTTGGCGTGATAGAACTTTTCGTTACGCGCAAAAGCAGCTACTGCTTTCAGCGCGTCTTAGCCATTGCAATTCTGTCTTTCTGTCTGTCTGTCGTCCGTCACACCATCACACGGGTGGATCAGTCAGAAACGGTGCAAGCTAGAATCACCAAATCTTCACCGTCGGCTGCCTGGAACACTCTAGTTTCAGGAACCGTAAAGCTTTTCCATAAATTCGAAGGGGGGGGTCACCTGTATGTCGGTCAACAAAAAAGGTATGTATATACTAGAAAAATTTTCGTTATATTTTACCCATTTGCCGAGAAGCCCCCAATGGACGAATTTGCAGGAAACAAAGGGACAAACACAACAATGCACTATTAAACTAAATAAATATTGACCGTCCGTGACTGCGGTAGATAAACAGTGTCAATAATAACGTTGTATGAAATGTGATGAAATTTTAAACATAAACTGTAAACATGATGAGTGAAATTGTGATGTTATGTTTTGTCAGGAGGTTCTTGGCTTTGTCCCTTTGTGTCACTGTCTAAGATAGCTCAGAAGGTTAAAATGGACTTTGATGATATTTTGGAGGGGTGTGGTTTCTTTGTGGATTCTGGATAGTGGTAATAAAGGAACATGGATTTTTTTATGTTTAGGAGATATGGCATAACTGTATCTGATCAAGTTATGTTTGGAATTTCACAAATTTGGTTTAGTGGTGAAAAGTGATCCAAGGACCAATGACTTGGATTGTGGTGGAAGTCCAGTTGAAGATTCAGATCCAGGGTTTCTGAACCCAGATCCCTATCTGGGTTCAGTAGCTTTATTAGATCCATTGTATTGACTTGGCAGGTGGCAGCACTGTTGCCAGTGGAGTTTGGTGATCTCTGATCACTTCTGGTGTAATCTTTGCTAAAAGCCGTTCGTTGTGGTGCTGTGTTTCAGCATGCGTGCTTTGTGACCGTCAACCCACAGAAGGAGGAGTCCATGTCAAAGCCGGAGCTTGCAAGCTATACGCTGCCCGACGGCTCGACCGTTGAGATTGGTCACTCGCGATATCGTGCGCCAGAACTGCTCTTCCGCCCTGACGTCATTGGCGAAGAGTACGAGGGGATCCATGAAGTCCTCACGTTCGCCATTCAGAAGTCCGACCTGGATCTGCGCCGGACTCTGTACTCCAACATTGTTCTTTCCGGCGGTTCCACGTTATTCCGAGGTCTGACTCGTGTTTAACGTACGCTTAACAAAATTCAGATTTTACTAAAAAACTGTTGGCATCTAGGCTGTTATTCAGCAGTATCTTCACTTTAGTTTTCATGAGTACTATTTAGTGTGACAGCTTGTTTTTCGTGGGTTGTTGTGTGATCTCACATAACATGACATATGATACAAATATAAATTTTGAAAAATTTTTTATTTTATCATCTCTTCTTTTTCACCATTCGCAACCAGAAGCAGAAGCTTTTTCACACGTTGTAAACTTGTAGCTTATCACTCATGCTTTTAAGTGTAATTCGAAAACCAAACTGTTTGTGAGCACTCGGCCTTGACTGCCATCACAGGCTGTGCGGTAGTGCAGCACTGTTGTAAGGGTGACCACTGACCAGCTATTTCAATGGAAGACTCCAAAATTTGACCCCCCCCCCGTATATCCCAAACCCTTAATTTTTCCACACCAAAATTTGCGCAGATGATTACGTCCAGCATATCTCATGATGTACAGAATTTGGTGAAAATCTGTTTGCAGGTTGCTTCCCCACAAATAGGTGAAATATAACGCTTGCGTGACTTTTTGTGCCTTTCCTTCCTTTTCCTTTTTTTTCTTGCTGTCCTTTGTTTGTAGTCATAAGACCAAGTATCACCAGACTAACTAAATGAACTGCCATTAATATGGCTTATTAGTTTATTTCTGTGGTTTTAAAATTGCCTGTCAAAATTCTTGGTAAATTTTTTAATAAACGTTTTTCAAAAAAAATTTTTAAAAACGCTAAAAAATAAAAACGCTAAGATGTAAAAACATGCCAAGAAAATAAACTCCAGACAAAATATAAACATACATATAAACTGCACAAAATTTGCCAATTTGGTGAGTTTATTTTCGGGAAAATAATTAAAATTGTTGCCACCAGATCTCATCTTTTAAAGCTAAAATGCACTAAATTCGATTTTGGCACCCCACTGGGGGAGCTCACAGCGCTCCCCCAGGCCCCTATCTGGATTTTAGGGGGTCCTACTTCTAAGTGAAGGGAGGGACTAGAAAAGGGGAGAGCACGGGAAGGGAGAGGTAAAAGGGGAGGGACAGGAAGTGAAGGGACAAAAAGGAAAGCGGAAGAGAGGGGAAGGGAGATGAGGCCCCCCAATTGAAGTTTCTGGCTACGCCACTGAGGGGTTCTGTGCACTGTGGTAACTGTAGGCCCACAAGCTCGTTAAATGCTGAAACGCAGCTGCTAGGCTATATAGCGTGGCAGTGGGACAGATACCTCGTTCCACAGAACGTATTTCTAGTTGCAACAATTTTTAGTCCGCCTGGAAGTGATAGCTTTCGGAGCGGGCTTATCGCGTAATCTCCGAGCTTTGTCAGCCGATCGCTGCGAAATTTTGCCCGATGCTTGGAAGTGTGTTCAATTTTATAATCCTGGTCTATAATTTTAAGGGGCTTCCCCAAAAAATTTTAGGGGCGAAAAACATGCAAAATTTGGCCCGATTTTGGTCGACTTCAAACTTCGACAGCGAATATCTCCGGATGAGGACATTTTGTACTGCGATTCCTCCTGCATTGGGTGAAAAAAGCTCAGTGAACTTTGGTCCACTAATCACGAAGATTTAGCGATGAGATCGTACCCACCCAAATAGACTTTTTCAGAAGGCCAGATTTTGGCCCCCTAAAGGGTGCTGCACCACCAAATTTTTACATGCACTAGAGAATGACCAAGTTTTGCTAGCTCACCCCCCACTGGGGATGGTGGTCCCCTTTACAATTTTTTTCAAAGGGGGGTCCAAAATTGGCTTAACATTTGATATATCCATTCCTGCAGCTTATGGGGTAAATGGAGTAACCCTATGAAACTCTGCCACATGATGGGCCATAGGGTGACCATAGGGGCCCGCACCCCACAAATTTGGGAGGGCCAAAAAGTCGAAAATTTGGCTTGATTTCGGACCACTTTCGACTTTGACCGCGAATATCTTAGGAACCAATTGAGATATCAAAACTTATAAACAAGCCTGGTCGAGGACGATTTCTACGGATTCTAACAAAAAATTTGGTGAAGTTTGGTCCACGAACAATAAAGTTACTGACCCAGATGTTGACCCACCCAAAGTCAGCGCTGCATGTTTTGCGTATACTGATGCGTTGGAGTTCGGGCCATGTGACTTTGCTACTGGGGGAATTTCAACCCCCTAAATTTTTTCGCCAAATTGGACTTAGGGCGCCGGGCGGACTCACGTTGGGCCTTGCCCCAAATTTCTAGTTTTTTTTTGTTTTTAATCATAAGTTACAGTTTATTGTGTGATTTTAACACAAAAGTATTTACTTTTGTTTCTGCTACCAAAGTCCATGTGCTTTGTTGCTTACTGGCTCAATATGTGACTGTAGTGTCGTCCTAGAAAAAATGTATTTTAATGTTCGACAGCGACAAAATTTCACACATGAAAATTTTGCACTGCATGTAGTGATGGCCGTCAATACTAGATGTTGAGTTTTATAGACTGTGATTTGATGCCATGCCATGTCAATGTCATGATTTTTGCAATTTTCACAGAAATTTGCCGTTGCCGTTTTTTTCGCCATTTTTTGCTCTGATTTTTTACTGTCCTGCTGATCAGATGTTGGCTTTTAAAGATCAACTTTTTGCGATAGAGTAATTTAATTTTTACGTGCAACAGCAGCTACTGCTGTAGCACGTCTTAGCCATCGCAGTTCTGTCCGTCCATCTGTCCGTTTGTCACACGGGTGGATCGGTCAAAAATGGTGCAAGCTAGGATCACCAAATCTAAAACGTCGGCTGCCTGGAAGACTCTAGTTTCAGGAACCGTAAAGCTTTTCTATAAATTCGAAGGGGGTCATCCCAAACGAGGGTGTTAAATGAGAGGGGGATAGGGAAAATCTGTGATATCCAGCCAGTATGGTGTTAAAGTGATAGGTGCGACCTCCGGTGAGTACAAATAAAACACTATAGTCACTATAACCACGGGTTGCCTGGCGCCCTCTGGTGACTGACTTAGACTTTGTTTTACTGTTCTTTCAAACATGCACCGCGGCTGTTGCACATTCCCGTTTGCATTAGCAGATCACGTGGTTGGGTTGAAAAAGGCCATCTGGCAGTTTTAGTGCTGCTGTTGCATTTTAGGTTGATAAGGGAAACTAGTGGGAGGTCTGAACTTAACATAAAACAATCCAGTTAAACTAGACTTTAGTTATATGTCTGCTAAGTGCATCTCCTGGTAATTACATTGTTTGCAAGTGTAATTATAGTAGTCCAGGGTTTCGTTAACATGGCGATGTAATTGCTGATTTTGAAGGATTTGGAGACCGGCTGTTAAGTGAAGTGAAACAGATTGCTCCGAAAGACATTAAAATTAGGGTATGCTGTTTCTCGATGTATTGTGTAGCATAGTGTACAGTATTTCTTTTCATCTCGTGTTCTGCTTTTTTACTGTCTAGTAGAGTCCGTTTGCTAAAGTTATAGTAAAAAAACTTAAAATACGGATGAACCCAAGTTCATGGATGCAAGAACGGCCGCCGTCAGTCCTTATTTTAAGATGTTTGTCATCGTTGGTTTATTGCACATTTTTAAGCAGCACAGTCGTTCGTAAAAATTAGTGCAGATGTAGAAAGCTAGTTAGCTGTTTTTGGTAAGAAATAACTATGAAATACATAAAGTACAAAACTGCACATCGACAGAAGATAAAGTCAAATACAGGTAAATGCAAGTGATAAATGGCTAGCGATGAGACCGAGTTTTTAACAAACGTTGTTCGTATTTGCAGCAGCTGCATTCTGTGACAACTTAATACTGTCTAGACCTACAGCCATTTTAATAGTTTTTTTTTCAAGTCAGCTTATGTCACAGTTAACATTTTTGTGCAGGCATTTAATGTCTATTATTTCTACACTGTTGACTTCATATGTGCAGGGCTACAATGTATAGCCCTCTGTCCTCCAATAGACAGCATTATCACATTGATGAATGTCTGGAGGAAACAGGAAGGTTGTTAGAACCAACATTATTGTTAATTACATGTGCATGCATATAATGGAGTTCTTACAATTTTTGGTTTAGCTGGGCTTGTTTTTTTGTAGTTTGTGTTTCTGTAAAGGTTAAACTTACCGTACCATTACTATGTGTTTGTGTGCATTTCGCCTGGAAAGGCCGTCCCTGAAGTGACCTATACTGTGTCTGGCGGGACGTTAAACCCTACTCACTCACTCACTAACTCACTCACTCATTTGCTACAATGTATAGAGCATGTGTGAGTTTTTTTTGTAAACATGGATTTCACTGTAAAACCCATATAAATCTGGAACACTGCCATCCTTACCTTACCTTACCTTACCTCTGGGGTGGACAGGCTCTTACACCTGCCCAGCGCTGAGGCCGTATCAGTTTGGCCCAATGCGCATCCCTGAATGTAACCACAAGGTTGTAACGGCTGTAAAGCCGTAGATGGCTGTGAAGCCAAAACCAGCACAAAAGCACTGGTAACGCGTAGCAATCTGCTCTCACGGGTTTGTTCAGCTCTTAGTTAGCTCCTACCCTCCAGCTTTTAGAAATCTTTCGGATCATCGGTGCAAAGCCCCACCACCACGACAAGGTGGCTGACCATGGTGGGGTGGGGAACATGGCCATCATTAAATAAGGTTAAAGGATGTGTATAGCTAATCACGTGAACCCATCTCAGAGCTATGGTGATGTGGTATCAGTGCACAGTGTTACTTGCCATCTGACACACCAGAAAGTAGCACACCTTAACCCCAGCCAGACCGGTGTCGTGGGAAATTTGCCGCACCTGGAAAATTCTTTCCACCTCCATATTGTCATAATGTAACTAACGCTAACCCTAACCTCAACCCTAGCCCTAATCCTAACCCTAATCTTAACCCTAACCCGTACTGCTGCGTGTGGGAATAATTTTCCGGTGCGACAAATTTTTCACTACACCGGTACTTGATTTCCTTACACCAGAGGGATGGAAGGCTGAGTTGACCTTGGTGATGGTTATATACCGAGATGGTTTATCTGTCCACAGACAGTCACCCATCCAAGTAATAACGGTTTGATAGTGACCCGACCGAGAGTCAAATGAGTGAGTGAGTAGGGTTTAACACTTTAAATAAACATGCGACCGTTCAATCGTAATTGCAATGACTGTTTCACCAGCAGGCCATGAGTTAGTTAGATGTTGACCGGTGTGAATGTTTGTTATTTAGATATCTGCGCCTCAAGAACGACTGTACTCCACTTGGATAGGGTATGTCTTATTTTTCTGTGTTAATTAAACACTCTATTTCTCAGTTTCTTTTTGACATTGTTTTTATCTAATTCCAGCTTATTCTGCCTGATGACAAATTAGCAGTCTCCACTGAAACATTAATCACTAATAACCATCATTGACTGTGACTTTTAGTCAACTCTTGACTTTTTGGTCATATATATAGATGTCAGCACAAATGCACTGCAGTGGAACTGTTTAGCACCGAAACTAGTGATTTTGGTTTTGAACTGTCAGCATTTGAGTGATTTGACTAAACTACCATACATTATGAAAATGCATGATTATAAAGTGTACTTATATTTCTTTTTTGTATGTTTAGGTTTTGGCTTAAATTGTTGCAAACCACCAATCATCGCATTAGTTATTTTTTTTCTCAAATACTGGTTTTTTGTTTCTTTGTTTTTGACATTGTAAATTCAGATATGGTCAGATTTTGGCAATAAAAATTTTTTAAACAAAACTTTCTAGGAATAATCTTAAAAGTTTTGTAAGATTTTTCTAAGTTTTTTAGCAACTTAGGATTTTACAGTGTACAAAGAATTATGTAAAGCTAAAAATTGAGATAATGACTATTTGCTATTTTCTAAAATTAGCCGTTTAAAAATATGCTGTTCTAAGCTTTTCATAAATTTGTTATGTTTTATCTAATTTTAAAAAATTTTTCTACAAATTTTTGTAAGCCTCATTTTCTGAAGATTTTCTGAAATCTGATTTTTCCCCAAAGTTCTTACTGTATGCTGTATTTTACTTATTCTTGGTATGGCTAGTTGGCTACTTTTTACGCTGTACTAGCTGTTGGTTGCAGAGGTTCAATTCTAGCCAGTCTCGACACGTTCAAGAAGATGTGGGTGTCAAAGAAAGAGTATGAAAGCGACGGACTGAAAGCTATTCACCGCAAGACTTTTTAAATAATCGTTATTGTGTGACTTGTGTGAATGTGATGCTGGTTTCAAGTTGCATGGTCGCCTGTTGTCTTGCGCATTTGTGTACAGTGTAATCCGTGGGTTGACCACTGTCTGTCAAACTTGTAGATCTAGAAATGGCAGAGAATTTTGCAGCTGTCATTGAGGAAAGTCAAGAAGTCGATCGAAAATTAGGGAAATGTTGGGAAAAATCCTGTCAGTGAAAACCGTTTACTGTTAACTATTGTGGCTATACATTGATGTGGTGGAAGTTTAGTATTTTCTGCTGTGCATTGCATTGCCACACTACTGTATTTCGTTTCTGTGCTGATGTAGGTAATTGCAAATTTGCGATTTGGTGGAAGTGTCATGATTTGCCAATGAATTAATGTCATAGTGCTGGAGATAGGTGGTGGTGGTCAGCTTGAGTACCTTCTAGTCTGATACTGATTCAGACTGTGTTTACTGCTGCTGTTGCTGCTGTGTGTTGGACCTATTCATTGGGCAACTTCACTTTTTGACTTTGACTTTCGCTGAGCGAAAGCTAAAGCCGAGCGCTAAAGTCTGTACTTAGACCACAGTTCAACTAAACTCTGGTCTAAGTCTACTGACTTAGATCAAAACGATTAAAAATGGCGGAAAAACACCGAGACTTTTCGCCGAGTCCAAACTTCGGTCTAAGTAGGTACTTTAGGCTCGGCGAAAGTCTCAGCGAAAGTCTAAGTCAGAAAGTGAAGTCGCCCATTGTGTCTGCATCGGGCCAAGTGTCGGTATTTTTGCTTCATCTTCACATAATGGCAAGGTGCATACCGGTGTATTGTCAGTCAGAACGCTGACACCAAACTCATGTTCATACCTTTGCCAACCAAACTCATGTTCATACCTTTGCCAAATAATGGCAGATTTTCAAAAAAAATTTCTGCGTAAAAAATATCATTAAAGTGATCAAAAGATCCCACCATACTTTAGATGTTACTACACTATTTTGTGAAATGTTAGTTTAAAAGTGCACACATTAAAAGCACAACAGTGGAGACCAAATGTGCATGCAGCGAACAGAAGGTGACAGCGATAGATAAACTGATGCAATTTTGAAATTACTGCAGCCACAAAATTGTCGTTTAGCATGCTGAAAAGTGCATCCTGCTGTTGTAGAATTTGATGGAGAATATGGCAGCAAAATAATCTAGAAAATTGGTCAGTATTGGAGAAGATAGTGCAAGAGTTTTGTGTGTTGTTTTTCAATTCTTCAAGTGTTGCAGTATCGAGTTATGAGCTGGGTGACCACTCAGAAACCTCTCAAGGGCTTTTTGGTGCATTGCTGTGCTATACTGTGTGGATCTTGGTGACATATTTCATCACTACTCTGTTAGCGTGGACGGTATGTGTAATTGCAACATAGGAGGGGGGAGTGCGTGCAAAGCATGATCACCTTGAACCAAGTCATGAGATGTTCATTTTAAGGCATTTATGTGTTATTAGGAGAGCTTTACGACTACTTTGACTCATTTATGAATAAAATTTGTGGTGTACATTTGGTACTTTCAACTTTTGTTTATCTGGAGTAATTTTCCAACATCTAGCTGCTAGCCAACATAGATTTCAGTTATATTTGTTTTTTGCATGCTATTAGTTGTATTAATATTGAATATTAATATTTGCCTGCCATTGGTACGTACAGTTCAGCCACAATATATGCGCACACAAGAAAGTAACAAGTAATTTGAGCAAAGCTCATGAGACGCGCGAAAGCCTATAGCAGTTCCGGTTCAGTAGTCACCCACCGCAGTACTAACCGGGCCTGGCATAGAGTAACTTCGTTTCAGTCGAAACGCATTACCAACTACACCACGCCACCAAAGCCAGTACCGTGGCGCCATCTTGTGAATGATATAGACTTGCGCAGCCCGAAATCTTTGAAGTCTTTGACGCCCGCCTGCGCCGGGCTCCATGAACCTAGGGGATCGGGACTTAGACTGCTGAAATCTACGTTTAATGCTGAAAATTTCACACGCAGGTTGTCTTGGTCTATCTCCAGCCATTTCGTCGCAATTCAGTATTGAATGTGCGCAGCATCCAAATATTGCAAAAAATTCACTAAAAACCCCTTTTGGGAAGGTTCAAGGTCATTCAAGGTCATCGATGTCAATAAATTTAAAAAGCCTGTCACCAGTGCTTCTTATGATAAACAGCATGTCTGTGCCTATCTGCAACCATGTTCATGCTACACGTGATAATTGTGGTAAAATAACCACTTTTTAGGGGGGTAGCTGTCTTCGACGCCCGCCTGCGCCGGCCTCCTTGAACCTAGGAGGTCGGGACTTGAACTGCTAAAATCTACGTTAAATGCTGAAAATTTCATACGCAGGTTGTCTTGGTTTATCTTCAACCATTTAGTCGCAATTCAGTGTTGAAATGTACGCTGCATCCAGAAATTGCGAAAAATTCACTAAAAACCTCTCTTTGAGAGGTTCAAGGTCATTCAAGGTCATCGATGTTCATGAATCCAAAAAGCCTGTCACCAGTGCTTGTTATAATAAGCAGCATGTATGTACCTATCTGCAACCATTTTCACATTATTCGAGCCAATAACGGCAAAATGGCGTCTTTTTAGGAGGTACCCCTCTTCGACGCCCTCGTTCCAGAGGAACCCCTGCACCCAGTGGCACGAAATTTTGTCACGATAAACTAGAGACCTTGGGGCAGCTTACAGTGAAGATGTCGTGATCCTAGCTTGCACCGTTTTGATACAGCTCACGAGTGAGACAGACGGACAGACAGACGTCCAGACGATGGCAAAGACGCGTGAAGCATTCTACTTTCGCGCCTAAAAATTATACAGTAACCAAATTTGCAGCATTGTTTTACTGCGCATTAAGCAGCACAGTATGTAAAAATTAGTGCAGACGTAGAAACATGAAAGCTAGTCAGCTGTTTTTGGTTAAATAAGTGTAAAATACATAAAATACAAAACTGCACATCGACAGAAGGGAAAGTAAAGTGCAGGTAAATGCAAGTGCTAAATGGCCAGCGATGAGACGGAGTTTTTAACAAACGGTGTTCGTATTTGCAGTGTTTCATGTTATGCACAAAGGTTTAAAAGAGGAATCATCTCGTTTACTTAAACTGATATAAGTCCTCAAACTGAGCACACTACAACGTATAATTGTTACTTGTGTGCAGACGTCTGTAGAGCAGAACAGTTTACTGATTAACTAGATAACTCAGAGGAAGGCAACCACAGTAAACTGCTGCATAATACATGCACTTTCACTCCAATAAAGCAGTTATTCCAGATAGTTTTTACGCGCGAAAGCAGAACGTTTCGCGCGTCTTTGCCATCGTCTGGTCGTCTGTCTGTCCGTCTGTCACACTCGTGATCTGTATCAAAACGGTGCAAGCTAGGATCACAAAATCTTCACTGTAGGCTGCCCCAAGGTCTATAGTTTATCGTGACAAAATTTCGTGCCACTGGATGCAGGGGTTCCCCTCGAACGAGGGCGTCGAAGAGGGGTACCCCCTAAAAAAGACGTCATTTTGCCGCTATTGGCCCAAATAATGTGAAAATAAAGCAGTTATTCCAAACATTTTTGCTATGCTTAGGTGAGAGTTATTTGCTATTTTGTTTCATCTATGTGTTACCCACCATATTTGGTTTCCATGCATGACAGCCAGTGTGGTTTGTATGGTTGTACACTGTCCGGAAAAAAATAACCCCTTAGACATTGTACAATAAAAATGTCAAATCTGAACGAATTTAAATAAAATTTTGTACGCTTAATCAACAATAAATTGCTAGAATGATCACTAAATTTAGTTGGAAAATATTTTTTATTAACGAAGTTATTAATCGTTGATTATCGATAACAAAATATCTGCATTACCAGCATGGCGTTACATAAGTAAACCCCTCTGTAGTCTGTAAATTTGCGTAAGTCGAACAAACAACATCTGATTTCCACAAAATTCTACATCAACAATGCGTCATCTATTGATAATCAAACTGCCAAATTTTATTTGAATCTGCCAACGTAAACAATAGTTGCAGCGAATTTTGTGAGGTCACCTTAAAAAGTGAAGTGTCCGATATTAAGCAACCGCACTTACATGCGGATCTAACTGTCACACTGTAGGCCTACTTAATAAACTTTTTAGCATAATACCTTTCTCTTGTCTCAAGCTTAATTAAAACAGGAAACATAAGCGTCTGTAGAAAATACCATTTGTTATTCTTTTGGTCTTTTTTATGTTTGTTGTGTCGACAAATGTCACTCCCATTCGAGCTACTGCAGTATCTAACTACTGGTAATGCAGATATTGTGTTATCGATATTCAATAATTAATAACTGTTAGTAAATAATATTTTTTGGTAATCGCTTCAACAATTTATCGGCAATTAAGAGTACAAAATTTTATTCAGATTTGTTTAGATTTGACACTTTTATTGCACACTGTCTAGAGGGTTACTTTTTCACGGACACAATGTATAAAGGTATGCCTGAGATAACGATTGGCTTTGTTAGATTTAAGTTAGCGGTCATGCGATTTGATGTTTGTATTGAGTTTCAAATGTTGAGAGGTGCCAGAAGGCTTTCACTGGTTCAGCCGAAGTCCACGTTATGTATATACGCACAGAAATGAAGACTGAAACCAATCTTAGCCTACATTGGACAGTCTCGTTTATGGTGGTGGTTTAGCATAGTGGTAATGGGTTGGTATTGATTAACAACGTTACTTTAAATTGAGCCCAGTTAGTACTCGGATAAATGACCATATTACAGAGATAGGTAGACCATTTCAGCATATAATGAGCCAACCAGGTCAACTCAGCCTGGCCATCCCTCCATGGGCAGGTGCAGTGAGTCCCAGCACACCACACAATGATGCACTGGCTTTGTATCACTTGCGGTCTTGCAGTGTAAAATGGTGTTTTGCTTGGGAAGGCTATGCTGCTTTTGCTCTGCTGAATGTTCATTTTGTCACATTTCGTCGTGGCATTTGGCAGTTATGTTTTGTTGAAATAGACCAAGAACGTTAGCGAATGAATTATTTTGTTATGTTGTGGATGAATATTTATCATTTCTGTAGCTGTCTGTCAGCTTATATGTTGCCCTCTGTCTCTGGTTTCGATGTCATGTCATAAAGGTCATGTAGGCCTAATGTTGCTTGTTTTTATGCGAGTTACTGCTGCGTATAAATGGTGGCACAGAATATTTCGTGAGAAGTAAGTTAATAATATGCCGGTAATTATTAATCTATCCGATGTACAAGTTTGTCAAAAGTGTGTCTTCTGTTGCTGTACTTTTTTCACTTTTTTGATTTTTGTAGCCACTCTTAAGACTAGACTACTAAATTGATGAGATGGTGTAAACAGGACTTTTTCTCAAGACCGAGACTATTTCTGCAGCATCAAAAGAGGACTTCACTTTGTGCTTTCGTAGTTCTTACGTAAAACAAACTGTAAGACACAGCTAGACGCATAGGCAGATTTATGGGGAGCCCAAGGGTCCATGCCCCCCAAGATGCCAAAGTCGCTCTTTTTTGCCTTGCATATGCAATGCATTATAAAAATTTGTACAGTAAAACTAATAAGATTTATACTCAAGACATGTATTTTTATGGGGTTTTCATGCCCCAAAAAGCGTTTGCTTCCGGGGCTCCGCCCCGGCGACTAACCCCTACCCAAGAAGTTCACCTTCGTTCTCTGCTTTCGGCCTCAATTTTGGCGTTTGGGGCTAGTTTGCCTCTTGTTACTCCAATTTTTGGCTACGCCCACGTAAGAGTAAGCAAAAAATAAACAATAAAATAACGTCAGAGGCGTCTACACCATGCAAATGTTCCAAGAAAAAATAGAGGGGAGGTTTTTTGGGAAATTAAAGGGAAAGTTGAATATTATTATTGTTCTGCATTTTTGATATATTTATGATATCTTGCAAGCAGGAGTGTTCTGTGA
>Ga0209367_1005802_pt1 | contig 17091 bp, 6 predicted proteins | sample WorMetLIZISLAND2_FD_187412 | JGI IMG/M metagenome (GOLD analysis project Ga0209367, IMG submission 187412) | Marine gutless worms symbiont microbial communities from Max Planck institute for Marine Microbiology, Germany - Olavius geniculatus... ... | reverse complement strand
GGACAACCCTGCAGGAGTTAAGCCACGCTGCCCTAGATAGGCAGCGGTGGGCAGCGATAGTAAGAATGGCGTCAGACACCAACGGGCATTGAGCCCACGGTTGTCGATGATGACGATGATGATGATGCAGTTAACATGGGCCAAAATATCGCACAGTGTATTCGCTCGTATTAAACCTAGATGTAGACAATTACGTGACTGACCCGATGCGGTAGTTGATGTAAAGACGAGTGGCGCAGACAATCGACACGACAATGACTGCTGACAGACCGACCACCAGCCCAACGATCAGCGCCACGCGGTGACTATTTACGCACTCTACACGCAACCAACACGTCTCAATCTCACTCTCGTACAGCATTTAACAGTAACCTATACACTATAATATGGAAAACGAATAAGCATAGTTGAGTTTTGGGGACAACAGTCAGGAGGTTTGTTGGAAGCAGATATGGAAAGAAAACGTGACTTGCTTTCGGCATATCGTGCAAAGAACGTCGAGTGTTAGACGTAAGAGAAGGAGATTATTCAAGGCATGAATCCTGAAACGAGAAGCCATAACAGACCAAAGACAACCTGGCTCACCAACGTCATGCCATGGACCGGATTTGGACTGGGACAACTGCTTCAGGAGACCCGCGCCTGTGCTATCGACTCTCGGATCGACCACGGTTAAACAGAAGAAAAAAGAATACAGTAATAAGCCTATATAGCCTATGTGTACACTGTTCAGTATCGTGGCAAAAGTCAGTAGAGACTGGTCAGTAACATTTAATTACATCTAATGGTTGTATTAACTTTTACTTCATTCGTGTTTAAATGTGCGGAATAATTCTGTGTTGATTACATCGCAGTGACGACTTTGTGATTAATCGCATTAGCAAAGTAAGTGCATGGTATGTAGAATACGTTGAATGAATAGAATGTAATGGCCAGTCCAATATGAAATGCAAACCTTCGTTCATTGAGAACTTAGTTCGTGAAAACTCCGGGCGACAAATACGACAGCGATCGTCAGCGCTTTCTTCACCTGGACCGTAGCATTCTCCGTCTATAATGCAGCTTTCTTCCTACAGTTGACAGCACCCGATATCAGTGAAATGTGCACCACTTTCTGAAAAATTTCACTCGCGGTCATTGTCTAGCCTTTTACAAAAAAATAACAAAGCCAACAGAACCCGTCTCAGAGCCACAGACACCTTAGGCCTACATATGGGATCACACAGTGTTATTTGCCGCCCCATACAGGTGAACGTGCCTTGTTGGTCAGTACTTGATTGATCTATCCCGGAGGGATAGAAGGCTGAGTTGAGCTGGATAGTTGGTTTTATACCGAGATTGTTATAATGCTAATATTAAAACCGTTCAATGTATTTTTTACGATATTACCACCAAACATAACTGGAACAAAACAAAATTTCCTATAATTTTTACGCGCGAAAGCAGCTACTGCTTTCAGCGCGTCTTAGCTATCGCAATTCTGTCCATTTGTCTAACCGTCCGTCTGTCCGTCCGTCCGTCTGTCACACGGGTAGATCATTCAAAAACGGTGCAAGGTAGAATTACCAAATTTTCACCTTCGGCTGACTGAAAGACTCTAGTTTCAGGAACCGTAAAACTTTTCCATAAATTCGAATGGGGTCACCTCGAAAGAGGACGCTAAATGAGAGAAGGTGGGCAAAATTTGCGATTTTGGTCCAATAAGTCGCCGTATCTCAGTAACTGTGCGAGATTGGACCTAGGTTACTATTAATCACTAATAGGAAATCGTACACTGGCTCTCGATTGGCGCTGAATTCAATGACCTTGAATGACATTGGACGCCAAAATAGGGGATTTTATGGATTATTTTGGCAACTTCGGGTTGCGACACAAGTCTATATCATTCACAAGGTGGCGCCACGGAACTGTCGTTATGCGATCCAGATAGAAAATTTGATATTTGTATATTAACTTAGCGTGAACACCCCAATTTTTAGCTAAACTACAACGACGAAATATGCTGTAACCAAAACAGAAACAGCGAAACGACAAAATTAATATTATTGGGCAAAACTCGTATGTTCAACAAGTCAAAATTTTAGGGAGAAATGCGCGCACGAGTTGATCACCCACTCTTTCTTTGCACGATGGGTTGACGCCGTGGACGACACTGCAACTATAGCACGTGGCGTCGTACGCGATAAACAGCATCGAGGTTCCATCACCACGACCACCACCATCACTGCCACTGCTGCTGCTGCTGGCGCCGTTCTGCAACTATACACCGTGGACCAGTAAAAACGTGCCACTTTACTTTTGTCCATACCTTCGCCAATTATTGACCAATTCCTAATTTTTTTTCACCGGCACACTCTGCGGACAATTTGCAATAATGTGATTGTTGTATATCCCACCAGACCGTAAATGCGTCTCTACACTACCTTGTGAAATATAAATGTAAGCAAAACCAACGATAATAACAACTATTATACAATGTGAAACCGATTTATGTGGTGTATGCTGTTTTCACGAAAGGAAAAATGTTCTTTTTTCATTTTCTACATCTTCGTGTTGTCTTTTGGAATCTTATACCATTTGATTAGAAATTCGTTAACGGAGCTACAGGAAAGTCAATCGGCTGGCAGATCTGCTTTACGTCGTGTGCAGGCGGCGAGCAAAGCGCCGCGTAGAACCTGAACTTGAGCGCTGGTCGCTGACGTCAGAATACAGTGCACCTCTGCGTCCGACACAAAGTGAATATCAACCGTCGAACTGTTTCCAACCGAGCTGATGACGTCGCCTTTGATCTGCAAATAGGCCACACGCCACAATGACAACTGCGCTCTCGTCTTAACGTTCACTCGAACGTCCTGATACGATACGAGATTTGCACTGAAAACTGACAGGCAAGCTGCCAGTTTAATCTAGCACTTGAACTCAAACAAACTAAAAACGTTTTAAAAATGAAAATAAATTGAGAGAAAGTAAAACGGTAGTACTGTTGTGCAAAATATTAAAACATCCAGAAACATGATTATGGGAGAGCTAGAAGATTGGGATCAATGCTTCGATAGAAAGTAAAATAGGAATAAACTTGTTCATATATAAGTATAAAAAATAAACAAATATTTCTTATTCGCCATCGTCAATTCTGTTGCGGAAAAAATTTGTTATGCGAAAAAGTTAACCGACAGAACGTGAGAAATTAATAATTAACAAAATAAATACACAGATTGTGTCTTAAAAGGTTGTTTCCACTGCACACACGTGCGCACTGTCATTACTGTAATTAGCATTTTAGTTACTATTATTGGTTATTATTTTGTGTTTCTACTAGCAGAATAATTGACAATATTTGTGCGCAGATTGTTGCGCTGCAAACGTTGCGTGCGTTGGTTGCGTCGAGTGAAAAACGGGCTAGCCAGGAAAGACACAAAATGTAGATGAAAGCGACGACCGACTATTCTAGGCGTATTTACTGTGCGTCTAGACTGAGGTGTATGTAACGTCGCCCATACCGTACCGTAACTTTCTGTACGCGGCACGTCGTTCGTCCGGGGACGAAGCCGCTGCCAGTCAGCTGTACGACGCTACAGTTGCTAGAGCGCACGTCACACAGAGCGTTGTAAGGCTCGACATACTGCAGTGACGCGTTCAGCACGAAGCCGCAATCTTCTCCCGTGAATCCAGCCACACACATGCACTTACCTGCACCACACGGTAGGCCCCACGCCGTCAAGAGACCCTTCTGATGCGTTTACTCCCAATTACTTCAGTCTTCAAACAAGCAGCGAACAGCAAAGGCGTAGCCAAAAATTTCTTATGGACACGTATAAAACTTACCTGACCTGATAATCATTTCGACGTCATTGTTACTTCATAAAATTTTACTTTGTTTTATTTTTTGGGTAGGGGTACATGTATATTTGAGTAATATACACTTTCCACCTGGCTAGGCGTACAGAAAAAAAAAATCAATCGCAACAAGAAATCCGACAAAGCCAAGTTGTCCGTCAAGTTAAAGCAACACACAGACCAGAAATTTTGCATTAGATGTCTTGCTGCAGTGTAAGCGTTTGTTAAAGTCTGTGAAATATTAGCAACGCTAGAATATACCGTCGGCACAGTTGCCGTTCGGTGCGTTGCATTCGTTGGGACACGAGAGCGCGACTATCTGTTCGGCTACAGCTGCTGGTAGTGATGCGTTACGACCAAGCTCCTGCAGACACATCTCCTTGAAACCTTCCACAGCCGAACTCATCCATTCAGTCCCGTTCGTCACCTGTCACAGTTATTCGTAATTATCCTGTATTTTCACACGATCAAAAGCAAATAAATGTAGACCTACTACGGACTAAACTAAGCACGATTCCATATTATGTACAGAATCTCACGACAACCTAAACACGTCGTCGCTGCATTATCTTGTATATATTAGTACACAAAAGCATTCAATAATATTTTACAACGTAATATGGCGACCAGTTTAAAGTGTGGCGGGATCAGCAATAAACCACTATATTGCAAATTTAGTGTCCGATGTGTTAGTGACAGTATTTATAAACTCAGTCCAATCTTTAATAAAGATATGACGAAAATTATTTGGTCAATTTTACTTAACCACTGTGCATATATAATAATCAGAAGCGATCGTCGTACGATGATATCGTCGATGCAGTTGTCAATGCTGGTGCCGAGTGAGTATGTCACGTTGTGGCTGAGGCAAGCGTTGACAACCGCAATGCTGTCGAAATACGTCTTACACTTCCGCCGTGCGGTTGCTATCAGCTCCGCATCGTCACTGATTGGCTGCAAGCAAGCACAGACATACGAGAAACTTCGAAAAATCTTATAGTTTATTTGCTGATTCTGGCCAGAAAATTGCCTGCGTTGTCGTCAGCAAATTTGCCAACAATAAGTTGTGCAGCATTGTAGTGCCCAATGGTAGTAACCAATACACAACGTGTGTGAGATTTATAACGTCTAACTGCGAAATTGTTTGAAGAACGCCCTTCCTACTCTGCAGACTGCACGCCAATTCACCTTCCTTCCTGAGTCCAAACGAAAACGGGCCGACATACGCTTTCTGTAGTTTAGTTTAAAATTTAAAAATAACAACCTGCATAAAACACACAAACAAACCATCATTCAACAAAAACAGTTACAAGAAAAAATAAGCATATTTTATATGCGTCAATTTTATAGTGGAAAAATACAATGGGTGGAGTTTAAAACGAAATAGCAATTATCGGCCTGTTCGGCCGGGGTCAAAGTGGGGGGGGCGTTTATCAGTGTTGGCTGCCACTTAGTTCGAAAAGTTCAACATCATTATAATGTCGGGTGCTCTCCATATTAACAACTAACTCATGTCTAAAATCTCTGCATATTTTCTCCGGCACCGTTATTGTGACAACGTCACTTTGGACTCTGCTTAGCCTAAATAGCAGGTAACACCCTATGATTTTATATAGCAGGTGACGCTTCATAGTTTTTCGATGGGTTTACCATAAACAGCCATACAGCACCTTTAACTTTTTTCTAATCTTTTAAAGCTCAAACGACGATGTTGATGGCGATGATGGTGATGCTAGAAACCTCAGGGTCGAAGTTGTCGTCAAGGTCGAGGTCGCTAAGTGGGTGGTCGTCGTCCTCGACTTCTCTGCGATAGCGACGACGTTTGACGGACACCGATCCGCCGCTGTTGAACGACGAACTGTACGTTATCTCTTCTCCGTCTACAAGAGCATGTCAGTGTTTCAAACAGAAGCTCAAGACATTGCTTTATGATTGTGCCCACTTGTAAGAGACGGCACTGAGAACTTTGTTCAACAGGCGCCCCGTAAATTGACGTATTGAATAATTGATTGATTTGATTGATTGAGCTTAAGCGTAATCATCATACTAATCTAACTTATAAGTTATAGATGACGCTAGTTTATTTTGGTGGTATACGCTCATACACATAGATGTTTGACTGATACATACTGTTTGACTGATTAATTAAATATCGTTCGTAATTTTTAATTCATCGATATTGGTAGATAATAAGCAACACAGAAAAAAAAACAAAGCAGCAACAAAAAATACACTGTCTTAAAACACTGTTTATTACTAATTATTATCATTACTACCACAACAACTTACAACTACTATTACTACTACTACTATTATTAGATGACAAATCGCAAATATAGATGATAGCATTCAGTCTGGGTGGCTGACCGGTGTTCCAGTCGCAAGTTTCACAGATGACGCTCGGGCTGCAGAAGTTGACGATAGCGTCACTGGATAGCGATGTAAACTGTTTCAGACGACGTTCGCAGTAACTGGTCGGGTGGAACGGAATCCGCCTCACGCCGCGGTAGAATATCTCGTGCATACGAGCTCTGCAGACAAATACGCTTTGACGATGACAGGTGCCCCTTACTCTGACCAGTTAAACATCATATGAGGCCCGTACAGAGCGACAGAGTTGAACTGAACTGACCAATGAGCTAGCAGTAATGCGTTTGTCGACCCGTTTTCGTCTGTACCCAGGAAGGGATATAAATTAGTGCCTACCGTAATGCATTTATTACTGCACACCCATTGGTCGGTTTAGTTCATTTGTGTCGCTGTGTACGCGTCTATCGTTTCTGCTTAGCTTAAATAATAGCAATAATAACTAGAATATGTCAAATTTTTAAAAAAAACTTCTTTACTTACTCAATCTTAATTACGTTTATTTTTAGTAAACGTAAATGTGCATCAGCAGTAGCCTACTTTACATTCTGAGCTATAAATTCCATTCTGTTTAGCAGGTAAAGTTTGGCGACTCCGCAACTACTGTATTAGCAGCCTTGTCTGACGTACTTGTGACGTGATGAGACGTCCACTTGACAATCTTTCCTTTCCGTCTTCTTTAGACTCCAAAAGTTGAATTTATACAGAAAAGATTCGTAATACATTAAAGGAGAGTCAGCGAAATACCTCCAGCTGTCAATGAACGGTTTCGGCTGCTTGCCGTGACCCGATCCTTCACCGGCGTAGACGTCTCCGTTGCGCTGCCGCAGATCGTCCGTCTTGTCGAGGTTGTAAAATCCACACAGACCTTCACATTTAAACGCAGCAACTATCACTTTTAAAACAAACAATTAACGTCTACCAGCTGAAAATCTTTACGCCGTATTCTAGGCGTTAATAATTTCTGGACTGTTGCATGCACTTTTCTCCTGCGCTTGCTACCTGACTGCTGAACTTTCCGCTAAAATAAACGCGTGGACTGTGGAGAAGGCACGTACATGTACCAGATACCGCACTGCTGGAGTAGATAAGCAAGTACGCAATACGAGCTTATACCACTCCAGACAGTGTGGTATCGTATTCAAACCACCCAGGCTCAGATGGCATAGACTACACCGTCGTTTGGTTTATGACGCACGCACGACTGCAATTACTAAAACTTGTAAAAACGGTAGCAATGCAAGCTGAGTGTTGTTGTTTAAGTAAAAATTAAGGTGAACTTTTATGCAAGCGTACCCTCGGTATTCATCCAGTCAGCAGGAGATGCGGTCACCCAGGTGTTGACGTAATCAACATTGACCGATATCTTCACAATGGTGCCGTGTGGCAACCAAATCTGTCTCCGACACAGAGCAAATACAGTAAAACGTACAGCTCAAGTTGATCTGCAATTAGAAGACGAAAACAACGACAAGATATGATAAGATGATTTAACAACTAAACACGTCAATTATTATTTTATTCGCAATTTAATTAATTCGAACGTAGATATGCCGCAATACGATCAAACCTGCTGTATTCGTTTCAGTTAAGTGCAAATAGTTAAAAGTTATGCAAATAATACTTTATAATAACAAAACAAAATATATTTTATTAGCAGTTTGTTTTACTCAACTTAGACAAGTAAATTTTAGTCACACCTCTGAACCAGCATAAAAAGCATCATACTCTACAATCTCAGTTGTACGCTCAACATTTCTAACTTTTTCGATACCAGTAAACTTGTAATTCAAAATAACTGTGTTTACAAGTACATTTTAGTATATTTTGCTTGATACCATAAACATATTAAATACAGTTATTTTATTCGTTAACTTTTTGCTTTTGCCTGGTTACCCGCCTGTTTAAATGAACAAGTCAAATTGTTCGTTTTACCGAGTGGCGCAAAAAACGTCCCGAACATTTGCATGCGTTATTCAACCAAGTAGTCAAAATGAATAGCACAAAAGCATTTATGTAATAATCAAACATCAACAAATATATGTAGAAATTTTTGTTTAAAGCACTTCTGTATTAGCCGTATTAACAAAATAGCGTCACATGCCATAAAGCAATTTTTGCAAGTGGTTCATCATTTGCGTTGCCGCTCGTACGCAAGCTATGCCAAAACGTCACAGTAGGCCAAATCATCAATAACTAATCAGAAGAAAAATTGCTGAATAGATTCTCTGTTCTCTTTTGCCACTGCTGCTAGACGCTTTTTCCACGACTATACGGCTTCATGCCATTTGTCAGAGATAACATTCCGAAGATCTTTCTTTGAGTTCGCAAATGGTTCACGTCTTCCTTTACAGAAAAGTTATTGCAATTATCCCAAACTGTGTAATGTAGTGGATTCAAATTTGTTGAATGCGGTGTTCATTTCTGTAGCTGACGAAATTGGACGTGTTGGGTCGAAAAAAATTTTGAGTTGCTTTGATGCGGTGTGATGAAACGATGTCTTTACATAATTGGATTTTTAACTCGCCTTACGTCATCAAGCGACACTCTGTGTTGCCATAAGTGAGGTCACTGAAATTCATCAGCAAGTAAGAATACATATTGCTTTACAAATGTACAAAAGGAAATTTATCTCCATACAATATACGCGCCGTTATAGTTATGCAAAGTTCGGGACGTTTTTATGCGCCACCCTGTACATTCTGAGCTATAAATTCCATTCTGTTTAGCTAGTGAAGTTTGGCTACTCTGCAACTGCTGTTTAAAGAACAAGTTAAATTGTTCGTATATCATAGAATATTGTTAGTGCTAGTAAACGTAAAAAATAACATGCAAATTTGTCGCCGACTAACTTACGGCGAAGTCTTTGCCATCGTTGCGTCGAAATATTCTCGTTCCAGGCGTGAACTGGCGATGTGCATGTACGATCACCTTCATTAGATTTCTGCACTTGTATTTATTTTCACCTGTACAACCCAACAGAGATTCAATCTGTGTCATTAATGAGCGCACATAATTGCTGTTTTTGCATAAGGTAACGGCGACATGCAGTTGTACACCCTCTGTAATTGTCAATGTGCTGCAGAATAAGTTTACACAGACAGACCGTTGCAGTATTTGTTGATGAAACTCTTCTTTCGGCATCTGTCGACGAAGAAAACCGTGTCACCGGAGCGCACACCGACGCCACAATTACACGTTGCTTTATCATTGCATCTCTGCGATATGATCTGGACCTGCACCGCAGTTGCACCGCCGATTTTTGAAAACTTCGTAATAATTTGCCTATGTTTCTCTTACAGTTTTTTTCGAAAATCGCATTTCTTTCTGAGAATTTTTGTAAGTCTGATTTTTTCTAATTTTGTAATACTTAATTTGTAAAGTTTTCAAAATTAAGCCCCTAAGCGTTCTTCAAAAATGTCTTTTCACTGCGCTAAAGCAAAGCAAAAATTTATGACTTTCAGACGGACTTTTAACGCATTTTGTTGCATTTGAACTACTCTATTTGTTATTTGTTGCTCAGTTGCATGAACTGGCGTTTGTTTCAAAGTGCACGTTAAATTTTTTGTCTATCGTACTTAAGTAACGGTCGAGCTTATGACATGGTTGTCGTTCGTCGTCTGTCCGTCTGTCTGTGTTTGTCCGTCTGTAACGGATATATTGTGGCTACGTTTTAGGTCGTAAAAATTTTACACGAGTAATTAGGCAACTCGGGCATGCAAAATTTCAGCCATATAGTGCAAAAAACATTTTTAAATTGAGGATTGAATAGAGGGAAGGTAGGAAATTCAGTGGAAAACTGGCCATATATCAGAAACGGTGAGAGATAAAGCTAAAATTACTATTAATCACTAATAGAAAGTGTCATACGCCATTCCAAATTACACAAAAATCATTGACCTTAGATGACCTTGAAGGGTCATAAAGCATTATAACATGCCAACTGTGCGGTATTGTGGCTAAACGGTAAGTCGTAGGGGGTCGGCGACAGTACCGTCGGATAGGGCGATGGCAACTTCCTATAAGCTGTCAATAATAACCATGTCTCTATCTGCAGCGGTTTGGCCGCAATTTTCAATGGAATGTTTCAAACTATAAATGGCTGTATCTCAAAAACGGTGAGAGAGGTTACTATTAATCTCTAATAGAAAGTAGCATACATTGTTTACGGCGAGATAAAAATCATCGACCTTAGATGATTTTGAAGGTCAGTACTGCAACAGGAACTGTATAGGCTGTGGCGCGTCTTCTCCAGCAAGGCGTTTTTATTGTGAGAAAATTTTGCCTAATTTGCGTCGGATATTTGTGGAGCTATTTACGACTGTTTATATCGCCTGGCGAGACGACCGTGTGTCACCGCGCGACGTGTGTGTGTTATGCTAGCATTAATTGTAGCTTTCGAGACAGCGTTCCGTTAACGTGCATGGAACTGTGTCACCTCTGACAAATCACTCTCTCTCCATGACTGGAAGTCGGACGCTAAGCTTCCGAAGCAGACGGTACGGTCGGCTTTTCTTAGCGATAGCTGGGCTTTTTATTTTGTATACTAGCGTATTGAAAATGCATATTGAAAAAAATCTAGAATTAATAGCTAAACTTTATTGCCCAGCAGCCATCACAGTATTTGTTCAACACACTTCAGCAACCAAAATAATGCGAAACAACAGTGATAATAAATTAATAATGGTAATATAAGTCTACGAGTAAAATAATACAGACCGGGAATAAAACAATGGACAAAATGTTGCACTATACCTCATAAGGGTAGCGACGGTGTCGGTAGAAAATGAAAAAACCGGTATAAAAGTTATTGTAGTATCTGCGGCAAAACACAAACACACACATGGGCCTACTGTGTCATCTCGAGCTTATCTTCAATCAAGAGACCAATAACCACTAAAACGTTCATTTCAGCGTATTTTTTTTCTGTACGCCCTTTTAGTTAACAGAAGTAACCGATATTCTAAAGAAAACATCTACAGCCAGCATCAGCACCCGCATCAGTAGTTGACTAATTATTTTCAGCAGGCACTACTTACAACGTCTACAGTTACCTGCCGTCGAATGTAGTGATGTGTGGATCGTTAATTGAACTGCAGACCGCCGGGTGATCGTTGTCATGGATGACCAACTGAAACAAAACATTTTATCCGCTTCATAGGTTCAGTAGATTTCGCTATATACAATAAGCTGTTCGCGTTACTTAAGCATTACATTTTATTCGTATTTCGTGTTTAAAAAATTTCACCTACAACTATATAAAGCAGCTGTTAACATTGAGTACGTATTTGCTAAACTGGAAAGACTGCTTGTTTCAGTGACGGAAATTGTAGCAACGTCTGTACAACTAAGTCAGAATTTTTCGCCTTTTACGAATTTATTGTATCGTGTACTCAATATAGTAGACCTATAATAAACAGAATTCCGACAGACAACTGCAAATTTCCAGCAGAGGAGATTATGGGTTCTCAAAATTTTGATTTTGCTTTTAAATTTCCTACAAATGAAAGCTATTACCTTCAGCTTTCCCGACAACTTGCAAACAGCCAATAATTTAGAAAAGAAAGGGTACGACGCCACTTCATGGGAGTCTACTGACCGAGAACCTGCCGAGACTGCGTCGCTCGATGGTCTGTCCGTCCTCGTTGACTTTGCGCAGCCAAACACTGAGATGACGCAGTTGAGTTCCATCGTACTTGAAGTCCAGCTTGGCGGCCACACCCAGCGTCTGAGTCACGTTCCAGTTCTTGGCCGTGACGCGTCTTGACAAGAACGTCGAGGCATCGTCCGCATCGCTGCTGTAAATTATTTTTTTCGTTTAAATATTTTATCAATCCATACACGACAACGGCATCAAAGGCTTTCGAAATATGCATGGTGCATGGATTCAAGGACCATGCCGTTTACACGCGTAAAAAAAAATTGTGAATGTCTAAAGAAAGAGTTTTGCAAGTGATGAGAGCGGCTACTGCATACCTACGAGAATCGAAACGTGCGAACTGCGGAAAAACAGCAAACTGGAGTCCAATGAACGCGTGTAAATTTCTGACGGAATTTCGTTGCAAACGTCTCTAAAGCTAAGTTATATAGTGTGTTACAAACATAAGTATCATCATCGTAATCACTGTTATTAGTAACTTTCCGTTTCACTAATCACTGACTGATCGGTCCACCGCGCCCGCAGACCGCAGCAAATAATATTAACACCGAGGTGTAACTCCGAACTCAAGGATCCAAGAAACTGACTAACGTGACTGGATATCTTACCTGTTGCTGCTGCAGATGGTGCTGCCGATGACGTCATCCGTGTCCTCGCTGTCACTGGTCGCAGTCCTGTCACTGCTGTCCTGCGTGTCGTGGCATGAGTCGGTATGGTCGGCCAGCACCGCCTGCACGATCGGCCTCCCAGTGCGCAGGCAGCGCGGGTAGTCGCCCAGTTCCACCTCGAAGTCAACGTAGACGCGACAGTCGCGCTGTGTGCACAGTCGGTCCGGCGGCTGCGTCAGTCTGTAGACGATCTCAGCCTCCGCGCCGCCTTCCCACAATTCCACCGTTCTGTTCTTCGGCAGCTGAGCACCAACCGCGCGACTTCTCACGTGACTGTTTTCAACTCTCTATAGTCCCTACTCAGTCTCCTACCCTCAATGGGATGAAACCTGAGCAGTAGCTTATGGGCTATACGGGATGTAAACCTAGATTTGGGCAATGGTATGCTTGCTGGTTGCACCGCGGGTCTAATTGTTTACAAACGCTGACAATAAATGCAGCGCCGCATAATGCACTACACTGCGCTATCATTACTTGATGCCAATGAGCTGCAACTTTCGACGTTGCAAAGCGCTTCTGGACACGAGCCTGACTTTTGTAAGCAGCGATAGCAAGTACAGAACCCTCACATTTTTTAGCCTTTACTTAAAGTCGCCTAGTTCTGCCTATTGCAAGCTAAGATATAGTATTGACATACCTAACGTAATGTAGAATATTGGCTACTATTACGATATTTGGTATAACTGCATAGTTAACGCAAATAGCGAAAACACAAAACACTGACTTCGATGACGTTATGATTACATCGATAACGAATGGCGTTCAGCGCCATCTGCATTCCGCGGCTGAAGAACGTGACCCAGAACAGCGAGCATTGTGACGTGTAGCGGATCACACAGTTCTGAGTCGAGTCCAACTCACTGAAAACAGGTGACAGTAATTAGTTTTAACAGCCAAAGAGAACTAAACGACGCGCAACAACAGTTCATACAGAAACAACCACTGGTACAAAAACTCAAACATTATGCGCCGTTTAATGCTTTTTAATCGAGGAAATAACAACATGGATTTTTACTTAAAAGCGGTAACCAAATTAAACGAGACTAAAGACTAACGAGCGATATTTTTTTGTTTACTGACAAAATTTTTTATCGACGGAATTGTTTTTCACTGACGACGCCCTGACCTTTTCTGGCGCTAGTTAATTTTCAAATAGGGCCGTACGGTAGATTATTCGTACGAGGATAAACACAAGTTATTACTTTGTCCACGTTTGCGACTGCACACGATCATCGTTTACTTATACAACTGTTTTATCGTGATAAATATTAGTTGTGATTTTACCAAAAACAACGCAACTATCGTCTTACTCGCAAACGTCTTGGAAGTCGGTCGCTTGGTTCTGATGTCGACGGAAGCGGGTCATGCAAGCGCGAGCTCGGGTAGGGTCGCAGACCGGTCTCTCGTTTTCAGCGCATTGTCCCTCGACCAGACCTTTCGTCACTTTCCACGCTGCCTCCACGTTCTGTCGGACGCGGTCGGAACACAGACGCGATGTCTTCAGGTAGCAGTCTTCTTTGTGCTTTAGCTCCCTGCAGGTCAATATGACAGACAACTGAGAAATGATAACCAGCTGACTCGTGGATGAGTATAGGCAGATGTTTTTGCCATATAGTCTATTCCCTACACTCTACAACGTACAACCAAAATATACATGTACATTGCTTTACGTGTTTTGCTCGGAATTTTCATTAGTGGTTTTACATAATTATTGTCAGTTTCATGCTTGTGACAGGAATTTCGACGACACCTCGGACGGCCGCATAAATGTCTGCACTGGCATCGGCATGTATCTTTGCTTCTCTGAAATGTGCATCAACAGCATCACTTTCAAGATGTGCACCAAGAAAAATTTAGCGCGTGGTGTATATACTGAGATGCAGTCATCCGCCAGGAATGTGTTTATCAGCGAGACGTGAAGTGTAATATTGTTCACGTGAAGTGCTGTCATTGCCGGAGTACACGGATTTCCAATGATAGCCGAGACGAAGTGCTGATAAATATCACCGTAAACGATTACTCTTCAGTGTTTTTGTTATCTACAGCCACTCTGTCGACATGTTTGTGATTACAGACGAGCCTATGGCAAGTTAGCTAGGAAAAACGACTTAATTTCCTTAATTTTTAAGAAACACGTCATAGTATGGCTAATTCACCTTTAGTTCCGTTTGAACATGCTTTGAACCTTCGCTGTCATCACTATGGCATAGCTAGACAATCGACACAGAAAACGACGCCAGTTTTGCAGTCGCGGGCATATAAGTACAAATACTGAATGCATTTCATGTAGAATTAGTTTACTTACCACACTGGCGTTTGAGAGTGCGCGGAGTTAAAGAATGATTTGAATGATTGCGTATGCCAGCCAGTGGCTGAAACTTAATGACAACTGTATAAAACCAAATGGATTTTTAATTCAGCCGAACCGTTATATTTTGTTTGTACCTGCAAATGTCGGCAATTTCCCCGCCAAAAGTAAAGTAGTCGATAATTTGTCGTCCAGTAGAGGTGATGCATTGCATAACGTCGTCCACGTTGCACTGTGATGACTCTGAATTGGCAGAAATAAATAAATACAACACATCTCACGTAAAATGACCCAACACAAAAGTAAATCAACACTGAAATATCATAAACAGCAGCATCGTTGTACTTGTAAGTAAGTAAGTGAGTGTTTTGGGGAAAGAGATTAGATCGGGAAAGTTTGAGTCTGAAATAAAGGCGCGTACAGAGCAACGCAACTAAACTGAGTTTAGTTTTTGACGAACTGACCAACGGACAAACAAAGCCAGTCCATTAGTCAATGGTTGACGCGTACGTAAGCGTAGTCACGTAGGCCACCGAAACCGTTAAACGGTGCCTACTGTAATGTATAACTGCTTGCCTATTGGACAGTTCGTCCAAAACTAAACTATGTCAGTTCAGTTCATTTAGGTCGTTCTATGAGCGCCTTAAGATTAATCCTGTAAGCCTATACCGATGTTGATAGGTATCGGTAGTCGTTGCGGTGGCGAAGGGTAGCAGATCTTGGACCATTCTCGTTGTACAGCGGAATATGAGGCGTCGATACGGTCTCGCGTTGTGGCGTTACAACCGTCTGCCGTACGCGAACGACAGCGTTCCTGCTGCTCTTCTATACTACAGACCACACGCCACACTACTGTGGTACACTTTTATAAGCTTCAAAAAATACAAAAAAAGAACGAGTTTAAACGTTTTTTGTATTTTTTAAAATTTGTTGTACATTTTATAAACGTCAATGTGAAGATATCAATTTGTTGCACTGGTGCCCGCTGTTTTTTTTTACGGCGACGTTCATTAACATTAATTTAAAAGTTACTGGAAAAGATTGTTATAACAATGTAGCGTAATTTGCTACAAAAATGTACTCAACCGGAACACTATATCGCAAATCAAATCCATGACTGCTGATACTGCTGCTGCTGCTGCTGCTGCTGCTGATGATGATATAACAAAAGGCCTATAACGGTCGTCACATATACCTGCCAAGTAGAGGGCAGTCGACGCCGTCCACGAATGACATAACGACACGGTCGTAGTAGCTTAGCGAGCAGTTATACGCTGCTGTCGGATCACACGATGGAGGACAGTGGGCTGTCATGTTGCGCAGTGTTGCTTCAAGCGTCGCATTGATGCCCCAGTAGTCGTCACCAGTGCTGGCGCAGCCTTCCATGGCGTCCACCAGACACCGAAACACCGACGGCACGCCACTGCACATAGACACCACCACGACAACGTAACACCAAACAGTGTTTGCATTCGAGTTACTTCGTCCTCTATCTATGACACAATGTCCGCAGTGTTATAATCGCCATAAATCTCACATTCTCAATCCAGCCAAGCGTGACTGTTGAAACGCGTCTCGTGATTCATGTTTGTCGCAAGCACGTCTCACGCAAAAAAAACTGTCAATCAGTCATAGAATAAGTACGTTTTAACACGGTTAAAAATGTATCATGCCTCACAACACTCGCACAATACACTATAAACCGCAGTGAAACGTATACATATGACTATAGAAAAGTGTGTTTTACTAATTGACGTCATCGTTAAAAATCAGCTGATTGCTTTGCCGTTAGTAGCGTGTATATGAAGAAATTTGGACTTGCATATGTAATAGGCTACTCAGTTAAGCATTGATTTAGTATTAGGCCTACATATTATTTTAAATAAGTTTATTGTTTTTACTGTCATCACTAAAACGTGCTTTAAAATATTAGTAATCTCGTAACTATGATGCACGTGACTAACTTGCAAAATTCGCTGAAAAGCAGATTTTGATCCACGGAAGCTTGACCGACAAGCGTCTGAAAGCGAGAGATGCATTCCTGATAGCCTTCGAAATCGCACGTCTTGGAACCGTCGCCTGACGTTATCGGCGCTATGCAGAGCAAACGAATCAATCATAGATGTTAATAAATGTACAAAACATTAGTTTATACACTTGTTAACGGCAACATTTAAGGACTTGCACATCGAAAACAGCAAAAATTACAAAAGGCGATATTGCCCGCATCACACTGACTGTGTGTCAATGTG
>Ga0209367_1005801_pt1 | contig 17099 bp, 9 predicted proteins | sample WorMetLIZISLAND2_FD_187412 | JGI IMG/M metagenome (GOLD analysis project Ga0209367, IMG submission 187412) | Marine gutless worms symbiont microbial communities from Max Planck institute for Marine Microbiology, Germany - Olavius geniculatus... ... | reverse complement strand
CGCCTATGGCTGATGTGTATTATGGTCCCGATGGGCCGAGTCCAAGTGATATGCGATTTTCGAAACTATAACTACTGAACTGGAAATGCTATAGGCTTTCGCGCGTCTCGTGAGCTTTGCTCAAATTTCTTGTTTAAGTTGACGAAACGTCAATTTCCTTTACTTACTCATTGTTGATTTTACTGCCGCGTTACGCAAATAATCTGATGTCACACATGACATCTAAGCTAAGGTCAGCAATGTGTGTGTACTTTTTGCAAATTTCGTTTTATTACACAGCTTTCTCCGTGTAGGACTAGGTTACTGCTTTCCTATATATTTGCCTAAATTCTTCCTAAGAAGTTTCCAAAGAAGTTTTGAAAATTGTGCACCCTTTCTCAACATCTTCTTTGGAAGATTTTTCAAATTTTTCCAAAGACATTTTCCAAAGAAGTTTCGAAAATTTGGCCCCAGGTTATTTAACTGTTTTCTGCTCGTCTGTGTGTGTCTGTGTGTGTACATGATGACTCATCATCATCTTCTCATGTCATACACAACCGCTCTCCTGTGAAAACTTCTGCATTTTACAGTAGTAATGTTTAAGTCACTTCACTTGGCAGAGATATGCACTCAAGATACGAATGCTTTTTTAGTAAAGTGTCCAGTACTCCTTTCCTTTATTATATGATAACTAATGTCAGTTTTCTCTGCGGACTGTGTGCTTTGAACTGACGTAACTACTTAAGCGATGCTGCAGTCTTCATTGCTGAATGGCATGTCACATTATTTTGTCATTACAATAAAACATTTAGTTACAATAACATCATCTGCTTTTGTTTAAAACACTGGAGATATATCTAAATCTAAGATAATTTGATTCATTAATGAGAATTAGTAGAACATTGTTTCAGAAAATGAATTTTTGTTTATCGCTTTATTCGGATTATAGTGATTTTTGAGCATTTATATTTCAGTTACCCCCTATATAGTGCATAGTGATAGTTACTCTGCATAATCTTAGTACAACTTGTCAAAACCTCTGCAGTGTGTTTTGTTCCACTGTTGGCTGTTATTATGGTGAGCTGTTTTACTCTCCCATTGAAATTGCATTGTATTGAGGGGAGGGTAGAATATTGGTAGAAAATAAGGGAGGAGGTTTGCTGATTTGAATTGATTACATGCAAAATTTCACCCAGTCAAATGAATGCATAAAAATTTAGCAAAATTTGGCGTGAAAACTTTTGAAAGTGCTTTCTGTTGAAATTTGTACACGTTTATACATTTTTGTTCACAAAATGAAACAGGTACATGTTAAAATGCACTAGTTCAAATCCGAAGTAAAATATGTAAACATATGAACTTTATGCCTGTTTCCAGAACCAGAACCAGTAGAATTAACTTGGTGAATTATTGGCAGTTTGGTTCATGTTGTCATTAGTTAAAGAAGGTATATATTCTATATGTTTAAAAGAGTTGAATGCATTTAGCCAGTGCTGGTGGTTAGTTGACTTCCCAGAATTTGGGGGGGAGGGGTGTGGGAGAGACTACTAGTGAGTGATTGTGATTCAGAACATGCTGTGGGGCTAGTAGACTGTCTGTTAACTGGAATTTTTGTCCACTGACCACCATGCAAGTTATGCCCCAATTCCACTAGATTAGACTTGTCATGGACTTGTCGAATGATAAATCATGCAGCCGGCTGAACAACAGATTGACGTGTTAAGCTGTGGTGGATTTGGTGCATGTAGAATCTTGATTTGTTAATAATGTGGGTTTCTTGTGGTACAACTTGTGGTACAACGTGGAGGAAGTAATCGAAGTGGATTGTGGGCTTTAAGCTGTCTGTAGTCTGCCTGGAGACTGAGACGTCTCATTTTGTCTATACCATTAGCAGCTGTAGAGACTGGAGACTGAAACCATAGTGTCAGAGGCACAACATTGCCTCTGTGTCACTCTTTCTGTGTGTACGTCTGGTCGCCTGCATTCAGTCAGGTCTGCTTGTTAAGACTTGATTTACGACTGCCTCGGACAACGCAGTACATGCAGATGCTGATTCAGTCCTGTCACAGATAGGTAGGTGTAAGGTCCGCAGCACTGTGCAGTGGGCTGGACCACCCACAGTACACTGCTGTCGTCATTCTCTGCCCGTCTTTTGTTTAAGACATTCGGCACAATATACTTTCGTCTGTTAGACAGTCAGCTTTTGGCAGCTTTATGCCAAACCTGTTTTGTTGAAAATCTTTTCCCGATGGCCGCATCGTCATAACACAAGTCTTTTGCCAGAGGTTTGTGCTCTGTGAGTGCTTAAGTTTTTACGTCTTTATGCGCAACAGCAGCTACTGCTTTCAGCGTGTCTTAGCCATCGCAATTCTGTCTGTCCGTCCGTTTTGTCCGTCACACGGGTGGATCAGTCAAGCTAGGATCATCAAATCTTCACCGTCGGCTGCCTGAAAGACTCTAGTTTCAGGAACCGTAAAGCTTTTCCATAAATTCGAAGGGGGTCACCCGAACGAAGGCGCCAAATGAGAGGAGGTAGGGAAAATTTGTGATTTCCAGCCGATATGGCGTTGGCAGAGCGAGACAGGTTACGCCGTCTGGTGATTACAAGTAAAACACTATAGGTAATTAGCCGCCGGTCGTCACAGTCTGGCGCCCTCTGGCGACTGATTTTGTTTTACTGGGCTTTTAAACATGCATCGCTGTTGCGCGTTTTTCTTTGCGGTGGCGGGGCTTTTCTTGTTGTTAACTGAAACGAAATCTCATCAGTGCTTGTGGTAGTAGTTTGTTGTATTTGCTGCTGCAGTATTGCCAGCAGCAGCAGTTGTTAGTTGAAGAACTGTTACCCAGCCAGTATAGCACACACGTGATAGTAGCCACTGGCCAGCTAGACATCTAATTACTTCTGGACAGTGGGCACTATCAGTCACCTTTACCGTGTGGCCAAGGTGACTGATAGTTAGTTAGTCCCCTTAGCCCTTAGCAAGCAGATATTATTATACAGACAGATGTGTGTTTGCAGTGTTCAATTGCTCTCCAGTTGTCTAATCGTTTCCGGCAGGTGCTGCTGAGTCTGATACTATGAGTGAGATGCCGGGCTGATGAACTAATTGCTACTAACTACTGCAGTGTACTACACAGTGTTAACCTTCTTGACTGAAACTACATCAGTCTGCAAAGGTATACATTCATATTTTATGTTTGCTTTTATACATCAGGACTGTTTTAGAATTGCTGTAGTGATTTTGTTTTCACTGTTATTACCTTGTCTATAGCTTAGTCCAGTCATGACTAGTTTATTATGTCTTGTATCTCTACTGGGTGCACCAGTAAAGCAGAGTCTTCTGGAAAGATTCTGTCAGTCAGCAATAGCAGAACGAAATTTTATTCACACTTGAGCATTTTATGTTTGAATGTTTGCCTAGCAAATCATGCGGATTTTATTAAAACATCTCACATGTTTAACCGTTTAATAGCTGTTGGCTGTTGTTAGGTCATAATTGCACTTCACTTGCTTCTTTACTTTGAAAATGCATTTTTAAGTTCAGAGACTGAAATTTTTTAATCAAACAAGTACAGAATATTGTAATTGACAACACAGGATATGTGGCTTGAACCTTCCTTTAAACACTAACTGTTGCCAATCTGGAGGAAAAAGTATCAAATTTCATCTAATGACCCACGTCAAGGTCGTTGGGCCGCTTTGCTTCCTCATTGATGCCTCCTGACGTTGCTAGGCAATGATGATGCCGTTGCTATGGCAACATGCCGGCTGCTGATGCTGTCGCTGTGATGATGAGCGATGATGTAATTAATGATGCAGAGATATTTCAGTACCAACTAAAACGAAAACGACAGCTGTTGGTCTTCATTATACGAGAACGTGATTTTAGATGTAAGAAAACTAGGGCTGGTATACTGGTTAAAAATTGTAATTGATTGGCCTTTAAAAACAGTAACTTCAATTACATGTGATTGAATTTGAACTGTTGTTGTAGTCATTCGGAAGAACCAAAACGAAAATTTATGGCAGTTCTAGCGAATGTTTGTGCGATTTAAGTCTTGAGAAAACCGAAACTGCATAAAAACTAAACTTAAATTAATTTGAGAACTCAAATGTCTGTGCTAATGACGTCACTAATGACGTGTGTTTCGTCACGTGAGGCTCGGGTCAGGCGTCTGGGCTTATCTGGTTTCTGGCAGTCAGGCACTTGACGTCGTTCATTAAATGTTCACAGCCTGTAATCCTCACGCCGGCTGTTTGACAAGGCATCAAGTTATTAGGCCTACCCATCAGGCTGTGCTATGCCGTGCCTGTCACACTAATCGTTTCCTGTGATTGATCGTACATACTGGCTCAGCACTAGTGATTGCAATCCCGGGATTGAATTTTTAATCCTAGGATCCGGGATTGAGAAATTTGTAATCCCTGGATCCCGGGATCCCGTTTCGGTATTAGGGTCACAGCTTGGTCGTCATTTTGGTATCTACAAAAGACTTATTTCAGGCATTAGATGTAGTATACGTTTTACCGAAAATGTATTCAAACGGTAGAGGGTGACAGTAACTGTGACAATACAAATTACAGTGCACAGCAAAAAGTAAAACTCCAGTACACATAAAATATTTTCCTCATCAGAAGGCTAAAAAATGTATTTATATCATTTAGCACGTGAAAAAGTACAATTTCAACTAATTTTTGTAATCCCAACATCCCGGGATTGGGACACTGCCAATCTCTGGATTCGGGATTGGTGAAAATGGTCGGGATTCAGGATCCCAGGAAATCAATCCTTACTCAGCACTTTGTTTCGCTGCTTTTGTAGCCAGAATGCATATATGCAGTATTAAACGGCACAGAAAATATCTTTATACATTGTTAAAACACTTTTTTCAGTAAAAAAACTTATGCTAAGAATTCGTGTTGCCCGCTATAACTTTAGCTCATCCGCAAGTATGATGTAATTGCTTCAGAATGATGGCATTGTGAGCTAAAGTGCACTTAACAAATTTTAATTAGCTTTGATAATTTTTGGCACGAATATGGCCCAGGTGATAAAATTGTCTAAGATGTGCTCATTTTCTACCTCACCTAATTTCTGTCAATGCACTACCTTGTAAAACATAGATGCTGCAGGTTGTTGCATAACGCTGAATTGTTGTCTCAAGTAAACGTTGTAATGACTTAATTTAGCACAAGAACACTTATATTTGAGTTATTTAGCAGAAAGATGAAGTTGTATAATCACTCATTTGCAAATTATCAGAATTTATGCTCAAAGTGGGTCCCGCATTCAAAGACACAATGGCTTAGATGCAAGGCTACAGGCAGATAGCGGAATCAATGATCAACTGATCAAATGGCATTCTCTCATCGATTAGACGTGTTTTACGCTCACCAGTCAGCTATTTTGTTGTCTGCTGTTTTTACTGTAAAATATATTATACCACAAAATTATTATACCACGTGGCACCCTCTGTCAAATTGATGATGCAAAAGTGAGCAATCTGATACAAATAACCACCGTGTAAACGTTTTTTGGCCCACCCTGTATTTGTGGTGTATGAATGTATTTAGTTCAATCTGCTTATTTGATTTGCAAGCTTTGTTCAGGACGTGCATATCTCTGATCTTTCTGTTTTTAATAGACTACTACATCAGCTATACAAGAAGATTAGGTTTCTGCATCTTGATTTGGAAGTCCTGTTTGTGGACTTGCCATGCATAGAGCCAGCTGTGGATAAGGTTTTACATGCTGTTTATCTGAAGGGTTAATGATACTGGCTGCATGCAGATTGGATGCGAATGACCGCCTCTTGACGACCATAGCATACAGTCCCAGTGGTCGTTCCATTAATGGCCACATCTCGTGATTGCAGTGTCGTTGCTGCATTGTCTTCAGAGATGTCGCTTTCTCTCTTCCTTACTCACACCACTCGTCTCTGCGTGGCTGCATGGCAGTGTCGTTTTAGTTTTTTTCCCAGTTTTGGTTTTAGCGTCTTGCACGGCTTTGATGCTTTTAGTTGCAGAGCTACCGAGTACCAAGCCTTGGAAGGAAGGAACGTCGCACTTGTCTATGGTGTTTCATAAAAAGGACCCCTTTTTCATATTTCACTCAAATGATGATCAATTTACACAAAATTTGTATCAGTTGTAGCAATAATAATCTAGTAGGACTTCATTTATGCACGATGTTTCATAAAAAGGACCTCTTTTTGCTTTTTCATAATTCGCTCTTATTGATGATCAATTTATACAAAATTTGTAGCAGTTGTAGCTGAAGAAATACTAATTCAAAATATTGCAACAAAATATGGCAGTTGATTAAATATTCTTTGCTAGTTCTGACGTAATGCTGGCGTCATAATGTGTCACGGGTACAAGCTGGATAGTCTCAACTGGTACTGTCAGTTGCTACCCTGCTTCGGTGGTGAGCTTAAATCTGGTTCGCTAATGAAAAATGTTTATTGTGTCAGCACTAAGCAACATGGGGACATGAAATCAGGCGTCTTGCGATAACCGTTTGGCAAGCTCGGTGTGGTAGTGCACTGTCTTGCTCGAACGCATAAAAGTCCAACTATCCCCACAGACATGTAAATGTCATCGCTTTGCATGTTTTTGTAACTGGAATTGTAAAACTTCAACAATTTGTCATGAATGAACCAGATTTTTCACCACTGGAGCAGGGTAGCAACTGACAGCACCAGTTGAGACTATCCTGTTTGTATCTGTGACACAATATGACGTCAGCATTACATCAGGACTAGCAAAGAATATTTAGTCAACTGCCATATTTTGTTGCAATATTTTGAATTAGTATTTCTTCAGCTATAACTGGTACAAATTTTGTATAAATTGATCATCAATAAATGTGAATTATGAAAAAAAACAAAAAGAGGTCTTTTTTATGAAGCATCGTGTATAAATGAAGTCCTACTAGATTATTATTGAACTTAGTACTTGATGTGTGAGTGAACTGCTGACATAGCCGGAACTGGAGACTGATCTAACTATCAAGTTTGTTAGTCGATTTTTTGAGTGTGTACTGTGTATGCATACAGTAAAGCTTAAACTTAATACACGTCTTAATACGAATCTTAATACTCACTCACTTAGAGACGCATCGTGTCAGCATCCGTCGTCGTCATTGATTTGACTTGACTCGAGTTGTGTCAGTTGTTGAAGGCGAATCTACAGTTATTGGACGAGAGCCCAATTTAACTGCAGAAAAGTCAGCCATCATCGTGGGAATTATACTGTGGGGTGAATTATTTTTCGGCTCCATTATAGTGCTTTTGAACGTGTCAAGCTTGGGCTAATGGAGTTTTTTTAATTACTGCAGTTATTGCTAGCTGCTATTTATTTTGTTTGCTGTTTAAAGTTTAAACGCCATGCACGTAGAAATGTCTGGCGTTGAGCTTAGCAATGTGTACAACCAGTTTCATGATCCGAGGGAGGGTTCGTGTTTATTGCTTTTAAGTATACCTTTAGCTGCCGATGTCATTGTCGACGTTATTTCACACTTCTGTTCTGTGGGAGAGGACTGTTTTCGTTTCGATTAGCGAGTACATCACTAATTATCGGTCCTTCATTGGACTCAAGTGATGTCTGCAACAGACTGTTGGTTGGCTCGTTGATGATAGTACGTCGTGTGTCTGCTATGGGCGTTTCGTCCATCGATCGCCGGCTGGGACCGACCGACCGACCGTCTCATGCGGGGCATATGCAACGACCAGTCGATGCAGTCAATGCAGAGCGTGTATAGAGAAGTAGGGCCGTACATACAATGACGACGCTGCAGTGGCGTAACTTTAAATTTTGCCCTCCCCTTCTGCAAGAAAATTGTTCAGCCCCCCCCCTTTCCTTCTTTCCCTTTTCCTCTTTTCACGGTTTTTTCCTTTTTGTCCTCATCTGTTCTTTTTGGTTTTCCTTCTGTCTTTTTATCCCGTACGCTTTCTTCCCCTACAAGTGGACTCTATATGCAGCTAGGAGGTCTGGGTAGTGCGTTGTGAACCGACCCAGCGGGGTCTGGGGCGGAGCCCCGGCCGAAAACGCATTTTAGAGCAATTTGGCGTCCCAGAAACCGCATCTGGTAACATCATGTTTTGTGCTTTTGCTGTGCGAAAAAAATAAACACCATAATCTTGGGCCCCCTAGACCCGCGGGCCCTCTTGCATTGCGGGGTCTGTAGTTACGCCACTGTAACGCTGCTATCGAATGAATGAACGGCGGAGACTGATTGTCCCAGCTCCTAGCAGAGACGGCGCTATGCGCGCCTTCAGCTCCGTCCATAGACCCACTCCATATAGGCGCCATCGTCGAAAAGCTCATGGGGCGTCGCCCTCCCCCTCCACGGGCGTTTGATTCTGACCGTAGAGTGAGCCATTTTTCGTATAGATCGGCGTCTGGTTTGACATTTATGCGAGTCGCTTTTCAACGGGTAAACTTTATGAAGCGTGGTAAAACGCGAGTGTGCGGTGTCATTGTGCAAATGAGAAAAAGGGGTAATTTTCGCCTCAAAATTTACCGAACTTCCCCAAAATCGTTCGGCTTTGTTGCACAGTGACGCCTTTGTATTTTACTGAGATGCAGGGAAGCTTGCAGCAGTCGCAGACTCCATAGCTTGGTTATTTTAGGGGGTCAGAAAGAGCAGGGGAGACGAAAAGATAGACGGGAACCAGAAGGAGAGGGGAGGAAGCAGTGACGTCATGGTAGTGGGCAAGTTGGGCAACTGCCCCCCCCCTTCGTGAATTTTGGTCTGTCAGAAAATTGTCAAAAAAACCTTTCTCTTAATCTTTCGTCCAAAAATGCAACATTTTGGGTTTAACCCGTCATATTTTAAAGAACCGCTCAAAGTAAGGGGGGAGATATGAAGGCAGGGTGGCCCCCATGGCGGCAGGACAGTGACGTCGACGCTTATGGATTGTGGACTGGCTGCGTTCATTCGATCGAGACGAGATGATGACGCCGTCGTCCTGATGATGACTGCATGCCTCGATGCTGCTGCTGCTGATGCTGATATTGATGATTATGATGCGGGGGGGAGGAAGGTAGGGGAGGATGCTAGCTAGGACCCCCCCCCTTCCACTCAGACGGTCGTTATTGGCAGATGCATTGGTGCAACGCGTGCTTGCTTGGCGGATGTTTCTGCGTGGCCGGCTGTTCAAAGCATTAGCGAGTAGCGACGACAGTCGGCATCAGTAGCTTGCGGGCTGCATCACGTTGGTATAAGTTGAGTATAAGCTGAGCTGCAGTCTTCGAACGTGCGACCTCGGCAGACAAGGTGAGTGACAAGTCTACAGATGACTGATGACGAATAGAACGAACTTAAGATTTCCGAGAGCTTGAATAAATTTTTACGCGCGAAAGCAGCTACTGCTTTTAGCGCGTCTTAGCCATCGCAATTCTGTCCGTCCGTCCGTCACTCGGGTGGATCGGTCAAAAACGGTGCAAGCTAGGATTACCAAATTTTCATCGTCGACTGCCCGGAAGACTCTAGTTTCTGGTATCGTAAAGCTTTTCCATAAATTCGAAAGGTGTCGTCCCGATCGAAGGCGCTAAATGAGAGGGGGTGGGAAAAATTTGCGATTTTTGGCCAATAAGTCGCTGTATCTCAATAATGGTGCGAGATAGGGCCTAGGTTACTATTAATCACTAATAGGAAGTCGTACACTGGCTCTCGATTGCCACCGAATTCAATGACCTTCGATGACTGAACGCTAAAATAGCGGTTTTATGGATTTTGGGGCGATTTTGGGCTGCAAGACACTTTTCAAGAGTCGAATTGCGCTGAAACCAATTGAGATAGACATGTGAAAGCTATATATGAAATTTTCAGCATTGAGCGTACATTTCGAAGCTTAAAGTCTTGATTTTCTAGGTTCAAAGAAACCTGCGCATGAGAGCATCAAATAGCGGTACCCCCGTAAAAGTCGTTATTTTGCCGTTGTTGGCCAGTTTTTCGTGAAAACAGCTGGAGATAGACTGACAGTTTGCGAACAAGAACTGCTATTGGCTTTCGCGCGTCTCATGAGCTTTAGCTCAAATTTCTTGTTATGTCAGAATTTTTCTAATTTCATTGATTTGTCGGTCAGAGCTGAAATCTATACGCTTTACGCTAAGTTCTTAGAGGCTGAAGTCACGACCATAAAGGTTCTGCAGAAATGTTATCTTTGTTCTTATTATTATTATACTTCACATAGTGATTCGATGGGTTTGAGCTTTTTGCAAATATGCAGACATGTCAGATCAAAACAGTACTGTTGTACAGGTAGGCCATAAAAACGTGGCACTTTCCTTTTGTCCATATCATCACCAATTATTGACCAACTTTCAAAATGCGTTCACTGGCACACTCTGCGGACAATTTGCAATAACGTGATTATTACATATCCCACCACAACAACTTAAATGCGTCTCTACACTACCTTGTGAAATATCAATGAAATATTCATATATAACGATAATAACAAACAAACATTTTGGTAAAATTGAAAAAAAAACACTTCAGACCAACATTGCAGTGAATGGTCTGTATGGCAGTAGACTGTGTTCGTATAACACAGTCGAGTCATACGAATCATTCATTGCAATGTTTCTCTGAAGTGTTAAATCATTTACCTAAATTTTTGTTATTATCATTAGTTTTTGCTTTCATTTATATCTCACAGGGTAGTGTAGAGACGCATTTATTGTGTTGCGGGATATATAACAATCACATTGTTGCAAATCGTCTGCAGAGTGTGCCAGTGATAGAATTTTGAAAATTGATCAATAATTGGCAAAGATATGGACAAGAGTGAAGTACCACGTTTTTATGCATGGCCCGCGGTGTTTATAACCAAGTAGGCATGATTGTGTTTTACATGGATTACATGCATTACATGTTTTACATGCATTACGTGGTCCGTTGATCGTGAGACTTTATGCGACCGTCATGCTGCTGTGTGTTGTGTGGATAAATTGATTCACGCTTCGCTTGACCTGCGCTGTAGGGGGTTAGCACGGCGTCGCTGTCGTCCTGTCTTGTCATTGCATTTATCCCGGTTTTATCCCTCTTACATGCTGCTGGAGTTGTTAAGCGATTGCCAGTACGAGCTTATACCACCCCAGACGGTGGTGCGGTATCGTTCTTAAGCCACGCTCGGATCGCATAGTCTACATTGTCGTTTGCTTTATGAGTTAGGACGCCTGACTGCAGCTGAAAATGTTGGAAACGGTTTTATGTGAATATAATCTTTCTGATTCATCACTCCACTCCATCACCAGTCTCATCATCACCACTGTTTCGATCCACCGCCTCTTTATTCTTCCTCTTCAGCTACAAAACTTATTTCCTTCAAGTCCTACCCTCCATAGACATTTGGCACCGTTGGGACTGACTTCACGGGTGTCTCATCTGCTAACGTTTTTCTAAGCTTTTGCTTTTTTGTTGCATTTTTTAAAGTTTTAGTTACTTCCTGCTTTTTAGTTAAAACAGTTATAGTTCTTTTAGCTAATGTGCTAGATTGAACTGGCTGCTTGCTACTGCAGCTAGTTGTTAGTGTAAATCATTCATCGTAAAAATCATATAATATCTTCTGGAGACTAGTGCATTCACTGTACGAATCAATGTGCCAATCAGCGTGCCAATATTATATCGAGTGTTTATGACCGCCTGCGAGCATGCACGGTCTGTCTCTCGGTATAATCAGTGCTTGTGTAACCGTAGCGGCGGCATTACTCAGTTGCCAGAAATCTTCCCGGACACAGACTGGTCGATAATGACTTTGTGAACTACGGATAGCACGGCTACAGAAGCGGGTATAAGCCCAAATTCCATTACGCCAACCAGGGCCGGATTTAGCTGGTGGGAGGCCTGGGGCCCGGGGCCCCCCGCCCCCCTAAATCCGGCCCTGACGCCAACTTAACCGAAACCTCTCTGCAGAAGTGAAAGTCACGGACGCAAACCATGATAGTCGTGGACGTCTCGGGAAGTTTCGACATGTCGAGATAGTTGTGACAAAGTCCTCTATGTCGCAAAGTCGGCGTAATGGAATTTAGGCTATATATATAGCCAGTTTTCAAATGAGTCTGCATCGCGCGCTGTGCCTACGATGTTGACTGGTTGCTGTAACCAAGTCACGTGAGTCTTGCAGCCCGCTCGTTTTATCACGCAGTACATGCAGCAATGGCGTTTGTGCCTTCGCCCTCCCTCAGCCGGTGCAATGCCGCAGGCGTTTTGTTCGTGTACTCCAATATTTTGCACGCAACCAGACTTACCACGTCTAAAGCAGCAGTGGTACATAATTCAGTCTCTTCACCTTTCATCTGTTTTTTTTCAGGCTCAGTATAGCCAAAAGAAGCCTAGCTGTCGCTGGATAGCCGACCGTACCGGTACTGGTTGTTAGTAACCTTCAGAGTCATCTAAGGTCGATTATTTTCAGGTCATTTGAAAGCCAATATGCGACTTTTTATTTGTGATCAATAGCAATCTAGGCCTTATCTCTCAACGTTTCCGAAATTTGGCCAGTTTTCCATTGAATTTCCTACCCCCTCCATTCAAGCTTCATTTTGAAAATGTTCCCTTTGCACTAGATGGCTGAAATTTTACATGTCCAAGTTTAACACGCATGGCTAATTATTCGTGCAAAAAGTTTTTCCTTACGACCAACTCGTTAGCCAAGGTACATCTGTTACAGACGACGGACGACAACCATGCCGATAACTCATCAATCAATCAATCAATCCAAAATTTTTTGTGCCCTAAGTACTACCAACCACTGCTAGGTCCACTAGAGAAAGACAGTTCGGCCAGGAAATAGTCAGGGAATGATTTTGTGAAGAGATGAGTTTTGAGACGCTGGTGGAAAATGGACAACGACTCGGCAGACGTCACATCGTCTGGCAGGTCGTTCCATTACTTAAGAACGATCGGCTAAAAATCGACGACTGGGGGTTTCCTAGACCGCACTTACAGGGAACCTTACAACGCTCTCTAGACCCCAGATTTAGGGGAGACCGTGCCACAGGGACAGAGAAGGGGGAAGGAAAGGGTAGAACGGTATGGGACATGCTGCATGAAACGGCTTGTTAGTTGGCATGGGGGTGGTCAGTGAATTGGTGATTTACTGTTCGCCAGTGCGCCCGCCTTGCATTTAGTTAGTTAGTTAAATGGTTACCCATCTCAGAACTACGGAGCGTCACCTCCCACATGCGATTACAGTGAACGCGCCCCGTCATAACCCCAGCCAGACAAGCCGGTACTTGATTTACCTACCCTGGAGGGATGAAAGGCTGAGTTGACTTTGATGTTGGTTACATACCGAGATGGTTTACCTGTTTGCAGACAGTCACCCATCCGAATATTAACCACTATACCATTTGATAGTGACCGAACCGGGAGTTGAACCAACGACTTCACGATCGCAAGTCCAACGTTCTAGCCGTTACACTTCCAGGCCACCGTTCCTATACTGACAGAAACAGTAGCTGAGAGACTTGGTTTAAATGGCCGTCGGTCGAATTGCTGAGTTACTCAGTGGCTCGCTTTGTGTCGGTTCAAACGCATCAGTTCAGTTCAGTTGCGCGGCAGCCTATAGAGGGAGAGTTTGTACTCATTTCATTACTATTTACTCCAAGTCAGATCAGACGGCTGCCTTTGATTGGGGTCACGTCCGGAGAGGCATTCAGCCGACACGGAATACCACTCTACTAACAGTCTTTACTCGGTGTTTTCCACATGTCTGCAGCCGCACTGACACGTTGAATATTACGTTTCCGCGGAAATTTTTTCCCATGTAACCGCGGTGGCCTATAACTTAGGTAGAAAACCCAGAAATTGCTGTGATTGTTTGTTAGGCCTTTATCTGTAAAATTAGGGTTAGGGTTAGTTTGTACAGGTTAGGGCTTTTTACGCGCAACAGCAGCTACTGCTGTAGCGCGTCTTAGCCATCGCAATTCTGTCTGTCTGTCTGTCACACGGGTGGATCAGTCAAAAACGGTGCAAGCTAGGATCACCAAATCTCCACCGTCGGCTGCCCGGAAGACTCTAGTTTTAGGAACCGTAAAGCTTTTCCATAAATTCGAAGGGGGTCACCCCAAACGAGGGCGTTAAATGAGAAGGGGTAGGCAAAAGTTGCTATATCCAGCCGATACGACGTTAGCAAAGCGATAGAGGCGGCCTCTGGTGAGTACAAGTAAAGAAAACAATATAGACACTAGGCGCGGGTCATCTGTGTTTTAAACATGCACCCCGGCTGTTGCGCGTTTCTGTTTGCGTTAACAGATCACTTGTACAGATAGATAAAGGCCCCATAATTTTTACAGATAAGGGCTAAGGGCCTCGCCAACATTTTCCATGGCAGAAGCAACCAGCGTGCCAGTTTTTGGCTGAAAAAAAATCAAAGGTTGGCGTTAGGATTTGGGTTGATGTTGCGCAACTCTAGATGGTGAACGGTCGTATTATATGCCGGCGTCGACATATCGTTCTAGTTTTTGTTATAATGTGTATAGTTTTCTTTATGCTGAGCTGTAGTTTCGTGTCTGTCTGCATATGCTGCAGAAGTGACGTCATGGGCGTGCGCGTGATGTCATCACGGCGGTGACGTCATCGTGACGCGATGTATCGTGCGGTGCGCTGCGTCGGTAGCGCCAGTCGTCGTCTGGTGGCCTGCATGTCGGTCTGCCTGCTGCTGACGCTGGTACTGTGGCTGCGCTGTGATGACTCCTTCATCTCAGACCGCATCACTGCATCGTCATCATCATTATCAGCAACAGCAGCCCAGCGTCATGCTCGCTCCAGGTCTGTTTTAATAGCTAGGGTAAAGGTGGTGTATAGCTTTTAATAGGAAACCCTGAGACAGAGCTATGGAGCGTCACCTGCTATATGGGATCACACAGTATTAGCTGCCACTTAACACAGGTGAATGTGCCCCCTCAGCGCCGTCTTAATCCCAGCCAGACAGGCTGATACTTGATTTACCTACCCCGGATGGATGGAAGGCTGAGTTAACTTTGGTGTTGGTTATTAAACGTAGATGGTTTACCTGCCAGCTAAAAGTATTAGCTACCTGATGCCAGTTCGACCGAAAGTCGAACCTATGAGCAGCCATCTTCTTTTATCTGACGCCTTATCTTGTCTTCTCCATCCGTCTTTCAATTTGCAGATTCTGTCCATCATTTGCAGTGGCGTTGTGCAATTGCCTCCTCTACTTGAATTCTAGCCTGTCAGGAGAAAATTTTCTTCTTGTCAGAGAATTTTTTCCCAAAAATACAAAAGTTGGGGTTTGAAGCAAAACTGAAATTCTGAGCACTTGTAATCTACTCTACTTTGTCTGAAATTTGCAGCTGTGTGTTGAAAAGTTGCAATTGTTGCCCCGCTAATCGCTGCTCTACATTTTAACCCATGATGCTGCTGATTGTGTCTGTTGTGTTTTTTATTTATATGTAGGCCTATGGGTTTAGTAAGTCAAGGTACGATAAATATTATCATTTTTCATCCTAATTTTCTTTAAAAACATTGAACACTCTAGGCAGACTCTAACATAACATATATTGGACATAATGGATCTCCAACATTCTGGGGAAACATGCTAAATACTGCAATAATATCGGCTGTAAGTCTGTTAGATGAGTCATGCTACAAGTAAAAGATTATCGTAAGGTAATCTACTGCGGTAGAACCTGTTTATTCTATCTGACTTTGAAGTTGATCTGTGTGTTATGCAGCTGTTTGTCTGTAGGGTTCATATTTTATTCAGTGTATTGTTTTACGACTTTGCAAATACACAAAATAAATAACTTGTGTTTAAGTGAAAGTTTGTATACTGTTGATTCTGCTGGCAGCGTCTCTAAAGTGTCCGATGATCGTGGCGATGAATACCGAAATGCAGCGAATGATAACACTGCGGAGGAGGGAAGTGACGAAGACAGAGTGATGGATCAGCAGGCAGACAGTGACGTGGACACATCGCAGCAGCAGCATGGTCACAGCGACAACAACTTTGATGATTTTTACAACGGGCGCAATCAAAAGGCTGACTTGAGGCCATCGCGAGGCCACGCGGCCACAGTGGACGCAGCACAATCATCTAACTACCGCAGCATTGAGTGCCTCATTAACAATGAATACACAGTGGCCTGTCGACAGGATGCCAATGGCGAAGTCTACCTGCCATTCAAGTTCATCGGCAAATACTTCGAGGTACCATTCGACTGAGCTCTGTGTTTAATCAGTTTGTTTACTAGCTGTGTATAAATTTGTCCTATTGCAACCTTTAGCACTGTTGAGACACCCTTGGCAGTTGGCACACATACTCCAAAACCTAGTGAGTTCTGTTGGGTGAATCTATCGCAAAACCCATCTAAAAATCCATTTTAAACTTTATTCAATTTTAGTTTTTTTGTTTCAGTAATTTAGTGCAATATTTTTTGTACAACTTCAAACTCGTGAAACCGCAAAACGCATCAAGTTGAACCTCTGTAGAAAACTCAGGCTTTACACTTCGAAGACAAAACTTGATAAAGTCCTCCAGGTTGGGGTTTATAAACGTTTTTTTAACCCTGATCGGTAGAAGAAGTCGACAGCAATGACGGTAACAACTGAGTTAATAAATATTTTAGTTTGCTAAATGTGTGTAGCCTATTTGACATCATGACTGTGTCGGCTGTTAGGTGTACGGCAAGCTATCTGAGGATGAGGAAGTGTTCTATTGGCAGCACAGCTACTCACGAGTCTTCACTCCAGAGCACAGTTACTCACCGGCTGACGGCTTCATGTCATTTGAACACTACAACGTCGAAATACGTGATCGTGTCAAGTGCGTCAGTGCCGCTGAAGGTCACCAAATTACTACTGCTAAATACTAAGCATATTTAACATTTTTAGTACTAAATATTGCTGCTGGTACGGCTGCTTTATACTCGACCACTTGCGGAATAGGTGTAACTGGTCTTTTTGTTTTATTGCAAAACATTATAGTATTAGTTATTAGTCCGCCCGTAAGTGATAGCTTGCGGAAGCGGACTTAAGTTTTGCTGTGGTTTATTTTCTTTTTTTTCTCACCGCGTAATCTCCGAGCTCCGTGGCCGATCGCCACGAAATTTTGCACGATGCTCCTAAGTATGTTCGATTTTATAATCC
>Ga0209367_1005799_pt1 | contig 17100 bp, 12 predicted proteins | sample WorMetLIZISLAND2_FD_187412 | JGI IMG/M metagenome (GOLD analysis project Ga0209367, IMG submission 187412) | Marine gutless worms symbiont microbial communities from Max Planck institute for Marine Microbiology, Germany - Olavius geniculatus... ... | reverse complement strand
GCGCACATTTCAACACTGAATTGCGACGAAATGGCTGGAGATAGACCAAGACAACCTGCATACGAAATTTTCAGCATTCAACGTAGATTTTAGCAGTTCAAGTCCCAACCCCCTAAGTTCAAGGAGGCCGGCGCAGGCGGGCGTCAAAACAGCTACCCCCCTAATAAGTGGTTATTTTACCGCAATTATCTCGTGTAGCGTGAACATGGTTGCAGATAGGCACAGTCATGCGCTTATCATAACAAGCACTGGTGACAGGCTTTTTAAATTTATCAATATCGATGACCTTGAATGACCTTGAACCTTCCCAAAAGGGGTTTTAGTGAATTTTTCGCAATATTTGGATGCTGCGCGCATTTCAGTACTGAATTGCGACGAAATGGCTGGAGTTAGGCCAAGACAACCTGCATATGAAATTTTCAGCATTAAACGTAGATTTCAGCAATCTTAGTCCCGATCCCCTAGGTTTATGGAGCCCGGCGCAGGCGACTTCAAAGATTTCGGGCTGCGCAAGTCTATATCATTCACAAGATGGCGCCACGGTACTGGCGTTGGTGGCGTGGCGTAGTTGGTAACACGTTTCGACTGAAACGAAGTTACTATACGCCAGGCCCAGTTAGTACTGCGATGGGTGACTACTGAACCAGAACTGCTATAGGCTTTCGCGCGTCTCGTGAGCTTTGCTCAAATTACTTGTTGTACCCCCTCTCATTTAGCACCCTCGATATAAAACAGCACAAATCACAATTTAAAAAATTCAAACATCACCATTACACAATGTCAGAAGAACTTTGCTGACTGTGTAATGGTAAAGTTTGAATTTTTAAAATTGTGATTTGTGCTGTTTTATATCTACAACCACGATGTCACCTTTACACTGTACATAAACTGAACAGTTTTTTACATAAATTTTGTGTATATGGTAGACGTGTTTTTGCCTACTTCTTAAGTTCTTGGACTGGTCAGCTTTGCCGTGCACCATCCATCCCTGTCTCACGTTATCGTTGTCATTTATATTATTTTTTGTAACCAACTGTAACTTTATATATTTCCAGTTACTGTGTCTAGTGTACACTAATATTAGCTGTACACTGTCTGGTTATGCTGTGTGTGTGGTCTGTGTGTAGGTGGTGGTGGGAGTTCACAAGGAGGGCTGAGTGCTGGTGATCAGAAGCTGTCTCGTCATGGCTCATCATCATCACTTACCAACTCTGTCGGCTCCATACAGTCAGGCTGCACTGAGAAGGCTATTGACAATCTCAGCATGAAAGATTCCATCGTTGATGGGAGGTATGTGAAATAATTAACAATAAATAATTTTTATAAAGCAGCACAATGCTGTAGCTTTTCAAGTGCCAATGATCGCAGATTATAGACGACATCATCGAACCATCTTGCTTGTCTGAGAAAGTAATAATCTCAAAGCATGCAGGGTAATAATTATGAAATATTTGTTCCACCTGCCTTGACACTGAACCCAGGCCCAGCTGAAAACTTTTCAGGCTTAGTGCACACTGTGCCAATGTCACAGTGACAAGCCATGTGACACTGGTGCCTAGACTGTTTCAGCTGAGGGCGACTAAACGTCATGTTGGTTTTGAAGCCATTGCAATCCAGAAAATTAATGTATAACAGTGTAGCGGAGTGATACATTAGGATTCAAGAAACTAAGCTTTGAAATTTTTATGGGACGGTGGAAAAGGTTGTGAGTTTAACTTCTTTTTGGGTTGCTGCCAAGTGATTACTACTTTGATGGGTTACTGTCTGCGGACAGGTAAACCATCTCAGTATAAACCAACACCAAGGTTCACTGAGCTTTCCACCCTTCCAGGGTCAGTAAATTGAGTGTTTGGCTGGTATGAGACAGTTCCGGTTCGTTTCCATTGGTTGGTAGATATGACTGACTGTGTGTTCCCATATGGCAGGTGACGTTCAGTAGCTCTGCAGTGGATTTCCCATAAAGAGCTGTATACATCTTTTGACGTCTTTTGTGGTAACTCTTCAGAAAGTGATGTATGGATGCAGCAAAGGTGTTGATTGGACCTTAGTAAGGGTACTGTTTTGTAAACCATTTTCTGCAGCTTTGCTGATAAGTTTTACCGGATCATGTTATGTAAAATTGGTTCATCAATGAATGAAAGTAGTTGTAGCTTTAACTGTGATTCACAGTGAACTTCAGTTAGAACTTCATTTAGTGAACATGTGTAGGGGAGGGGGTTCGGTGGCTGGAACGACCGCTGCATCATTTGTCACTCGATATGACAAGCTCGATCAGAAGGAAATCAAAGACTTACTTCTTTGTTTTCTGTATGTCATCAGAAACCTCTCCGAAGGTAAGAGCATTTTGTTTTAATTGTTGACCTTAGATTACTGTAGGCCTGCTCATTTGTAAGCTGTAACAGTTTGTGATGCTAAGTTTTGCTGTGATTTAAATGGACAAATTTTGCTGTAAGACATTTGTTGTAACATTTAGTAGTAATTCTCTCGGTGAAAGTGCTTTTCTTAAACACTAGCTTGTCTTCAGCAGTAGGATGTTGCTACAACAAATGTATATGAATACATGTATTTATAATTATTGTGGGTTAGCAGGCAGTACAAGAAATTTGAGCAAAGCTCACGAGATGCGCGAAAGCCTATAGCATTTCCAGTTCAGTAGTTATAGTTTCAAAAATCGCATATCATTTTGGACTCGGCCCATTGGGACCATAGGACACTTCGGCCATAGGCGCGTGTGGCGTTGGCGACGGTGGCGCCTCCTTGTGAATGATATAGACTTGCGCAGCCCGATATTGCGAAAAAAATCCGTAAAACCCCCTATTTTAGCGTTCAAGGTCATCCAAGGTCATTGAATTTGGTGGCAATCGAAAGCCAGTGTACGACTTCATATTAGTGATTAATAGTAACCTAAGCCTCATCTCGCACCGTTACTGAGATACGGCGAGTTATTGGCCGAAAATCGCAAATTTTGACCACCCCCCTCTCATTTACCCCCTCGTTCGGGGTGACCCCCTTCGAATTTATGGAAAAGCTTTACGGTTCCTGAAACTAGAGTCTTCCGGGCAGCCAACGGTGAAAATTTGGTAATTCTATCTTGCACCGTTTTTGACTGATCCACCCGTGTGACGGACGGACAGACAGAATTGCGATGGCTAAGACGCGCTGAAAGCATAGCTGCTTTCGCGCGTAAAAATGGTGCAGTCGTGATTTTTCTTATTATTCTCGTAATCTATTGTGTGTTTATTGTAGAAATATTACTCGGTTGGCTGAATAATTCAAATGAGTATGACGTTCTCGATTTCTTCTCAATTTTAGAGTAAGTTCCTCATAATTTGCTAGTGATATGTGCTGTTTTTAACATAGTGCTTGGTCATTGATTTACGTGATCATAAAATATGATTTTGAACTGATAATCTTTGCAACTTTTGATGTAGTTTGAGCAATTTTAAGCACTGTTGTTATCTATAATAAAACAAGAATCGCTTATAAATTGGTGATAAAAGCAAATGTTACCATCAGTTACAGTGTTTAATGGGTAAATGAGTTATGAGACGTGATGAGAATAAGTGAACCAAAATGCATGTATTTGTGGATTAAGAAGTGGAGACTTGTAAGCCTAGAGGCATGCCATACATGATGTGCAAAATGAATTTTTTGGTAAATGTTTTATTCCTGTCTTATGTCGATTGCTTTAGAATGAGGTCTTCTTCATAAAATGGAAACTTTTGTTTTATTGTTACTTAACCAGTCCTGCTGCTGAATAACATTTGCATATGCTGCAGTAAATCCAATGACAAGGCTGATCAACAGAACTAAATTTGTTAATTTTAGATAAAAGTGGTTTATTTCAATCTGTTTAGTTTACCAATTTCTGTTAAGAACTTTATCAACAACCATCCCGTTTTTTTCATATTGCAGAAGCTTTATCATACATTCTGCTTTTTTGAAGGCATCGTTTTCAGTGAGTAGTTGCTCAGTGTAGAGGTGACGTTTATGCTGTGATGCTGTAGGCTGTGTATGGATGTGTTCAAGTATGCTGGCAAGAAGAGAATTACATCTCTATGGTGAGTAGCTGATATAAGATACTTTAGTTTCATTCATGTTTGTAAAAGTTGCTGTTTTTTATTGAAATCATTATCATTCACTTGCTGCCGTTTACTTAAGAACTGTGCATTGTTGCATGACTGATCTTGTTATGAGAATTGTTTCATTTCCTGTCTTTACCAGTGTTATGTGTTGTGGTGTGGCAGCATTATTAGTGATAGCCGTTTTGCGGCAATCAATCCCATGCGGAAGCCAATGACGAGCCGTGGCAGCAACTGCTTGCTGGCTTCAGACATGCAGGCTAATGGCTCTGCTGGTATGTCAGTCGGACGTTTGATTCATTCATTCATTCATTTATTTTATTTTTTAGAAATGATGTATTTGCTTTCATTGTTGTATTGCCACTGCTTGACTCGGCTACTGTCTCATCCAAGCTCTGCCTGTCGTGCTTATAATTCATGACCTTGAGGTCATTCACATTCTCCTGTCAGTCAAGACAAGTCTTTTTCAGATTTTATTATCAAGGTTACATTTAATTATACATAGCATTCATATTGTTCTAAATATTGTTATGCCTTTATGTGTGTGCATTACCTATCAGATATGTTTTGATTGTGTTTTCTTTCCATGTAATATGTGTGCTATTGTCACTCACTTAATTACTTACATAGTTGCTTATTTAAAAATAATGGTACTATAGCAAACTATTTTTCTCAAGCTTGTAAAGTCGCCCAGTGTCTTTGTTGAGTTCGAGAGCTGTGGACGTCTGTGATTGTAGGAGCATCTCAGTCGGAGCCTACTTGTGCTCAGCAGGCGCTAATGGAAGCAAATCTTTCGGTTGAAGTAGCAATGATTGTCCTCGATACAGTCACACTCTATGTCAACAGCTTCAAGGTGGTAACATATTCTCACAGCGTCAGCGTGCAGTTCATCTTCTAGCTGTACATTAGTAAAAAATGTAAAGTCCTTCCTGAGTGTATTAGGCCCCAATGCAGAGCTGATTTCTGTTTCTTTAGCCGTCAGCCAGACACCAGATTACACTGCAAGACCACAGATATGGGGTTATTGCATTGCTTTGGATGCCTGTGTACGGCCCAGCTTTTGCTAGTACTCATTTTATCTATCCCTGGATAGACGGCCAGGCTGAGTCGACTTGGGTGACTGCACCCCTGACATTGTTCGGGTAAGATAATTAAATTATACTCATTGTGATCAAGGTTGGTGATGTAGCTTGTAAAGAGTGTTAGGTGTTTTTCACGGTTGAATGTGTAATGCAGGATCAGCTGCAAGAGAATGACGGTGACATCCCATTGATGCACAAAGTCTTTGACCTCTGTCTTTTGTTTCCACAAACATCACAGTCCGAAACTGTGCAGAAGCATGCTTTTGCAGTTCTGAGAACCTTCATTACAAAGGTATGCCATGTTGGTTCACAGTTGTGATTTTAGTCGCACAGATTCAGGCAGTAAAAGGACAGTGTGCACAATTCAGAATTGTATGAAGTGCATAACACTAATGATTTTTTTGGGTACATTGTCAGTTGTCTAAGCACCATTGTTGCCTTTATTGTTAGCTATGCATTGTACTGTTTATGCCTTACTATATGTCATAGTTGTGTGAGCTAAGCAATAGTTACTTGGTAAGTATATTTAAGTGGCAGTTTGAGACTTGCATATTTTCATTCTGATTTGGCTATTTTCACTCCTGTTTTTATCATCTGTATTTAAAATTTGTTTTCTGTAATAGTTGACTTACAGATGTTTGTTTATGGTTTGTCAGTTTCCGAAGGTGCTGTTTCAAGGGCAGGCCAACATGTGTGGACGTCTTTGTTATGAGGTGAGTTGAAGCCAAATGCTTCACTTCCAGTCTTCACTTTATGATTTTTGTCATTATTTTTTAACTGTATATACATTGTCAATCATTATGAAAGAGCTGTTTGATGTTGACTAAATAGTAAGCATTTATAACTGTCGTTTGAGTAGGTCTGGTTTTAACTGATGGTATAAATAAGTCTTAAGCGACTGCATGAAGACTGGGAGTGATGATGCAGAGCTGATATCAGAGGATAAGTGTTAAATGTGTATATTCTGTATGTTTGTGTTGTTAGATTCTGCGCTGCTGCAGTTCGCGCATGAACACAACTCGGACTGAAGCTTGTGCTCTGATGTACTTGTTGATGAGACGAAACTTTGAGTTTGCACATCACAAGAGCTTCACTCGCGTTCACTTACAGGTCTGTTATCTAGTCACTGTTGTGAAGCCAGTCAGTACGTGCTTGTCATGATCAAACTATTAAGCCATCTCTCTTTGTGTGCCTTTTTCTCTGTTTGCCGATGCCGGAGTAGCCATTTTGTTTTTATGTTGTCTCTCTGTTCATGTATTTATCTATAGTTCCTGGTCAAAATCTGGACCAACAAAGCCTGGACCATTGAAACTAGCCCACTACACGAACCCCAACCCTAACCCTTACCCCTGTCCTAACCCTGACCTTACCCTTATTACTAATCTATAATCCCTAACCCTAACTTTAACCCTTACCTAACCCTATCCCTATTCCTAATCCTATTCCTAACTTCAATCCCTAACCCTAATTCTTAACCCTAACCCTAACCCTATGCTTAGCCTTATTTCTTGAACTTAAGCCTATATCACTGTGTCCATGTTTTGTCATTCCCAGTTTTGTCAGGACACCTTTATCCATGCATCTGTCTGTGATATTGTGATATAGTTTTCTTGATATCTGATTGGCATATCGTGGGGTATTTTTTACTGTATGCACTGTTTAAATCTACATTTTGCTTGCTTGCACTGATGGCTTTTCATAATTCTTGTCAGGGACAAAATGAATTGATTGTCTTTTGGGGTCAAATGTCGAGCTTTCTTTATAACATGCACATAGCAGGTGAAAGCTTACATAGCTTAACGCCATATGTCAAGTTGTAACTGTCTTATTTATTACTATCCGAGTGCTTTTTTATTTTGTGTAAGATTGTGAAATTGTGTTATTGGGAAAATTTTGTATAGTTTTCAGCAGTGTGCACTATAGAGGTCTTCTAGCCATACTAGTAGTTATGTGCCAGGAAATTGAATACCTGCACCTTTATGTAGGAATAGACTGTGCTAAGAGATGTGATGTGCATCTGTATTTTGTTATGCTTTTCTGACGTGCAGTTGTTGTCTAACGGTGTCATCATTGTCATTTTGTTGATCAGATGATTATAGCCGTGTCTCAGCTGATTGGCAATAGTGTCATCATCAGTGACAGTCGGTTTACTGAGAGCCTATCGATCATCAGTAGCTATGCCAGCAATGACAAGGCTGTCCAGGTAACCTGCCTCTGGCAACTCTGGGGTGTTTTACTGTGTATTTATAATTTTGTTATTACAGTGCTTCACGTTTAGTGGAGATCAACCTAATTCACAGGAAATTTTTTTTTAATTAATGAATATATATAATGAATTAATGAATTCACAGACGTTGTTGGGGTCCTATAAATAACAGTGTTGTGTCAGTATAAACTAGTAATGTTTTTTGTCTAACTAGTGTAAAAAATTTGCGTCATAGCCGCAAAGTATGTGGCTCTTGCTGCGTATTATCAGCTAATCAGTAGTTATAGTTTATTACTTTTGAGTATAATCTAGTGCTGTTTTTGATGTGCAAGTCTTTAAATGTTGCCATTAACAAGCCTATAAGCTGATGTTTTGTACATTAATTTCTTATAAAGGTAACTGTATGGTTTCAGTATAATGACTAATGAGGCTGAAGGACAATGTGTTTTTGTCATGTTAATTAATAGCGAACAAACTTCCCGGTGGAAGTGAAAGACTTGACAAAGTGCATTCGGACGGTGCTGATGGCAACTTCGCGAATGAAGGAGCATCGTAACAATCCCGAGATGTTCATTGACCTTCAGTACAGTCTGGCGAAGTCATATACAAGCACTCCTGAACTCCGCAAGACATGGCTTGAATCTATGGCCAACTATCATGAGACCAACGGAAACTATTCAGAAGTGAGTATCATGTTATTCTTAGCAGACATGTTTGGCTTATTGTTTTAGAAAGTAAGTAAGTAAGTAAATTTAATTTATAAAGCGCACAATGTCAGCAAGAAACTCGCTAAATCTGATGGGTCTATTGTATATTCATACTGAAATTAACTCTAGAATGTAAGGTGTAACTGAAAATGTAGCATAACCGACTTTTGTTAGCAGAGTTAACAAAACTGTGTGTTCTTGTAATTTTTGGCAGAATAGTTTACACTGCAAGCGGTTTCGCCTATGGCTACACATCTGTCACATTTGTGCATTCTGGTTAAATTGGATTTAGATGCTATTTTGCAGGTACACTTATGGGGTCTGTGTTAGATGGGGTTCCTGACCCCAAAGGAAAGGAAAATTTGAGGTTAAATCTCTAGCCAAAGCATGCGATTGCAAATTGCTGTTGTCACCTGGTGAATAGAATGAGAATCAGTTCCGCATTTTATTAAATTACTTTGGTGCTTGTTCTGATTGTGGTAAAATTAAACAGTCGCTGATTGTGATTTTCTTTTTGATGGAACGATGTAGCCAAGTTTCATATTGTACTGCCATGTTATTTTAGGCTGATATACATGTGTATATAATATTGTATATTATCTGTGTGTGGTCACAGGCTGCTCATTGTTACATCCACATTGCTGCACTGTTGGCAGAATACCTGAAAAGACGAGGTGTGTAGTTGCATCTTAGTTTTGTACTGTAGACAAGCAGTTGCTCTACTACGTGTTAACTGTCACATTGCTAATGTGTCAGAAGGGGATATTGAATGTGTGGCTTATTGAAAATTTTGCTTCGATAATATTCATAAGGTTTCTTTGGTTTTCAGTCACAAAAACAGGGAGGTTATAACTTACAGCTTAGGTGAATGTGATAAATGAACATTAATGGGAACTGTGTGAAAACAGTAGCCTCGATTACTACTGGCTGTCTTTCAGTCTGTTGTGGTTTCATTATGTGATGTTATTGAGTGTTATATTGCTCATCAAAGGCCAATTTGTGACACTGTACTACATAAAATGAATATATTATTGTTATTGCTACTGCAGTTTTGCTTTATGAATTATTGGGTGAATTATTCCAGTTAATGGCTTACTTATATAATATTGAGTTTTCTGAGCTTTATTGTAAGTCATATTGTTCTGTTTTGTGGGGGGTTGGGTAATTTCTGATACAGGCAGACTTAGATGTAAGTATATGAACTTGAGTGGCTGTATTTACTATCGGTGTCATAGCTAGCTGAGTTAAGCATTGCTCATTGCTCTTTCACGTAATAGTCTGTACTAACTTAGTGGATAATCTCTTGCAGCATGTGGTAATTAACATTTGAGCTGCAAGTGTAAGTCTGAATTCTGCAAAAAGTAAAAAGACGATAAAAGTAAAGAGTCATAATACAGAAATGTCATATCTAGCAACGAATAATTGCATTTATGCGCATTTTGCCAGTAAATTATTAAACTCCACTTCAGCAGCATATTAAGAAGTCCAGAACAGTTTGGAAGATTAATGGTGAATTACATGATTTTAATTTTAATGCATCCAGTTACAGCAGTATTTAAATAATTTCAACTATTATTGTGGAAGTTGTCACTTAGAAGTGTTTGTGCATGTGGTAGTCACATTATTCACTGTATCATTGGTTGTTGTCATAATACTGTGTATGTGCTTTTGTAACTCTTTCTTGGAAATTCCGAGTTGAGATTTTAATATTCATTGTGTTGAGGAAAATTGGATCTGTTTTGTTGCTTACATAACTTTGTAAAATTTAGCAGTATGAACGTTTTGGATGAGTATTATGGCTTAGAAAATGCTGATTCTATGAATCTGAATTTAATTTGGGTTTATTTTTGTTAGTTTTACTGATTATTTATCTTAACAGATGATTTATCTGGATCAAATTCAAATAACCCAAATGTTACTACTTGTTAATCTTTTGCTGTGGGTAACAAATTTCTACAATTCGACTTGAAATTACATAGTGGGAAGTGTTGTTTATTAGAACACTCACTCATCATTTGTTTGCATTTTCACTTTTTGTTCACTGTTCTGGTAAATCAGTTTAAGCTGTGGGCACATTTGTCGATCTTGAGCTGTGGAGTTGAGTATATTTTGGACCTGATTTCTTTCTTTATACATGCACAGAACATAAGCTGCTAACCGCATCTTTGTGTGATATTGCACTTGCATTATGTGTTGCATGAGTCTGCTACCGGTGAACTCTAGCTGCAGCATTTAAAGCATTAATGTCAATGATTAGTCTTTTTAGCATCGATCATGTGCTTTTGTGTGTGAAATGCATCTGTGTAGTTAGTACCAGTGCAGTGTGCACAATATGCAATATGTATAGGACACCTGCTTTTTGGCAGTTTTCATTTCTCTTCTGTTAAGCCCCCCCCCCTACCCCTTGCCTTCCAATACGCAGCATTCTGAGATTAATGACTGTCTGGAGGATAACAGGGAAGATGATTAGAACTGCCATTAACATTACATATGCACAGTTAGAATCCGCATTTTTTTTACAGTTTTAGATTTAGGTCGTTTTTTGTGCTTTGTGTTTCATAAAGGTTAAACTTTTTATAAAGGTTCTGTTATCATGTGTCTGTGCAAAATGTGCTGGAAAGGTTGTCCTCGAAATGACCTATACTGTGTCGGGTGGGACGTTAAATCCTACTCGCTGTCTTCTGTTAAAGTAGCTTGCTTTGCAGTGAATTTACTTGTCCTTTTTCTGTCTCTGTCACACAGGTTGTTATGCAGCTGTCCATTTAGGAGCCTTCACTAAATATTGCATTTGTTTCTCTGCCTATCTGTCTGCTCGATGCTCACGTTTGACTCGCCAGAAAGCTAAAAAAATTATGTGCCGAATTCATGCAGTTTATGTGCTAATCATTGGTGTGATAAAATGATTTTGATGATCATAATTTGTCAGGTGAATTTCCACAAGGCTGCACTGTCTTCAGGACAATCTCGCCAAACGTGGAGTCAGAAGAGGCAGGCATGCGCGATGATTCCGGCATGCAGGATGTTGCATACACGGAGGTCAGTGTAGTAGATATATGAAGTTTCTGTCTATTTAACTTTCTGATGATTAGAAAATCATTTATTGTGATGACAGTACTTCAGCGAGAGTATTGAAAATAGTTATGACGAGTAACAAAAGAGCAAAATAATACATATGGAGTGTGAAATTGCCGTTGCTATAGGTATCATAAAAGGTAAAAGGTAACCCAGACTCAATAACGAGCATAAAGGCCAGAGCTGATCCCGGTCTCTAGGCAGTCAGCCTGCAGGTGACATAGCCATAAACCCAGTGGTAGGCTGCCATTACTTTCCACCAGGCCGCCATTATTTTCCCATCCGCAGAGCATCATCGCCAATGACCGGTAGCAAATTATACTGCTTGGTGACAGAGGCACATGTGTGAACAACTTGCCCGAGGTCGTTACCTGACAGTGCCCCAGCTCGGAGTTGATCCTGGGACCTATCAGTCACCAGTCCAGCCCGTTATTGTTACACCATGAAGTCACATAGGTATCATACTTAAGATGTTTTTTTTAATTTCAAATGTTTGGTAATGAATAATTATATTGCTGTATAGTGACTGCTGTGAATCTTGCACTGAAACTCGTGCTATTTTACAGAAAGGTCTGTGAAATCGGTTGCCAATTTGCAGCAGTGGATTTTTTGGAAATATGTGCTAATTGTTTGAAGGCTTGCGTTTTCAGGACCATTTGACGGAATTGCTGGATACTTGTGCTCGCATGCTTGAGAGAGCCGAGCGATATGAACTACTTGGAGAAATTTATCGGCTTATTATTCCCATATTTGAACGAAAACGAGACTTCCAGGTGAGACTTGTTTGCCGCTGCTTGATCTGGTGTATTTATTGTTTGTTAATAAACAGTTGGTCATAGATATTATGCTGTTTATAAGTACTGGTACCCTTGGAGACTGTGAACCACAGAAACTATTTGTTATTTTTGCAGTAGCCTAACTTTTGCAAGTGTGAACTAACTGTAATGATTTCCTTTATTGCATTCACAGATGAGCTGCACAATTAGCTGCTGGAACTGTAAACAAAAGTTTTTAGTCAACTACACATTTTTGCTGACAAAATGTTTAGTTATTTTCATGTTTATTTTACTTGTTAGCAAACATTTCTAATTCGTTGATGTTGGAACAGAGGCTGGCTTCGTCGTATGAGATACTGAGTCGGGCATACAACAAAGTAGTTGAAGTGATGCACTCTGGGAAGCGCATGCTTGGAAAGTACTTCAGAGTCGCTTTCTTTGGTCAAGCATACTTCGGTGACGAGGATGGCAAAGAATATGTATACAAGGAGCCAAAGATAACTGGACTGACAGAGATCTGCGAACGGCTCAACAAGATTTACTCAGACAAGTATGGTCGTGACAAAGTGTGCCTTATCAGAAACTCAAATAAGGTGAACCGAACAATATTATGTAATGTGCTGGTTTTATTCTTATATTTTTGATTGTAGTACTTATAGATGTGCCTTGGACATTGATGACTTATTTACGTTACTCATGTATGAAAAGAAACTGCTTTGAATAAATTGAAGAGTGAAAATGATTTTTTGTATGAGTTCTAAGAGCACTAATTAGAAGTGATACCAGCTACAGCTAATTTGTTGTGTTTTGATGTTCTTGCTCTGTTGTCACTTTTTTGTGTTTTTTTCAGTCCCACAAACTATAGTATTGGCCTGTTCTAAAAAGAAATTGTTTTAAAATATGAAAATGAAAAAATTTCGTTCTGTACAATTGTTTAAAAATGCCAGTTGCAAAAAGATGACATCTGTGTGACTTCGTTTTGTTATAATAGTCATGTACATGTATCATGAGTACTCAGTTGGCTTGTGTCGTGTATGTATTGCATGATTGATCTGTGGCACTTGTGTAGGTAAATCATGCAGAGCTAAACCCGCAGCTGGCATACATTCAGGTGACTCATGTGACGCCGTACTTTGTCGAGAATGAACTGACTGACAGGCAGACAGACTTTGAGCGCAGCAACAACATTCGTCGGTTCATGTTTGAAACTCCGTTCACAAAGAACGGCAAAACACATGGAGAGATTGAAGAGCAATGTCGACGACGAACCATCATTACAAGTCAGTTGATTGACTGCTCTGTGTGTGTGTTCTTAAGAGTGATCAGAACTATATTACTTTATTCTAATTTACCATACTTTCTTCACCAAAATATTCAACAATGTTAGTAAAACGCACACAGGATGTCAATAACTATACAGAAGTTTAGAACTAAAGTCTGTTACAGTACTGACTTGTTTGTGCGAAATCTTACCAATAACATGTTACCAGAGAGCAGCAATATTTTCTTAGTATTCCTAAGCATGTCTTCATCTGCTACATTCTTTTAACTTTGGAATAATCGTTGTGCCAAAAACTGTGAAAATATCATCATTGTTCCCGAAGATAGATGTTTAAAAAGATGGTTCTTTTATAATTTATGATGTATCTTGCTTTTCCTATGGTTTAAGTGAACTGGTTCAGATACAGTTCATTCACTGTCGGGATTACTATCCATGGATATATCTCAGTTTTTGTGCTGTACTGATGAACTTGCAGCATCACATTCGTTCCCGTACGTCAAGAAGCGAATCCTCGTGGTCTACCACAAGGAAGAGGAGCTGTCACCAATAGAAGTGGCGGTAGAAGACATGAAAGCAAAGGTCGGTGAGTTGACGGAGGTTGTCTGTCAGCGGACTCCAGATGTGAAGAAACTGCAGCTCAAGCTGTCTGGTGCTCTGAGTGTACAAGTCCATGCCGGACCTCTGGCATATGCCGAGGTGTTCCTAACCAGGCAGACAATGCACAAGTGGCACCATAACAAGATCGGCGCCCTCAAGGAGCACTTTAGGTAGGATGCATCTCTGTTATATATTTGTACATATGTGTAATTAGAGCAAAAAACTTTAGCAATTTCCACAGCTATGTAAGGGCGATATGAGTCAAAACTCGAAAATGGCAAAAATGGTTTTGGTGCGATACTATCGCATATTGAATTCCAGACTGGCCTTTACAAGACTAGCCATACTAAATACTTGAAAAATATTACTGTATATCCTTAAAAAAATTTCGTTGTAGATACTTTTACTTAATTGACACATAACAGGTGCCAAGCTAAGCTGAGTGAAAGTCGCTTGTGAGAATGTGTAGGCCTATATTCGAAGAAAAATAAAATACCAGAAAAAAAACGCTTAGACTTAACTACTGTGCAATATGTGAAATGTTGTTGAAACGTTGTTTGTAGGAGTTTTGTTCAGATCTGTCAGGAAGCGTTGATACTAAACAATCGTCTGATCACTGCAGAGCAGATGGAGTACCACGACTCACTGCTTCGAGGATTCAGCAATTTCGTCTCCAGACTCGAGGATATATTCGATGAGCGGGTGAGGTTGATCAAGAGTTTAATAATTTTTGGCTATTCACTCAACGTTTATTGCCTCTGTTTATTCAGTTCGTTATTCGGCTAGGGTAAGTATGTTAAGAAGGAAAGATGTTGCCATGCCATGTGCCAACATGTAATGCTGCCGTCCATCTAATGCCCACTGCACATAGTAAGTGGGCTGGTTCGCAGTGCAAGCCATAAGCGGACATTTGTGGGAAATATATGTCATGTTCGGAGGTTTTTGGCATTTATTTGACGTTTTTAGCTGAAAATTGGCACACTGATTATGCCTGGTCGAGGGAACGTTCACAGTTCACACCATTTTTCATTTTTCTATGCTTCTTTGTTTGAGTTAAAAATTGTACAGGACAAACAGATTAGCAGAAGTATGGACCCGTGATTTGGTCTGTTAGAATGATTACACAATACCCTGCTACAGTTTCAGCTGGAAGATAAGTCTGTTCTCACTCAGACCATCTTTATTCCAGTTACACATTTTCCAGAACCACTCGCATGTCAGGAATAGGTTGGTCTCTGAAAATAGAGTTGAGATTATTGTTGTGGCAATATGATGGGTATTTTTTACAGATGGGATCTACTTCTTTCACTCGGCTAATGGCATCAAAGATCTGAATATTGTTATGCTCTGTTCTGTGTTCTCTCTAATGTGAGAAAATAGTTTTATTTGGCATGTTTAAAACATTATTTCCTTTCGGCCTAGTTTTATTTTTGTTTAGCACTGTTGTATGCTTGTGAATGTGACTGTGCTGTTTGCAGCTACTGGACGATGAGGATCGTTTGTCGCTATGCAGCAACAGCCGCAACAGCACTATGCTGAGTCTACCGTCATCAGCACTGATAGTCCAGCTGTGAACAGTCAGACACACTAGCTAACTATTGTTCATGCCTTCCTCCTACAAGCTCCTACCAGCTCTCACTGACTGCTGTTAGAAGATAGATATTTTGTTTGCTTGTTTGTTTGTTGAACAAATTCTTGCAACAGTTCTGATCTCGGATTCATCAGACATTTGCCAGCAATATAATTTGTCATAATTTCGTCCGCATAAGCTTGTTACTTTTTCTACCGCAGCTCAAGAAAGCAAATAATCTGCGGCATTGTTGTTGTGAATATTAGCCCAGTAGTTTTAGGTTTCAGCTACTGAGTACTGACGTAAATGAATGAAAATAAGATGTTGTTATTATTATTAATGTTATTTTATATTATTTTGTGCTATACCGTAACATTGATGAAGACTGTTTTCGTGCAGTGTAAGTTACATCGAATGGATGTTTTAAACGAATAGATGATGTATTTTGTCAGAAGACTACATTGTGGATAATATAGCCTGTGTTTCTATACGTGTACATAAATCAGGATGGTGTAGTATTAGTGTGTGGAATACTACCACTAATTGTTTCTGAAATTGTATCGTATTATTTTGTCAGAAGTTGGACTAGCTAATACAAAAAAAATCTACTGTGAGACTTTGGCACTATATAAATATGAACTTACGTTAAATTAATCTGTGTCTCTCTGAATTAAAATACCATTTTCAGTTTGACATAATACATAAGAGAACAAGATCTGTTTTTTGACATTGAAAATGGTTGCTTAATGTATATTTGAGGTGTGGTCGAATACTTGACTTTGTGAACTTAATGTAATGCTGTAATGTAACCGGTGCTTGGCAGAGAGTAAATGTGACAGAATCGATGAAAACAGTTCACTAAAACGTGAACTGAGACGGCAGGTTTTAAATTAATTTTCTACCAACATTTTGCAGCTATTGTTGTGTGATGATTATCTTTTCTATTTTGTGATGTGACTGCTGTACATGTATGTATGTGTATTTTTGCATCACTGCATATGTTGCGGTGTGTAAATTTTCAACGTTTATTTACCACGATGGTGATGAACAGTAGCATGGATTTGCTGCGCTGTTGTATAACTTTTTGTTAAGCTGTATATGATTTTTAGCCGGACTTTGCTTATTATCTGCAGACTGTACAAGTTAGTGTTATGCTTCATTTTAGCAGCTATGCAGCTGTACCTGCTCATGCAGTGACCTCGTTGTGACTGGGGCAAAGCATTCATGTTTTGTTTGTTTGAAAGCATAGTTTTGATAACCACTGATGATATCTGGGTAGTGCACGTACGTTGCACCAGTACATGCCTTTTTCACAAGCACAGGTCATTTGGTTTGTACCTTTGTTTCTTGTGTATTTTTGACGTGTTGAGTGCTTGTGAGTGGTCAGAGTGATGATTTGCAGCTAGGAAATATTAAAACCCAGTAGATATTTTGTATAACACATTTATCGCACTAGAGATTTCTTCGAAATGATAGTGCACTATATAAATGTTCACTTATTAGTCCGCCCGAAAACGATAGTTTTCAGAAGGACTTATGTTTTAGCCCAGATGTTTTTTTTTGCAACGCGAGATCTTCGAGATGCGTGGGCCGACTGGCGTGAAATTTTGCATGATGGTCAGTAATAGGCACTATTTTATAATGCCGGTCCAAAATTTTGGGGAGCGCACCCCAAAAAAATTTCAGGGGCCAAAAACATGCAAAATTTGGCCCGATTTTGGACGAC